>Ga0209099_1002832_pt1 | contig 14761 bp, 11 predicted proteins | sample AD_JPNHW2_MetaG_FD_184430 | JGI IMG/M metagenome (GOLD analysis project Ga0209099, IMG submission 184430) | Active sludge microbial communities of municipal wastewater-treating anaerobic digesters from Japan - AD_JPNHW2_MetaG (SPAdes) (version 2) | ecosystem: Engineered > Bioreactor > Anaerobic...
GTTTTAAACAGAATGGAATTCAATATCAGAGAAGGAAGTGATGCTCAAAAAGGAATAACCTATTTCTCACAGATTAAACCTGGATGGATGTATGCAGGCAATCCATTTATGGGATTGGAATATGAAAAAATTTTGGAAACTTTGAAAAAAGGATTACAAAGTGACTATTATGAAACCCTTGTTAATCAATATATTCTTGATAATAAACATGCCTCCTTGGTTGTTTTGGAACCGAAACCGGGCATGGAAAATGAGGTGAATAGTGCTATTGAAAAAGAACTTCAACAATATAAATCTACTTTATCAGAGTCGCAAATAGAGAATTTAGTTAAAGAAACACAAGAACTGATTGCCTATCAAAATGAGGAAGACTCTCCCGAAGATTTGGCAAAAGTTCCGATGCTTTCTATCACCGACATAAATCCAAAAGCAACTTATTATCAATGTGACGAAAAAAAGATTGAAAACACTAAAGTGCTCCATTACAATGAGTTTGCAAACAACATCATTTATTCCAATCTCCTGTTCAATATGAAAACATTGCCCCAGGAGCTTATTCCATACGCATCTCTCTTATCGAATATTCTGGGTATTTTAAATACTCAAAACTATTCTTACGGAGAATTAAACCGAGAACTTAATAATCAGACTGGTAATTTCAGTACTTCATTAAGAACTTATCTGGAAAACAACGATGATGCTAAAATGCTGACATACTTTGATTTATCATCAAAAATATTAAATAATAAATGCGACAAGATGTTTGATCTGGCAATTGAAGTTTTGCTAAAATCTAACATATCCGATACCGCACGGTTAAAAGAAGTAATCATGCGCCATCTCGTAGAACTTGAGTCATTTGTTAATAACGGCTATGCAGTAGCAACATCAAGAGCAGCATCCTATTTTACCAATCAGGGAGTTTTTAAAGAATTGACATCAGGGTTGGACTACTATCGCTTTGTAAACGCATTGGGAAAAGATATTGACAAAAATATGCCCTTAATTGTTGAAAATCTGAAGGAAACCGCCAAGCTACTCTTTTCAAAAGAGAATATGATGGCTACTGTCACTTGCAGCAACCCTGATTATACAATTTATTCAACTTCTCTAAAATCGTTTATGGATAAATTACCTGCTGCAACGCCGGATTATCAAAAATGGACATTCCTTTTAAATAACAAAAATGAAGGAATCCAATCAGCATCTAAAGTACAGTATGTTATTTCCGGTTATGATTTTAAAAAACTCGGATATAACTGGGATGGGAAAATGAGAGTATTATCTCAAATTATCTCCACCGACTGGCTTAAGAATCAAATTCGGGTAATAGGAGGAGCTTACGGTGGATTCTGCAACTTTTCCCCAAATGGCACCGTAACTTTCAACTCCTACCGAGACCCGAATCTTGTAAACACTCTTGAAACCTATAAAAAAACCACTGCTTATCTATCTTCATTCAATGCTGACCAAGAAGCCATGACACGTTATATCATTGGAACAATTGCCAATTTAGATGTTCCTCAAACAACAGAGCAAAAAGGAATGGCCTCTTTTATTTATCACATGACTAATCGTTCTGAAGCAGATTTGCAAAAAGACCGCACTGCTATATTGAATACCACTGCAGCCGATATTCGTTCTTATGCAGGATTTGTAGATAACATTATCGGACAGGATTCCTACTGTGTTTATGGCAACAGCGACCAACTTTTAAAAGACAAGGCCGTATTTAAGAACATATTCAATATCAAAGAAAAATAATCATCAATAGTCTATTTGGTAAAGTATAAAGAAATGAAAAAGTTGATTATTAACTAAACAAGGATTTGAGGGACATTTCCCTTTTATCATAGTATTATTATTTTGGTTAAGCCACCTTTCATAATGGTGGCTTTTTAATCTTTTATTATCTTTAAAATCAACTTATTATCATCATTTTATAACAAAAATTTAAATTGAGTTTGAATAGAGAGTAGGCTAAGAATATGTTTGGTTTCCACCATTTGGATTTTTCATACTTTTGCAGCAGTTTAAAAAGGGAAGAAAAAGAGATGAAAATCAGGTTAATTTTTATAGGCAAACAAGAGTCGGATGTTTTTCATGAAGCACTGGAGCAATACATTAAAAAAATCAGATTTTATACTCCTTATGAAACCATAGCTATTCCTTACCTTAAAAATAGCAAGTCAATAACTTTTGAAGAACAGAAGAAAAGAGAAGGAGAACTGATTCTGAAAAAGATTGATCAGGGAGATTTTGTAATATTATTGGATGAACATGGGAAAGAGCACACCTCAGTAGGATTTTCAGAATTTATTCAGCAAAAGAACAACAGCGGCATTAAAAATCTTGTTTTCATCATTGGTGGAGCGTATGGTTTTTCAGATGACTTGCAAAAAAGGAAAAATTATGCTCTTTCTTTATCAAAAATGACTTTTCCTCATATAATGACACGACTTATTTTTGCAGAACAACTTTATCGTGCATTTACCATCCTAAAAAATGAGCCCTACCATCACGAATAAGATGGGTTTGGTTAAAAAAGTGTACTTTTGCTATCCCTTAACACAGACAAATAGATGACTCTGAATGAGAAAGTTATAGATAAATTGTGGACGAAAAATTTCGTATTTATTTGCATTGCAAATTTTATGTCAAGTTTTTCTTTTTATCTGTTAATGCCAACATTACCTTTTTATCTCATAGATAATCTGAACACCAATAATACAATGGTAGGATTTGTATTGTCTTGTTTCACCATTGCAGTATTATTTGTCAGACCTTTTTCGGGTTTTCTTGCTGATACTTTTTCACGAAGACCGATATATCTCATCGCCTACTTTTTATTTTCATCCATATTTGTAGGATATCTGCTTGCAGGCACTCTAACCCTATTCATCATGTTCAGGATCTTTCATGGATTTGCATTCGGAACTCTTTCTACCACAGGAAATACACTTGTCATTGACATAATGCCTGCATCGCGGCGAGGAGAAGGATTGGGTTATTATGGTGTAACCAGCAATTTGGCAATGGCTACCGGACCGATGGTAGGTCTTTTATTAAAAGACAATGTTGATTTTGATTGGATTTTTTTAAGTTCCATTTTTTCCGGTATAATTGGATTTTTCTTTGCATACCTTGTGAAAGCGCCTAAAAAATTTTGTCAAAAAAAATTACCCCTTTCTTTAGACCGATTTTTTTTAATAAAAGGTATTCCTGCAGGTATTGTATTTGCTTTTATTGCAGTACCATACGCCATAACAACTTCTTATATTGCTCTTTCAGCACAAGAATATGGGATGAAAACAAATAGCGGTATTTTCTTTTCAATTATGGCCGTTGGCATGATTCTCTCAAGAGTCACTTCCGGGAAAAGGGTAGATAAGGGGTATATAATTCAGGGTATTACCAAAGGAATTGCATTGAGCCTTTGCGGATTTATTGGAGAAGTTTTTCTTGAACCCACTTTTCTATGGGATCAGACAGTAGGAACGGTTTTGTTTTACGTTATTCCTATTTTTATCGGGTACGGCTATGGGACCATTTTCCCAGCCTTAAATTCTTTATTTTTAAATCTGGCTCATAACAACCGAAGGGCTACTGCAAATTCGACCTATCTTACAAGCTGGGACGTTGGCATGGGTGCAGGTGTTTATTTAGGAGGCTATTTATCAGAGATACGAGGTTTTTCTTTTTCCTATTTAGCAGGAGCTTTGCTGGCACTTCTTTCCTTTGGAATATTTGTAAGAATAGTCATTCCACATTTCAACAAAAACAAGCTCAGGTAAATTATAATTTCATGTTATCTCAAACTTCAATTATATAAAATATTTTTATTCAAATAAATATAAAAAAAACAAGTAGATTATTGATGTATGACAAATTTTTGTATTTTTGCTCACTTTAATATGAAAAAATAATTTTAAACATAATCATTATGAAAAAAGCTATCCTTTTAATTTTCTTTCTTTCACTCGTAGCATTTACTTTTTCTACCAATATTGTGCCTTCAGATGACGCTCAAAGAGTTGCCAAAAATTTCATTTCAGAAAGAAGTGGCAATTATTCATTAACTGAATCTGATTTTACTTTACAATATACAGAAACAGATGCAAACGGGGAGGCGGTATATTATCGTTTCAAAATTGGGAACAAGGGATTTATTATTATCTCTGCTACGAATTTGGTTACCCCTGTTTTGGCATATTCATTGGAATCAGATTATTACGGTCATAGTTCTACCGAATATATTACGAGAAGATACAAAAGCCAAATTGAATATGTAAAAACTCACCCTACAGAAGCTATTCCGACGACTCAAATGTGGAAACATTATGGTGCTGAAAATTTTGTTGCTTCATCAAGAAAATTCCTGAATGCAGTAGAGCCATTGGTTACCACAACTTGGGATCAGATTCAATACTATAATAACTATTGCCCTTACAATTCGGAATCTGAATTAGATTACAGAGTTCCCGTTGGTTGTGTTGCTCTGACCATGACCAATCTCATGAATTATTACCGTTATCCTTCCTCCGGAGTAGGTGGCGTTTCATACGTTCCAAGAGATTATGATGATGAAACCGGACAATTGCTTTATACTTATCCACGGCAGACTGTTAATTTTAGTGATCATAATTACAATTACGATGCTATGACCAATAGTTTAAACACCTATCAAGGTGAGTTTGCAAAATTAGTATATCATTCCGGTGTTTCAGTACAAATGGGTTATGGTGTTGATGGTTCCGGTGCTCAGAGTGCAGAAGCACTCAATGCTCTAAAAACTTATTGGAAATATTCATTAAAGGGAGCCTTAAAATCTATATCAGAAGCTGCAACATATGGTGCCTGGGCAATTATTCTTAAGTCAGAACTTAATGCTCACCGTCCGGTTTATTATTCGGGAAATAGTAACCAAGGTGGTGGTCACGCTTGGATAATGGACGGATATATTGATGTTGATTATTCTACTACCTATTTCCACGTTAATTGGGGATGGAGTGGTTATGACAATGGTTTCTTCCTTATAGATAATCTAAATACTTCAACAACAGGAGAATACAGCAATGATGAACAAATTTTTGTTGATGCTTATCCTGCCGATTCGCTTGCCATTGTAAAACCTGACTCAAGTTATACAAGAAATACTGCTTCCATTGGAAGTATTTGTGATGGTGCAGGAAACGTTAAATATGCCAACAACTCATACCGTCAATGGATGATTGCAGCTCCTAATGCAGGGACCTATACTTTTACCTTCTCAAAAATTAAAACAGAAGAAAATCACGATTATATTACAATTTATAATGGTCCAACTGTTGCCTCCGGAATAAAAGCCAGATATTCAGGAAATTACCTAATGCCTGCCTGTACAGATTATTCAGGTGCTACAGGGAGTTATCATGCAGATTACACCGGAACAGCACTCCCATCCTCTGTAACTGTTAATGCAGATAGTGTCTTAGTGGTTTTTGAATCAGATAATAACGATATCAACGACTATGGTTTTCTTATCAACTATACCACCTCTTTCTCCTCCAACCCGACCTGTGCTTCTATGACCATGCTAAATACTCAATCTCATTATGTTATTAGTGACAAACAATCCGGCGATGAAGGAAATTATCGTGCTCAAACCTATTGTCAATGGAAACTTCAACCTACTTTTATCCAAGGTTTTGCTTTTGCTTTCACAAAATTTGAACTCAAAGCCGGTGATTTTGTAGATGTTTTTGACAATACTATCACTTCTAAGCCTGAATTATTATGGAGATTTGATATCAATAATTTTCCAGCAAATGTTTATAATACAAGCTGTACCAAATTATTGGTTAAGTTTGTTTCTGATAACTGGATAGAGGGCGATGGCTTTGAACTTGAATATTACACTATTTTAGGTATTGATAATCAAAGCGGTATTAGTGATATTACACTTTACCCCAATCCATCTTCAAACAACATATATATTGATTTGACATCAGAAGAAGCCGGAGATATTCAGTTTAGAATTTTTGATATGACCGGGAAATTGATTCAACAGGAAACTGTTAGCCATAATGGAGGAAGTCTTCATTATCAGACTAGCGTAAATGATCTTGCAAAGGGTATCTATATTATGCGTATTCAAACAACTAAGGGAGAATCTATTCGCAAATTCATTGTTGAATAATATTGCTTGTATTTATTTTATAAGGCGGGAAAATTTATTCCCGCTTTTTTTATTGTATATTAAAATTAATGTATTTTTGTTGAAATTAAATGTAAAACATTATGCTAGTTATTGGTATTGCGGGTGGTTCCGGATCAGGCAAAACTTCTGTTGTCAATAAAATTATTAAAAGTCTCCCCAAAGATAAAGTCAGTGTTTTATCACAAGACGCTTATTACAAAGACAATGGCGATTTGACACAGGAAGAGCGGGACAAAATCAATTTCGATCATCCCTCTTCCATAGAATTTTCACTTTTAATTAAAGATATTGAATCCCTTGTATCCGGGAAATCGATTCAGATGCCTACATATTCTTACATTACCTGTCGGCGGGGCAAAGAGACCATTCCGGTAATGCCCTGTGAAGTCTTAATTGTAGAGGGAATATTAATATTTACTGAGAAAAAATTACGGGATTTACTTGATCTCAAAGTCTTTGTCGATACTGATTCTGATGACCGCATCATCAGGATTATTCAAAGGGACGTTAATGAACGCGGACGGGGATTGGATAAATCAATTCGTCATTACGAAACATTTGTAAAGCCCATGCATGTCACTTTTATTGAACCTACAAAACAATTTGCCGATATTATCATTCCGGTTGGTGGGCATAATGATAAAGGAATTGACATAGTGACTTCAAAAATTAAACAGACAATAGGAATCTCCTCAACCCATTAAGTTTTTTGTTTTTCTTTTTTGGCTGCAGGGAAAAGAACATTATTCAATATCAATCGATATCCCGGAGAATTAGGAAAAAGATTTAAATCGGTAGGTTGGTCATTAACAAAATGCTGATAATCTTCAGGATCGTGTCCTGAATAAAAGGTCCAGGTTCCCTTACCGTACTCTCCGTGAATATAGCGCGCCTCATCAAAGATTTTAGTTTCACCCATAACCAACACATAGGGCTTTAGTTTACTTTTTTTGAATGCCGTAGTTTGCCCCATAAATCCCGGAATGACAGATTGGTGATTCTGACATAGCATAGTAGGCACAGGGTCCCATTTAGCTGAAAAATCAAAAAGGGTAAAATAGTCGTTTTTCTTATTTTTTATGTGAATAGTAGGATCAATATCAATATCAGAAATTTCATACTCATAGGGATTCAGACTTATTTTAAAATCAGTGAAAGCAAAAGTATTATTATAATTTAATTTTGACTGTGCATCAGCATCTATAGGGTCTCCATCAAACATAGAAGCACAAATATCAACCCCATCAGCAGCCAACGCCACATCATAGCTATCAGGGCCGGAACACATGGCGAAAAGGTATCCTCCACCTGCCACAAAATCTCTAATCCCTTTTGCAACTGCCAATTTTAATTCAGAAACTTTGGAAAATCCTAATTTTGCAGCCATTGTTTCGTTTTCCTTAACATCATTTATATACCAAATAGCATTTTTATAACTACCCCAAAATTTTCCATACTGACCTGTAAAATCCTCATGATGAAGGTGTAGCCAATCATATTTAGGGAGCATCCCGGTAACAACTTCTTCATCATAAATTATATCATACGGAATTTCAGCATAAGTAAGGACCAGTGTTACCGCATCATCCCAAGGCAATTTATTTTTTGGAGAATATACTGCAATTTTAGGGACTTTTGTTAACCTTATTTCATTCATATTATTTTCAAGAGAGGCAATTTCCTGCAAGATAACAGAAGCCTGAACATCAGCAATCACCTGAAATGAAACATCTCTTATAACACATTCATCTTCAATGAGTGAGTTATAAGGTAACATGAAACTACCTCCCTGATAATTAAGCAACCAGCTCACATCGACTCCTTTACTTACTGAAAAATAGGCAATTCCATAAGCTTTAAGATGATTTTTTTGAGATAAATCCATCGGAATAAAAATATAAGAAGAGAAGGCTGTCGTTGAAAGCAATATCAGCAGAAATAGAAAAATAATACGTTTAAAAAAAGGCTTCATTATAAATTTATTTTGAGAAAATTGCAGCAACAGCAATAGAATAAAGTTTAGTCTTAGAACTGTCTCCTCTTGAAGAAAGCACACAAGGCACCTTAGCTCCGGCAAGAATAGCTCCTACTTCAGCATGATTAAATTTGGTACAACATTTATAGAATACATTTCCACTTTCGATATTAGGAAATAGCAAACAATCGGCATCTCCGACAACAGCTCCCGAAAAACGTTTAATTTTAGCAGTCTCTTCGTCCAATGCTAAATCTAGAGAAAGCGGGCCTTCAATCAAGGCATCTCCGAACTGACTTCTTTCACCCATTTTAGCAATAATAGCAGCATCCACACAAGCCTGCATGCCGGGAGAAATTTGCTCCGTTGCAGCAATAATGGCTACTTTGGGAATATCTATTCCGATAGACTTAGCAGTTTTCAACAAATAGGATAAAATTGAAATTTTTTGTTTTAAATCGGGAGCGGGAATAATAGCACAGTCGCTAACTATCAGCAATTTATGATATTCCGGATTTTCAATAACTGCAATATGAGAAAGCAATGTGTTAGGGGGGCAAAGTCCGTGCTCCTTATGCAGTATTGCCTTCATGTACTTATCTGTTGACAACAAACCCTTCATAAGAATATCACCTTCTCCTTGATTTATCAAGTCACATGCTTTTGTGGCAGCTTTAACATCGTTAGATTCCTGTACAATTCTAAATTTGGAACTGTCAATCTGCAAATCATGGCACACCTGATTAATGGTTTCTTCATCTCCCACCAAAGTTGCTTCCACAATACCCATATCAACAGCAGCATTCACTGCCTCAATAGTATGTTCATCATTTGCATAAGCAGCAACCAATCTTTTTTTCGGTTTGGTAGTAACTAATTCAACTACCTGATTTAATGTTTTTATATTCATTGTATTATAATTTATTTTTATTTTGAATAATAATCAAAAACTTCCAATAATGTTTTGGTACAAACAGGACAAAATTTATTATAAACAGCGTCTTTCATGGAACAGGATCTGAAAGGGCGATATACTCCATCCGCTACATAGCCACCACCTTCAAAAACACCCAAGACATTATCATATTCAATACTATCAGGAGTTGGGACAGGGGTTGAAGGTGCCATCATATTTTTCCACTTAGCATCAAAATTAACCAGAGTAGTTAAATTTGGGTCAGTCGGTTCAATTCCTTCAGGATAAAAATCTCTGACAGAAACCTCTGAAGTATAATATTCATCCCCAAGGCCTCCTATAGTATGCCCCAATTCATGCACAATGACATAAGCAGATCTTTCATGAATATTATTTACTGTACAATAAAAATTATAAATACCACCTCCGCCATATTTAGCAGAATTACAAATCACAACAATTATATCGTAGGGTGCATCATCAGCGATTTCATTCATCTTCCATACATTCAAACACATCAGATATCGATCTAAATCCAATGAGTTGTAACTAGAATTCAGCAAAGTTTTTTTAGTAATATTTTCATTGGGATTGGTAATTCCTGATTCTTGGGAAAAACCTTGAATAGCTCTTATATTAACTCTTTTTTTATTTTCGGAATAGGGCGAACAATTCAAAACATAATCGGCAAAACGTTTCATGTCATTTTTAAGCATTTTTTTGTCACTCAGGGAATATCCATCAGGAATAAAAAGTATATCAAGACAATTTTCAGGTTTTCCACCAATATGAAGATTCAATACTCCAAACTCCTTATTAAAAGGAATATACTTTTCATTCTGGGGATTATAATAACCCTCAAAAAGATGAGTAGCTACTTTTTTTCTTGAATAAGAAGTAAAAGAAAATCTCACACAATTTTTAGGAAAAGGCATAGATACGCACTCTTCAAAAGAGCCAATTTCCTTCTCGGCTCTTTCTGTAGTTCTGTATTCATCAAAAAGAGTAGAATAGCTACGACTAAAAATTAATTGGTTAGAAACGGAATCAAAGACTTCAAAAAGAATATTTCCGTAGTGATTGGGTTCATTTAAAAAAGAGCGGGTTCCATTCCATTCACCTCCGGCATAAAAATCCTTAATTTCAATTTTTTCAATATCGTTTTTCCCAATATGCGAATAATTGATTCTGAGTGTTTTGTTTTCAAAATATTGATCAAAGCATTGTGCTTGAAGCATCCCTGACAAAAAAAGAAAAGAAAGAAAGAAAATTATCTTTTTCATTATTATTAATTGAATTGGTTGATTTTATATAAAATAGCAGATTCTTTAAAATATACATCTTTACGGTACTGAACATCCCCGTTTTTACCCAAGAAACAAGTAAAATATTCCAAATAAACCGGCATTTTATTTTGCATTTGGATATAAGTAGGTCTTAATTCTTGATAAAATAGCTTATCTTGTTCACTTAATTCTTCATAGTATTTTTTCTCATTCTCAAGTTTCTCTTTAAGAAATTTTTCTCCTTCTTCGGTAGATGGAATATCTCCCAAAATAATTTTCACCTGTTCCAATTGCTCTTCATCATATTCATTATAGTCAAAAATCTGAAGTCCTAAATCAAGAGGGTTTTCAACTCTGACACAACCATGTGTAATGGCACGATTAGCCTTCTTAAAGGCACTTTTTAATGGAGTATCGTGAAGATAAACCGATTCGCTGTTTGGAAAATTAAATTTAATAATCCCCAAAGAATTATGTTTGCCCGAAGTCTGAACAAGTCGATAGGGAATTCTATTGAGATTAATTTTGGACCATTTTATAGAATCCGGACTTACCGGTTTCTTAGTCAGTATATCGATAACAAACATTTTTTCCTTGTTCAAAAATTGATTGCTATTTTTTACCAGTTTAGAATAATATTCTCCTTTTAAAATGCTTTCGGGAACAAACCACTGTGGATTAAGAACAATTTGGTCAATTTCACCATATAGCATAGGGGACTCGGTTTTATAGGAACGAATAATTCCATCAACAGTGCGGGATTTAACTGAATCAATTTTAGAAAGCGTTTCCCCGCAACAAATTTTCATACCTAAAACAGATTCTTGATTTCGAATTACTTGTAAAGAGAAGTCGGCAAGGTTAACGGCAATATAAGAAGTATCTTTCGGGGGGATCACTTTCCATCGATAACGTTCCAAATTTGCAGTAAGTTTATCTGTATAATATTGAAAATCACGATTCAGTGCCCTAATTGTTTCAACATCCAATAGATTTTTTTCTTCAATAGCGTTATTTGCTCTGAAACGGTTAATAGCTGAAAGCAAAATAGCATTCAAAGTATCCGATAATTTATAATTAGCTTGAAGTTCACCGGTAAGTTGCAATCTCTGACCAACAAGAATCAAAGCTTTGTTCACTTTTCCAGAATCAACAGAAATCTCAGGAATTTTTTTTAACCCGACTTCTTTAATTTTCAGATATTTCTTCAGTTCTTTTTGCAGCGCTTTATAGTGTTTATTAGTAGGTTGAATAGAATAAAGGTATTCTGAAAGAGTATCAGAAGCCCAAAGAGATTTTAAAACAGAAGAAGGATCTGCAGATTTAGATTTATACAGCCATTTTCCTCCATTAACTTCATACGGATCGCATATTCCATATTGGATAACCGAAGAATACTTTACATAAGCTTTAGTAAGTAGCACTTCAAGCCTAAAAAGAGATTCATAAAGATCTTTTTCATTTTTATATTGTAAAGATTTAATCTTTTCTATATCATTTACAATAGAAGAATAAAAAAATATTTCTTTAGGCAGACCATGATAGCGAACGTTATCAAGATAAGAGATCATGAGAGCAATTTGATTTTCTTGATAACCTTCAACTGTCCAAAGTGGTCTAAATTTATTGTTTTTATAAAACTCTTTGATTTGATTGAAATATTGAAAATCGACAACATTCAACTCTTTTAAATGAGTTTTAAAATAGTGATAATAATTTTCCTGAGAAAAAAAAGTGTAATTTTCAAACCAATGAGGAGTCTCTTCAATTTCTTTTTTAGTAAAATTACAAGAGCTGAGAAAAAAAATCACAGAAAACAATACAAGAATAATGCTAAATAAATATTTTTTGATCATTCCTGTAATAGTAAGTTTCATAATAATAAAGCAAACATTGTATTAAACGCCCTATTTTCTAAAGGTTTTCAAGAAAACGCATCAGGAATGGTTTTCACGGAAAATTTCCAATCTATTCTTCAGAGCAGGAAATTGATTTCTATTTACAAGCGAAACACAGGCACGTAAACCCTCGGTATGTTCACTCCCGGTAATGACGAGTGAAATTGCACTAATTCCATAGTAGAGAAGTTCTTTAAGAAGTTCTTCCCCATCTAGTCCGGGATATGAGATAGTAAAATAAAAACCATCAGCCAAAGCTTTCTTGTCATCTTTATCATACACGATAACGAAACCATTATCGGTAAACATTTTTTTCATGATGGCTGCTTTTTCAGCATATTCTTTTACATCGTCCAAATAATTATAGGTTCCGTCATTACAAGCTTTCAGAATAGCTGCAAGTGCATATTGTGCAGAATGTGAAGTACCTGAACTAATTGCATAAACGGCTCCATAAATGATTGCCCGTCCCAGGTGATCGGTACCAAAGTAGGGGATTAAATCAGGGAAACGGCTTTCACACAATTTGTCGGAAAGAACCAACACTCCCATTCGCTCTCCGGCATAGCTAAAGGCTTTAGAACTGGAAATAAGCAAAGCATAATTGTCAGTATATTTTCCCACACTTGGTTGAAAAGGTGGTTGACCCGGAACAGAAATATCATTTCTGAAATCCATTCCGAAATAGGCCAAATCTTCAAAAATGATAACGTCGTATTGGTTGGCTAATTCTCCGATTATTTTTAATTCTTCTTGCGTAAGGCAAATCCAAGACGGATTGTTAGGATTAGAATAAATAATAGTATGAATATTACCTTTTTTCAAATAGCTTTCCAGTTTTCCTCTTAATTTTTCCTGACGATAATTATAAACGTCAAAAGTTTCATATTTCAATCCCAAAACACGGTGTTGTTGTTTTTGAACCGGGAAACCGGGATCAATAAAGAGTGTAGTATCTCTTTCTTTCCTTGCTCTTCCAAAAGTCATAAAACCAGCCATTCCCCCCATCATAGATCCCACAGTCGGGATGCAGGACGATGGAGAAACGTCAAGGTCAATAAAATTTTTGACAAATCGAGACATTTCAATTTTAAGTTCAGGAATCCCTTCAATGTCAGGGTAAAGAGCAGCAACACCATTGTTTAGTGCATTAATCTGAGCTTCAATACCAATTTGACAGGCGGGCAAACCGGGAATTCCCATTTCCATCCTGATAAATTTTTCGCCACTTGCTTTTTCAATATCATTGATGAGTTTTTTCACTTCTCTGATGGAAGCTGTTTCAATTTTTTTAATGGTGCTTTCACTCAGAATTTTGTTGACAATGTCGTAAGGTATAGGGGTATTTTTCACGATAATAATAAGGTTTATAATATTTTAAAAAAAAGAATTGCCGAAAATTTATTTTGCAAATATAATAAATAAATATATATGGGTTGCAAATTGAATGTGTGAAAAAAACAAAGCACAAGAAATAAAAAAAGGAGATTTCAACAATCTCCTTTTTTATCCAGAAATGGAAATTTTATCTTCTACCTGTTTTAACCGGTTTTTCAGGAGCGGTTGCCGGGGCAGTTGCTTCAACTTCAATTTTTTTTGTAGCAACAGAAACTTTTCCATCTTTTGCTTCAACTTTAACAGCTTTTGGAGCTTCTGCTTTTGCTTCTGGTTTTGCGGCTGGTTTTGAAACAGCAGGTTTTGTCTCAGGAGCAGGAGTAGCAACAGCTACTGGAGGTACTGAATCAACAACTGCTTCAACAGCGGTTGAGTCAACAGGAGTAACTTCAGTAGGTTGTTCTTTTTTATTGCCGCAAGCAACAAATAAACCGGCAGCTAATAATACTAAAAATAATTTTTTCATAATTAATTTGATTTAAGGTGTTTATTATTAAAACTAATTGCGCGTATAAGTAAGAGTAAATGTATACTCTCTTTGTTCTTTTGCCGGATTAGCGTCATCTTCAATAAAAGTATAATTGATTTTAAGAGTATTTTTATCTAAGGTAACGATATCAACAGTTTCAATAGCCTCATCATAGAAAAACGGAATTTGCATATTCAATTTGGTTTCATCTTCATTGAATGACCAAACACCAATAGCTGTAGTTTCGGTATAACCATCTTCACATAAATCATCTTTAGGATCCAGGGTTTGAGAACCATCTTCCTTAAAATAAATAATATCGTCTAATTCGCAATCATACAAATAACCATCAAAAAGACTGGAAATTGAATTGCCGTTTAAGAGTTCATAATCAGGTTGACTGGTTGCAGCGGTAAGAGTCCAACCCTTACTGGTAGTTAGATAAGATGTATTAGTTTCATCTTTACAGGAAGATAAACCCACTACCAATATTACACAAAATGCAATAAAAAAAAGGTTCTTTTTCATAATAATAGTATTTAAATTAATAACCAAAATTAATTAGTGCAAAATTACTAAAAAAAAGAATTATCAATTAGAGTAAATCATAAATAATGTTAATT
>Ga0209099_1002834_pt1 | contig 14744 bp, 10 predicted proteins | sample AD_JPNHW2_MetaG_FD_184430 | JGI IMG/M metagenome (GOLD analysis project Ga0209099, IMG submission 184430) | Active sludge microbial communities of municipal wastewater-treating anaerobic digesters from Japan - AD_JPNHW2_MetaG (SPAdes) (version 2) | ecosystem: Engineered > Bioreactor > Anaerobic...
TGGATGATGTCATCCTCCTTCCCTTCATATTTCAGTTTCAGCTTGTTCTCAAATTCGAAGGTGGCTTCCGTGTTGTAATTGACTTTGAATTCAATTTTATCGCCGATTTTGGCGATGACATTCATTTGGATCTTTTCGTTGAAATCGAAGTTGGTCTGCCGGCGTTGGCGGGTGTTAAGCATGGGGTCGTCGCGGCGGTTGGAGACGATCCCGAAGTTGATTTCTGCAGAGCCCTGGGGCCTGATATCGACGGTGTTGTTACCAAAAATGGTTTCAAAGACCTTTCCGGGGATTATAATCTTGGGTATGATCCCTTTGGCGTTGTCAATACTGGCTGCTTCCGACCTTTCCTGCCAGTATTTGGTGATCATGGTTTGCATGTCCATCTGTTGGAACTCCTCGAAGGTGAGGGTGGTGGGAATGCGGTAACGGGTTTCCCCGATCTTATAGATATAATAATACTGGCGGGTCGCAGGATCGTACTCAATGATGGTTTTAAGATTGGAGGGATTTTTCAGGTAAATTCCGTGTTCTTCACCGGAACCCGGCATCACCTGATCCTCATTGAAAGGGTACACCAGTTTTACCGTATCTCCGCGGGTGGTATCGGAAGGAATGGCAGGAATCAATGGAAACAGAGCAGTCCCATGGATTTTAACAGCCATAGCCGTAAAACCGGAGGCGACAAGGAGGGTCAGACAAATGAAACAGTATAAAAACCTCTTCTTCACACAGGGTTATTGCAATGTAAATTATTCCGGAACCCGGGCGTTCATAATATTTTGAGCGCCTGTTTGATCAATTGTTCCACTGTCAGACTTGTACCTTCCGTGTCAATGACCCTGGAAAGCGCCTTTTCAGCAACCATCTTCGGAAAGCCCAGAATGATCAATCCTGATAACGCTTCTTCTTTCTTTGTATTGTGGAGGAATCCCGATTTTTCATGTGGGATCAACTCCCTGGAGACCTTATCTTTCAGGTCGATGATGATCCGCTGGGCCGTCTTTCCACCGATCCCTTTAACCCTTTGTAATAAAGCGGAATCCCCTGCGGCAATCGCTTCGTACACCTCCTCCGGTGAAAGCGAGGAGAGGATCATCCGCGCGGTGTTGACTCCGACCCCCGAAACGGTGATCAACTGCCTGAAAAGCTCGCGTTCTCCAGGCTCAGCAAAACCGTAAAGCAGCATATCGTCTTCCCTCACCACCAGGTGAGTGTACAACATGCAAGCCTCGTCCTCCTTCAACACGGAATAGGTGTGAATGGAGATGTTCAGCAGGTAACCGATCCCGCCGGCTTCTACCACTGCATAGCCGGGGTTTTTCTCAACCAGCTTCCCTTTGATAAATTCATACATGGGTTAAACCATTAATGATTATTCCATCAGGTTATTATCCAATAAAGCCTGTTCTGTTTCACGCAAAGTGACCGGTTTGGCAATGATCTTTTTCCCGCGGTCGAGGAGAAACAGTGTGGGTGTGGCGTAAATGTTGTAATCATCACACGAAACGGCATTAAAACCTTTCAGCTCCGACACGTTGATCCAGTTGAGTCGCTTTTCTTTCAGGAAATCTGTCCAGGCCGTGCGACTGGTGTCGATCGAAATGGCCATCACTTCAAACCGCCTGGTTTTTTGCTGATCGTAAATTTCTTTCAACCGGGGAATCATGGCCGTACAATGAGGGCACCGGGTTGACCAAAAGAGGAGCAAAGTGTACTCGGAAGTCAGGTCGGAAAGCCGTATCTTTTTCCCTTTCACATCGGGAATTTCCAGCGGCGGAGCTGGATTTCCCGGCGCCAGTTTTTTGAAGGTATCCAGTTTTTTCTGTAAAGCGCTTTTCCGGCTCTGGTCTTCACAGGCAAAGGGATCCTGGAAATTATCGGCAATGTAGGTAATCACTTCATCGAAATGAAATTTGTCGAAACCGCTGACCAGGTAATCAAGCAGGAATTTGAAAACCTCGGCGTTCACCGAAGCAGCGCTGAGCATGATGGTCACGGCCTTGATGAACTCTCCCTCCAGTTGCTTCTGGTTGAGTCGGTTATTGGACCAGAGTGAAAGGTAAGAGATGGACTTGTTGGGAAAGACCTTCGTCCGCAGCAGGGCTGTGTCGTTGAAATTGACTTTGTCGAAATAGTGCTGCCGCAGCAAGTTGATCCGCTGTTCTTTATCCATCCCTGCAGGAATAAAAGGCGACTGATAGACTCCGGCCATCCTGACGGCATAAGTATCGGGGTAAAGTGCAGCCAGAGAGTCATAATAAGCCTGCTGTCCGCGCTGGATCGCTTCCATTTCACGGGAAACTACCTGGTAAAAGGAATCCCTCACCGGGTAATAATCGATTACCGGCAACAACAACTGCAACCGCGCCTGATTGATTCCGTCGAGCTGGGCATAGTCACGGTTGATTTTGTTTTCGAGGGAAGTAAGGATCCGGAGGCTGTCGTCGGGTTCGTTACGGGTCGTCACAAAACTGACATTTTCATGGTTCCAGATCAGGTCAAGGGAGCCATTTTTTCCCCACTGGATCCGGTACATCCCGGGTAGCTGGCGCACACCCATTACAAAACGGAACCGGCCGGCCGAATCGGTCATCACCGAATCGATCCGGGTAGTCTTTTCACCATAAATACTGAAAAGGGTGACCCTTCCCCGCTCCAGGTGACGGATGGTTCCTTCCATCACGTTCTGGCTTTGCAGCAGCGCAGGGAATATAAGGAAGAAGGTCAGGAAAAAAGCTCTGAATCTCACCACCATCACGTTCCGGTCATTTCTTTTTCATCGCCTTTTTTTCCGGTGCTGCGGGACCTAACAACTCCGCCAGCTTGGCAGTCAGGGCCTCTCCCCGGAGGTTCCTGGCGATGATGACTTGGTCTTTATCCAACAAGACATTGGCGGGGATGGAATTGATCCCGTAGATCTTTCCTGCGGCATTGGCCCATCCCTGGAGATCGGAAACCTGAGTCCAGTTCAACTGGTCATCTTTGACCGCTTTCAGCCACTTTTCACGGTTCTGATCGAAAGAGCAACCCAGGATATCAAAACCTTTGGAGTGATAGGCCTGGTATGCTTTTACCACGTTGGGGTTCTCGGCCCTGCAAGGTCCGCACCAGGAAGCCCAGAAATCAACCAGCACTATTTTTCCTTTGAAGGAAGAGAGCGCCACCGGCTGACCCGTCGAATCGCTCATCGAAAAATCGGGAGCAGTCTGCCCTATCGCAACGCGTTGTAGCACGGCAATGCGCTCCCTCAAGGCCTGGGTGTAAGCCGATTTGTTCAAAGTCGTATCAAAAGTGGCCACGATCGCTTCGAGGTCAGGGAGTTCAAACTGCCAACTGTTGCGCATCACGATATAAGGCGCTACCACTGAGGCGGAATGGGCTTTGGCAAAATCAACCAAAGCCTTCTTCAACTCCTGGTCAAGGTTATTTGAAATGGAATCCGTCCGCTTCATGGCAGCCGAATCCTGCGCCTTTTTAGCCTCTTTCCACTCCTGGTAAACGGTCTCCATCTTCTTGTTGATCTCGCCATTGATCTTCATGAATTGCTGATAGGTATCATGAGAGGCAGATCCGGTGATGACCGATTTATCAATGCTGTCGGCATAGATTTCCACTTTGATCTTAGCAGGTTCCATGAAAACAGGAACGAACACCTGCCGTGCCGGCATTGCCACGAACCACATCTCGGGCGATCCGATCTTGCCTTTAAAAGTAAATGATCCTTTTTCCAGTTTCACAGAATCGATCTTCTGCCAACTGTCGGCACTGAATTTTTGAAGAAAGACCATCCCGGTATCCACACCCTGGATCTCTCCCTTGAGGGTGAATTGCTCCTTGTTCCCGCTGCAGGAGGCCAGAATCAGGCCGGCGGCAAGGAAATATAACAAATTTTTCATGCTTAGGGGTATTTTATCCGATTGGGTGGACAAAAGTACGCCTTTTTGTGAAATAAAATAAATCCCTAATTTTACAGGAAATATCTCCGGTATGAAGTGTGTCATTTCCCTGACAAGTACAATCCTGCTTGTCTTTTTACAACAGGTTTCGTGGTCCCAACCCCGGTCACAGCCATCTTCTCAACCCAGGTACGACCTTTCCGTTCAGCCTGTTTTGTACACCGTTGGCTATGCCCACCTCGATACCGAATGGCGGTGGGACTATGAAGAGACCATCCGGGTCCACCTGAAAAACACCCTGGATGACAACTTCCAGCGGTTTGAAAAATACAAACCCTATGTTTTCACCTTCTCAGGAGCACGGCGCTACCGGATGATGAAAGAGTATTATCCCTCCCGCTACGAAAAAATGAAACGGTATATCGAGCAGGGCCGTTGGTTCGTCGGCGGATCATCCGTAGATGAATGTGACGCCAACATCCCATCTCCCGAATCGGTGATCCGGCAGGTTTTATACGGAAACAACTACTTTAAGAAAGAGTTTTCACGCCAGAGCGTCGATTTTCTTCTTCCCGATTGCTTCGGGTTCCAGGCACATCTTCCCTCAGCACTGGCCCATGCCGGCGTGGAGGGTTTCTCTACCCAGAAACTCGAATGGGGTTCTGCAGTGGGTATCCCGTTTAATCTGGGGAAATGGATCGGTCCTGACGGAAAAGGGGTGGTCGCAGCTTTGAATGCCACCGATTATACGGGATCGATCGAAAAACGCCTGGATACCGTTAAATACTGGGTTGACCGGGTGATGGACAATGGTAAAAAATACGGGGTTTTCGCCGACTACCGCTACTACGGAGTAGGTGACGTAGGGGGCGCTCCCCGCGAAAAAGATGTGGTCAACGCCGTTGGCAGCCTCGACCAACCCGACCGCCTGATCAACATCTACCTCTCCTCTTCCGACCAGTTATTCCGCGATCTGACACCCGATCAGAAAAACAGCCTTCCTGTTTACAGCGGTGACCTTCTCCTGACACAACACTCGGCAGGGTCACTCACCTCGCAGGCTGCCATGAAACGATGGAACCGCCAGAACGAACAATTGGCGCTGGCTACCGAACCCTTAGCCGCCATGGCCGAATGGCTGGGCCCCCTATCCTACCCCGCGCAACGGATCAACGAAGCCTGGTGGCTCGTACTGGGCAGCCAGATGCACGACATCCTGCCCGGTACCTCCATCCCCAAAGCCTACGAATATGCCTGGAACGACGAAATCCTGGCCATGAACCAGTTTGCTGCCGCCATGACCAGCTCCGCCACCGGCGTGATCCACGCCATGGATACCCGCGGTAAAGGACAAACCCTCGTTGTTTACAATCCCCTGGCCATCCCGCGAAAAGACCTGGTCGACGCCCTGCTTGAATACCCCGGAGGCGCCCCGCAATGGGTCAGAGTAATCGATCCCGACAACAACGAAATCCCTGTACAGATCATCCCTTTCGGAAAAAATACCCTGAAGATCCTCTTCGTGGCTTCAGTCCCTTCGCTGGGACTGGCTTGCTACGATGTCATCCCGGCAGATAAACCGGGCCGCTACACCACCTCCCTCACCGCCGGGAAAAATTTCCTTGAAAATGAATGGCTGAAAGTCACCATAAATACCGCCGGCGACATTTCCTCCGTCATCGATAAAAAAACCGGTCGCGAAACACTCTCAGCCCCGTCACGGCTGCTGTTTCTGAAAGAACACCCGGAATATTGGCCTGCCTGGAATATGGACTGGTACGACCGCCAACAACCCCCCGCCGGCTATGTTGACGGCCCTGCCGAGATTACTCTGGTAGAATCAGGACCCGTCCGGTCAGTGATCCGCGTCGTACGAAAAGCACAGGGTTCCCTCTTCCGCCAATTCATCATCCTGGTCGCAGGTAAAGAAAACGTCCAAATTCACAACTACATCGACTGGCAATCAAAGGGTGTCAGCCTCAAAGCCTCCTTCCCGCTGAAAGCTGCCAACCCCAAAGCTACCTACAACCTCGGACTGGGAACCATCGAAAGGGGCAACAACGACAAAGATAAATATGAAGTCCCTTCACGCGAATGGTTCGACCTGACCGACCTGTCGGGTAACTTCGGAACCTCCATCCTTGAAAATTGCAAATTCGGTTCCGATAAACCCGACGACCATACCATCCGGCTTACACTGCTTTACACCCCTGCAACCAATTTTTACCACGACCAGGCAACCCAGGACTGGGGTACCCACGAAATCATATACGCCCTCTATCCCCACAAAGGCGATTGGCGGAACGCCCTCACCGAATGGCAGGCCAGGGCACTCAACCAACCCCTGAAGGTTTTCACAACCGCTCAACACACGGGCCCCTTAGGGAAAAGCTTCTCCTTTGCACAATGCTCGACCCCCCGGATCGACCTGAGAGCCCTGAAAAAAGCAGAAAACGGCAACCATTATATCCTGCGGCTCCAGGAACTTACCGGGCAGGAAATCAACAACGTGGAAATCAGCCTGGCCGGAAAAATCGTCACAGCCTGGGAGGTGGACGGACAGGAACAACGGATCGGCGACGCCACGATCAAAAACGGCAAACTGGTGACCGATTTCAATAAATTCGGAATCCGGTCGTTCGCGGTGAAACCGGAAGCCCCCATCGAAAAAAACACCCCGCGTATCAGTGTCGAACTCCCTCTTCCTTTTACCCTTGACGTTGTATCTGCCGACGGTGAGAAAAGCATGGCAGGAATGGACGGAAAAGGAACTACTTTCCCTGCTGAACTCTTTCCTGATACCCTGAACATCAATGGAGTCCCCTTCAAACTGGGCCGTAAGAACGGAGCGCAGAACAACGCCCTCTCCTGTTCCGGCCAAAAAATTCTGCTCCCCCGGCAACCGGCGGGAAACAGGCTCTACCTGCTGGCTGCAGCAACACACGACACAACCGGTCTCTTCAGGATCGGCAACGATAAAACCACCCTGACAGTCCGCTCCTGTACCGGCAAAATCGGTCAGTTCGACCAAAGGATTTGGGATCAGTTCGGCCGGATTAAAGGATTGACCAAAGGGTTCATCCAACGTGAAGAGGTGGGCTGGTTTTCTCCCCACATGCACCGCGACACCACCAACCTCCCCTACCAGTATGGCTCCCTCTTCCTCTGCTCACTCGATGTAAGTCCCGGTAGTACCTACCTGCAACTTCCTGAAAACGAATCCATCAGGATTTTTGCTGTCACCCTGACCAATGACCCGCTCGAACCGGTCACTCCGGCCTGGCCCCTTTACGACGACTACACCGAAAGACAGGGATTTACTCCCGATATTCCGATCTCCTTCGTGAAAGATAACATGAAACCTGCGGCCGCAATGAAAGCTGTCAGAAAAAAGAACCTGAATGATCTGCCCGGCCGGGTTACCATGAAAGATTATGCCGACATCCACCAACCCAACGGCGTGGTTGCCCGCTATTACTCTCAAAACAGGGACTCTTGCTTCACCGCTGCCGGAATTTACAACGGGATGGACGTCCCGGTGCTCATCGACGGGATGTTCGACCTGATGCCCGGAGATACGGCAAAAGATTGCTGGTCAACACAGGGAGAAGGACGCATCTGGATGGATCTTCAAAGGGAAACTGAGCCCGACAGCATTCATCTTTTCACCGTGCTGAGTACCCGCCGTGGTCCACAGAAATTCTCCCTCTGGGGAGCCACCGGCGAAAAAAGTCCCGCGATCACCGGCGATCCGGCAACAGCAGGCTGGGAATTCATCGCCTGGGCCGGCCCGATAGATATCTGGGGTAACAGCATCGGTTTGTACACCCTGAAGAACTTCACCGGAAAAACCAGAAATATTCGTTACCTCCTGTGGATCAGCGAGGATTCACCCCATGGACCCTGTTATTTCAGAGAAGTCGATGTTTTTGAAAAACAACACTGATTCTTCCCTCCGGCGAACGCTGACGACCCTTTCCGATCAGGATTGGCTGGTATTGCTTCTCTTCGCCGGAGGCGCGCTGTTCGCCGCAGTACAATCCCTTCTTCTGGACCATTTTTTCAATCCCGGCGCCCTGCCCGAAAAGATGAGCTATGGCAACTACGTCATCTTCCGCCAATCGTTTTATCACCTCCTCCACGGACAGGATATCTATGGCACCTTTCCTGAAACCCCCGACTTCTTCAAATACAGTCCTGCCTTTGCCCTGCTCTTCGGAACCATCGCCTGGTTGCCTGATGTGATCGGTCTTCCACTCTGGTCACTGATCAACGCCTTCACCCTCTTCTTTGCCATCAAAGCGCTTCCCGGCTTCTCCCCACGGCGAAAAAACCTCATCCTCCTCTTCATCATCGTCGAACTGATCACCACACTCCAGAACTCACAGAGCAATGCACTCATCGCCGGACTGATCATCTATGGGTTCGTCCTGCTCGAAAAGCGAAAGTACCTGCCCGCCACACTCCTGCTGGTCTTTTCAGTTTATATCAAACTCTTCGGTATCGTCGCACTGGCTCTCTTTCTCTTCTATCCGGATAAATTGCGACTGATTCTCTATAGCCTCCTGTGGGCCTTCGTTTTTCTGATCCTGCCCATACCATTCACCGGGACAGGGCAGACAATTTTCCTTTACCAAAGCTGGGCCGGGATACTGAGCCGCGATTTCTCCTCCTCGATGGGGTTTTCAATTATGGGATGGCTCACTTCATGGTTCAGCTTGGAAATACCCAAGCTCCCCGTCATGGTGGCCGGGTTCATCGCCACTTCTCTCCCATTGCTCCTTCTGAAGAAATATAAAGATCTGCATTTCCGATTGCTGATGATGGCCTCACTCCTTATCTGGGTCGTCATCTTCAACCACAAAGCAGAATCGCCTACCTTTATCCTGGCCATGACCGGCGTGGCCATCTGGCTCTTTTCAGGAAAAATAACCCCGTTCCATCTCTTTTTAGCCATTTTTGCGCTGCTTCTGACCTCCCTGTCCGTAACAGAACTGTTGCAACCACTCTTCGGAACTCTTCCCGAAACCCTTGCCCTCAAAGCCTTTCCCTGTATTCTCATCTGGCTGAAGATCCTCTGGGACCAGCTGACCTTCCAGTCAAAGAACATGGCTTGATATGGGTTTTTCATTTCCCTAAAGAGATTATAGTCTTTTTGTTATAATTTTTATTTATATTATTTCTAAATTAGATTTTTTTTTGTAATTTTGCGCCATGAATGAATAAATATTTTTAACCAGCAATGAAAAAACTAAGAATTACCCTGATCCTGGCTGTCCTGATGATGGCCGGTATCGTATCCAACGCGCAGAAACAATGGGTTGTCGACAATGCTCATTCCGGAGTAAAATTCACGGTCAGCCACCTTGTCATCTCCGAAGTGGAAGGAAATTTTAAAAATTTCACAGGACAGATGACGGCTGCGCAACCCGATTTTTCGGATGCTAAAATCAACTTCACCGTGGATGTCAACAGCATTAATACCGACAACGACATGCGGGATAAACACCTGAAGAGTGATGATTTTTTCAACGCCGAAAAGTTCCCTTCCATGAGCTTTAAGAGCCTTTTATTCAAGAAAACAGGCGAAAAGCGGTATGATCTGGTCGGTGAACTGACGATCCGCGATGTGACAAAAAAGGTAAAATTCAATGTCACTTACGGTGGTACGGTCAAAGATCCTTATGGCAATACCAAGGCGGGGTTCAAAGCAACTGCCACCATCAACAGGCTTGATTTTGGACTGAAATGGAACAACCTGACAGAAGCAGGCGGCGCCGTAGTCGGATCCGATGTGAACATCCTGCTCAACCTGGAATTTACGCAAAGCAAATAAAAAGCAAAGATTTCTCTCCCGGCATCAAAAGATATTTCCGACACCGATATACAAGCCGCTGGTGCCGTCCTGCGGGTCGAGGGCAAAGCCGTAATCAAGCGCTATGATAAAGTTGTGGTTGATGGCAGCCCTCAGACCCAGGCCGGTCGAGAGATGAAGCCCGTCGGCACTGCGGTTGAAATAAAACGATTGCTTGTCGTCAGGAACACGATCCGTAAGTACCGGGTGTTCCTGAACCACCATCCCTCCGTCCATAAAACCGGTGATTCCCAGGGAGATGCTTTGCTTCCAGATAACCATGTTGAGAAAATTATACCGAAGCTCTAAATTCCCGAAAGCGGTACCATCCCCCACGATCCGGTTTCTCATAATTCCCCTCAGATTTTTGGCGCCGCCCAACCCGTCGGGATGGGTGGTAAGGCTGTAAGAGTTGTACATGTATGGCAAAATGTAAAAAGGGGTGGACCCGAGCACGGTACCCTGGTAACTGAGCTGATAAGCAAATATCAAATGGCGTCGCACTATCGGAAGGTATTGACGATGGGTTACCGCGAGCTTGACGAACGAAAAAGCATTGTTTCCCAGAAATCCGGGAGCCGCCAACAACAAGGCTTCTGACCATAATCCCCGCTCCGGAGCCGCTTCATTGTCGCGGGTATCATAAACCATTCCCAGTTTGAGAAAGGTGGTTGTCCCGCCATCCTTTTCCTGTTCGCTGATCAAACCGTATTTCACATAGTCATTGTAAAGCAGCGTGGTATCCGGTAACTGGTTTTCCTCCTTTTTCCCCTTGTTGATCTTCGCTATATCCACGGTCCCCGTCCTGATATCGATCATATTGATCCCTGCCAGCCAGCGCAACTTCTGTCCGGCCACAGGTCCCTGGAAATCAGCCATGACACGCAACATCTTCCTTTCATGACGATAATAGACACGCGAAATATAATCTTCACTGCCCTGTTCCATAACCGAGGGTATAAAGTTGGAAACAGCGCCATCGAAACCATAGAAATCCAGGGCCCGCTCCGTTAAGTAATCCACATCGGCAGTAATCCGTATCTTTCCGGGAATCAGGTACTTCGAATCGTAAAACAACTGGTACGTGGCGCTCCCACGGGTGTACCACGACACTTCGGCATAGAGCGTATGCCGATACTCAGGCCAGGTAGTGCCATCACCATAGTAAAAAACCTGTCCCAGGGCACCGAATTGCCATCCCTGGTCTGCATCATAAGCCACGATAGGCAAGGCAGCCCAGGTCCACCCAAGCTTCTTTTTCTCCTTCAATGGTTCCATCGCAGAATCGGCCTGAGCAAGCCCGGAGGAGGGATGAAAAATCATCAGAAAAGAAAAAAAAACGATCCAAAAAACAATAAACTTTCGCATCAGGCCCTTCTTTTATTAAACTACCTTTATCACAGAAAAAATCCGGTCACCCCTCTTTAACGGGATAAAAATAAACATTTAAACACTCCGTAAAACGATGGTTTCTGAAAAACACTCCCCCGACGAGATCCTCCCCCGGATTGAACGCTACTGCGCTTACCAGGAGCGCTGTCAATGGGATGTCATAAAAAAACTCCACTTCTGGAAGGTGCCACGGTCTGAAAACGAGGCCATCCTTCGCCACCTCGAAAAAGAGGGCTTTCTGGATGAGACCCGCTTCGCCCGTGCCTTCGTCAGGGGAAAATTCACCCATAACAAATGGGGCCGGATCAAAATCCGGTACGAACTGAAAGGGCGCCGGATCCCCGAACCGGTCATACAAACAGCACTCCGTGAGATCAATGAAGAAGAATACCTGCGAACCCTGAAAGGGCTTATCGAACGAAAACGACTGGAAATAAAAAAAGAAGACGATTCGTTATTCAGGGAAAAAATTCTCAACTTTGTCACTGGAAAAGGATTTGAAGCGGAACTGGCCCGCGAATGGATCGCGTAACTCATGCAATCACTTTATTGTTAAATAATTACTATCAACAAGATTGAGAAAAATATGGTAACAGCAGAACAGGTCAAAGAGATGGAAAAAAGGCTTGAAGCCTTGAGGAGGTTTCTTTGACGTCGATGGAAAACTTGCCCTGATCGCCGAAGAGGAAAAACAGACACAGGAACCCGGTTTTTGGGACAACCCCAAAATTGCAGAACAATTGCTTCGGTCGATTCGTGATAAAAAGTCCTGGACCGACGCTTATGCCGAAACCGCCCGTCATTTTGAGGAGTTACAGATCATGTGGGACTTTTATATCCAGGGTCAGGCGCGGGAGGAGGAACTGGATGAACCCTGTCAACTGACATTAAGCCTGGTCGAAGACCTGGAGTTCAGAAATATGTTGAGCGGCGAAGAAGATAAACTCAGCGCCATCGTCCAGATTAATTCAGGAGCCGGGGGAACCGAAAGCCAGGACTGGGCACAGATGCTCATGCGGATGTACATCCGGTACGGTGAACGCAACCGGTTTAAAGTGAAGGAAGTCGATTTCCAGGAAGGCGATGTGGCCGGACTTAAATCAGTCACCCTCGAATTTGAAGGCGACTACGCTTATGGCTACCTGAAAGGAGAGAACGGGGTTCACCGGCTGGTACGGCTTTCTCCCTTCGACGCCAACCACAAACGCCATACCTCTTTTGCTTCCGTCTATGCCTATCCCATCATCAACGATGATATTGTGATTGAGATCAATCCGTCGGAGATCACCTGGGACACCTTTCGCAGCAGTGGCCCCGGTGGGCAAAATGTGAACAAGGTGGAAACAGCCGTCCGTCTGAAGCATGAACCAACCGGCATCGTGATCGAATGTCAGGAAACCCGTTCCCAGGGACAAAACCGGGAAAAGGCACTGAAACTACTGAAATCACAGCTATACGAAATTGAACTGAGGAAAAAAAGGGAAAAAATCGCCGTGATTGAAAGCGGAAAAAAGAAAATAGAATGGGGAAGCCAGATCCGGAGTTATGTCCTTCACCCTTACAAAATGGTTAAAGATCTCCGTACAGGTGTGGAAACCAGCGATACCCAAGCCGTCCTCGACGGAGACCTAGCCCGGTTCATCAAATCTTACCTGATGGAATATGGGAACGCCTGATCAATGAAATAAAATTATTACCACATGAAAACACGCATCGAAAAAGACACCATGGGGCCTGTTGAGGTTCCTGCTGAAAAGTACTGGGGCGCTCAGACCCAGCGTTCATTAACCAATTTCAGGATCGGGGAGCCGGGTTCCATGCCTAAGGAGGTGATCCGGGCCATGGCGATCCTTAAAAAGGCAGCAGCATTGGTCAACTTCGACCTGGGGGTTCTTCCGGCCGATAAAAAAGAACTGATCGTTGCCGCGATCGATGAGATCCTCGACGGGAAACTGGATGATCAGTTCCCCCTGGTGATCTGGCAGACCGGTTCAGGTACCCAGACCAACATGAACCTCAACGAGGTGATCGCCAACCGGGCCCATGTTTTGGGTGGTGGTTCACTTGAAACAGAAGGAAAACGGCTGATCCATCCCAACGATGACGTGAACAAATCACAATCGTCAAACGATACTTTCCCGGCCGCCATGAGCATCGCCGGGTACAAAATGATCACCGAAGTGACCCTCCCCGGAGTTGAAAAACTACGGGCTACCCTGGCAGAAAAAGCGGAAGCCTTCAAAGAGATCGTCAAAACCGGCCGTACCCACCTGATGGATGCAACACCCCTGACCCTTGGACAGGAATTCTCAGGTTACGTTTCCCAACTCGATCACGGACTTGCGGCGCTGCGCCATACCCTGCCCCACCTGGCAGAACTGGCACTGGGCGGAACTGCCGTCGGGACCGGTCTGAACGCACCCCTCCATTACGATGTCCTGGTAGCTAAAAAGATAGCAGAACTGACAGGGCTTCCTTTTATCACAGCGCCCAATAAATTCGAGTCCCTCTCAGCCCATGACGCCATGGTGGAGAGTTCAGGAGCGCTGAAAACACTTGCTGCAAGCCTGATGCACATCGCTTCCAACATCCGGCTGGCAGCTTCAGGACCGCGTTGCGGGATCGGCGAACTGATGCTTCCCGAAAACGAACCGGGTTCCAGCATCATGCCTGGGAAAGTCAACCCTACCCAACCCGAAGCAATGACCATGGTCTGTTGCCAGGTCATGGGCAACGACGTGGCTATCAACATCGGCGGGATGAACGGCCATTTTCAACTGAATGTTTTCAAACCCCTGTTGATCTCCAACCTCCTGATGTCGGCCAGGCTGCTGGGAGATGTCTGCGTCTCTTTCAGTGAAAACTGCGCTGCCGGCATTCAACCGAACCCTTCGGCCATCCAACGAAACCTCGACAACTCCCTGATGCTGGTCACCGCCCTCAACCCGCACATCGGTTACGACAATTCGGCCAGGATCGCTAAAAAAGCCCATAAAGAAAACAAAACCCTCCGGGAAGCAGCATTGGAGTTGGGTTTGCTCACCGATGAAGAGTTTACCCGGATTGTCGATCCCTCCAAAATGACTTCTCCTCGGTAAATCGCACCGGCACAATTACCGCGTCAATATCCCTGAAGTATCGGAAAATTCGTTGAGGTCGCGCGATTGCTGAACCATTTTTTCTGCTTCACGCCGTATCAGGACATCCATCGGAATGGTATCCCTGACAGAACGTTTGTGCAGGATTTCAAGGTATAACGTATCCATCCTGATCTGGCGAAGGAAATAGTCGAGCGTATCAATGGGCGCATCGGTCTTCGGTTTGAGCGGAGTTTCCTCCTTTTTAAAAGTGATGGTTTCTTTCAGGTCAATCAACCGGAATACGAAGACCTTCCGCACCGTATCACTTCCTCTTACAATGGAGATCGTGTCGGAGGGCAGGATCATTTCATACCATCCGCCATAAAGGGCAACAGGATCTTCATAATCATCACTGAGAGCAAGGTACCAGGCATCGCTTCCCTTCTTCAGGGATCCTCGCTCCTGGTTGATCCAGTGGTATTTATGGATTCTTTCGAGCGTCCCCAGAGCGTACACCTT
>Ga0209099_1002837_pt1 | contig 14728 bp, 10 predicted proteins | sample AD_JPNHW2_MetaG_FD_184430 | JGI IMG/M metagenome (GOLD analysis project Ga0209099, IMG submission 184430) | Active sludge microbial communities of municipal wastewater-treating anaerobic digesters from Japan - AD_JPNHW2_MetaG (SPAdes) (version 2) | ecosystem: Engineered > Bioreactor > Anaerobic...
CTTGTAATGGCCGATCTGAAGCATAATGCAGTTGTTACGGCGGCGTTTGCATATAATGCAGCGATGAGGGATTCAAAGCTTCCTGGAAAACCTGCAATGAAACCTGCAACCAACGTCCCGCAGGACAGAAGAATGCCTGTTATGAATTGATTTCCGGCGAAAGCTGTAAAAATCATTTGAAAGTAAAGTCAGAATCTTATAGATGGATATTATAAACAATTCTGGAAAGCCTTTATTTCACAGAGTGACAGAGAGATACCACAGAGTGCCACAGAGGAAGAATTCAATAAACTCTGTGTTTCTCTGTGAATTCTCTGTGGATCTCTGTGCAAGTTCCTAACAGAGCTAATCTTTATCAGAGTTATTAATCAGATCCTGAAGTTCGGTAATATGATTTTCATAAATCCCCCTGGGACTGGTGTTGTATTTTTTGCATAAGGCTGCCGCATACCCCGTTGCAACACCCATCTGCCCGGTTGTATTCATCACCCTCGGTCCGCCAAGACCAACATGGGAAGAGCTGAAACACCTGCCCGCCATCAGGAGGTTTTTAATATTCACCGAATACAGGCAGCGGTATGGAATAAAGTAATGATCAACATTATAATAAAGAGCTTCAGAAAGGAAATCAGGTTTTGTGGTATCGGCCAGGTTCTGCTGGTAATGTACGTCAACGCTCCTTTTCTCCATTACAACATTATCAGGAAAGCTCGTCATATTCCTTTCATCATTGAAAGTATATACATAATCTCCTTTCAGCCGTCTCGATTCTCTTTTGCCAACCAGGTATGATACCCACTCAAGGGCAAGGTTTTCATTTCCCGGCTTCATCTTTGCATTTGCAAAGGAACCATAAACGGCTTTAAGCATATGGTCGCGTATATATTCTGCATCATCTATCTGATGAAGATCATTGCGCGAAAACTCCCATTGCCATTCACCTTTTGTGGCAGAATATCTTTTTGCAGTCTCCATAGCCCACGGGACATCCGGGAAGCTCACGGGATGACCGGCATCGTATGATCGCCAGAGCACTGATGAACCCATGATCCTGTTATCAGGTTCAGCCGGGCTCCAAAGCGTTCCGTAAAGGTCCCATTTCTCGCCGTAAACTGTCGAATCTTCCCTGCCGTACATGTAATCGGCTCCGGCCCAGTAACCAATCCAGCCATCGCCTGTGCAATCGATGAAGAGAGGAGCATTAAATCTCATTCTTGCTCCTGATGAGGTATGGCGCGCGTCAACAGATGTTATTGAACCCGATTCTGCAAGGGCAGCATAGGCACGCCAGCTGAGAAAAACTGAGATATTATCATATCTATCCATATTCTCATGCCGTTTCCTGTCATCGAGCGCTGCATCAGGCGATCCGTTGGGCCACCATACTGTGTTCAGCATATCCAGTATCCTGCCTGATTTCCAAGTTATTCCTTCGGTATGAACCCTTATCTCACTGCTTGCATTACCTCCCAGGACAGGCCGGTCGTGGATGAGGGCGACCTTCATCCCCTGTTCAGTCGCGGCAATTGAGGCAGCACATCCTGCAATGCCTCCGCCAACAATAACCAGATCAAAAGTAGCACTTGTATCGGGGGTATTTGATTCATTCATCATTTCCCCTCGCCATACAGTCAGGTCAGGAAGTGAATCAGGAGGAGGTGTTTTTCCCGTACTCATAAATATGGCATCGCACCTACCTTCAAATCCTGTAAGGTCGCGTAATTCGACGGTCACCGAAGTATCTCTTAATGAAGTTTTTCCGGCATATTGCCAGTTCCATTTATCCGAGCCTGTCCCCAGGATGTTTTCAAGCTCCTGTCCATCAATCAATATCCCGAATCTCCCGGGTGCATCCCACTCACCGGGCGCCCAGTTTCTGGTTCTCACCCATACGTTATATTTTCCGGTTGCCGGAACCGATATTGTCTCTACCGCATTTTTTACAGGTATTCCCAGGCCATGGGCCAGAAGGCATGGCGATCCCATCTGTTCAACAAACTGCTGATCGACCACCCATCCTCCCTTGTCATCAAGGCTTTCGGCCTCAATCAGTATATTGTGTTCCTGCTTTCCGCACGAAACTGCTGCAAAAAGCAGAATCAATGCACAAAAATAAAGTTTCTTCATCTGAATTATTTTGAATCACTTCTGATCTACGCCTTTCATTGAGAGCTGGACTCTCTTCCGCTCAATATCCACATCAAGGATTTTCACCTTTACATGCTGATGCAGCTTGACAATTTTTGAAGGATCGCTTACATAGGTATTGCTCAAATTGGAGATATGTACAAGTCCGTCCTGTTTAATGCCAATATCGACAAAAGCCCCAAATTTTGTAACATTTGTTACAATTCCGGGAACAACCATTCCCGCGACGAGATCTTCCATCGAGTGAATATCTGCAAAGCTGAATTCCCTGATCTTCGAACGCGGATCACGGCCGGGTTTTGCAAGCTCATTCAGTATGTCGCGAAGAGTTGGTAATCCGACGGATGTGGTTACGTATTTTTCAGGTTTTATCATACTGCGTTTTTCCTCATTTGTAATCAGTTCCTTAATATCACAATTAAGATCAGCCGACATTCTTTCAACAATATGATAGCTTTCGGGATGGACAGCGCTTGAGTCGAGGGGGTAAGCCGCGTTTCTGATCCTCAGGAATCCGGCGCTTTGTTCGAATGCCTTCTCCCCCATCCTTTTGACTTTCAGGAGCTCTTTGCGCGACCTGAAGGGGCCGTTTTCCGTACGGTAATCGATGATATTACGTGCAAGCTGCGGACCTAGCCCTGAGACATAAGTAAGAAGATGGCTGCTGGCGGTGTTGACCTCCACGCCAACGGCATTTACACAGCTTGTAACAACGTCGTCGAGTGAGCCCTGAAGCCTTTGCTGGTCGACATCATGCTGGTACTGACCGACACCTATCGATTTAGGATCGATCTTCACAAGTTCGGCAAGCGGATCCATCAGTCTGCGGCCGATAGAGACCGCCCCTCTTACAGTCACATCATAATCGGGAAATTCGTCACGTGCGACTTTTGAGGCCGAATACACAGATGCCCCAGCTTCGCTAACAACAAAGACCTGAATGTCTTTCTCGAATTTTATCCATTTGATAAAATCTTCAGTTTCGCGGCTTGCTGTTCCGTTGCCTATGGCTATTGCCTCTATTTTATATGCGTTCACAAGCGTCAATATCTTTTTTACCGACAATGCAGTCTCGTTTTGCGGCGGATGCGGGTAAATAGTCTCATTGTGAACAAGGTTTCCCTGCCTGTCGAGACATACGGTCTTACAGCCGGTCCGGTATCCGGGATCTATTGCCAGTACGTTCTTCTCTCCAAGCGGAGAAGCAAGTAAAAGCTGTCTGAGGTTATCAGCAAAAACTGCAATTGCCTCATCGTCTGCCTTTTCCTTGGAAATATTCCTGAATTCAGTCTCCATCGTGGAAGCCAGAAGCCTCTTCCAGCTGTCTTTTGCCGCTTCGGCTACAATACGTGACGATTCATTTTTACCTAAGACGAATAAATTCCCGATAATCTCGAGTGCATTCTTCTCATCAGGTACCATTGAAAGGCGAAGGAATCCTTCCTCTTCCCCTCTTCTCATTGCAAGAAGCCTGTGTGAAGGACATTTTCTGAGCGGTTCCGACCAGTCGAAATAATCGCTGAATTTAATGCCTTCTGTTTCCTTACCCTTTATGACTTTCGAAGAAATAACGGCTTCTCTTTCAAAAAGACGCCTGAGCTGTTTTCGTACCTTTTCATCTTCGCTTATCCATTCGGCGATAATATCCGAGGCTCCGGCAATTGCATCGTCTGTAGTTGGGACATCATCATTTATGAACCGGGTTGCCACGCCTTGCACATCTGCCTCCTTCTGTTCCCTTATTATTGCAGCAAGCGGTTCGAGGCCTCTTTCCCTTGCTATTGTTGCTCTGGTCCGCCGTTTGGGCCTGAAAGGCAGATAAATATCCTCAAGTTCGGCCATTGTGGCTGCGGAGTCTATTTTCGCCCGAAGTTCAGGAGTCATTTTTTCCTGTTCCCCGATCGATTTAATAACGCTCTCCCGACGGGCATCGAGCTCCTTCAGCCTTGTATATTCATCCTTTATCTGAAGAAGCTTTACCTCATCGAGAGAACCTGTCATCTCCTTTCTGTACCTGCTTATAAATGGTATGGTGGCCCCGTCGTCAAGAAGCCGGATGGTGTTCTCCACCTGCCATTTATGCAATCCCATGCGTTCAGCTATCAAAGCAAGATTTTTCTCAAGGCTCATCTTTCCCTTTTATTTTGATTAATTCCAAATATCAATTCTCCCACTCACCCGCTCTCCCCTTCCTTCTTCAGTCATTCTACATAAAGCACCAGCCCTTTCAGGTATTCACTCTCAGGATGGTAAATATTAACCGGGTGATCAGGCGGCTGGCTCATCTGATGAAGTATTCTCACATTCCTCCCGGTATTGGCGGCAGCGGCAAAGACCGATTTTCTGAAATTCTCCCTGGTTACAACCTGTGAACAGGAAAAAGTAAATATAATTCCGCCCGGCTTTATCTGCTCAATAGCCTTCATATTCAACCTCTTGTATCCCTGAAGTGCATTTGACAGTACATTATTATGCTTGGCAAAAGCAGGAGGATCGAGGATTATGAGGTCATATTTGTTTTTAATGTCGTTGAGAAATTCAAATGCATCGACCTGATATGCTGTGTGCCTGTTGTCGTCCCCGAAATTGAGCCACACGTTTTCATTCGCCAGCGCGGTCGCTGATGCTGAACTGTCGACGCTGTGAACTGAAGCTGCATCTTTCATTGCGTATACTGAAAAACCTCCTGTATATCCGAACATATTGAGTACATTTCTGCCTCCGGTATACTCGCCAAGAAGCTTCCTGTTTTCCCTCTGATCAATGAAAAACCCGGTTTTCTGCCCGGTTGTCCAGTCAATTTTAAACCTGAAACCATGTTCAGTAACTATAACAGGATCGGAATTCCCGTAAAGAAACTCATTAACTCCGCCGATCCCTGATTTGAACGGGATTGTCGACTCGCTCTTGTCGAATACAGCTTTAACCTGTCCGTTCATAAGTTCGACAATCAATGAAGCAATTTCGTTTCTTATCCTGTACATTCCGACAGAATGCATCTGGATCACTACTACGCCATTGTAATAATCGGCTATCAGTCCGGGAAGATTATCCCCTTCGGCATGGATGATCCTGAAGACGTTTACCGAATCGTTACCGATCAGGCCCAATGACCGTCTGTACTCTACGGCGCTTCTTATCCTTTCGCGGTAAAATTCCTTATCAGGGATAACATCTTCAAATGAAAGAATTCTAACAGCTATCGATCCGGGCTGATAATGTCCAACTGCCAGAAACTCGTCCTTATTATCATAAACATGAACAATATCTCCTTCGACGGGTTCACCGTATATCTTTTTTATTGCCCCGGAGAATATCCATGGGTGAAATCGTCTTGGCGACTGGTCCTTACCTGATTTAAGTACTATCCTGATTTTGTTTAATGACATAGACAGGGGAATTTATAATGACCATCCGTTATTCAGGATTGGGTAAATTCATTTTTATACCTGATGGAATTCCGGAATCGGAGCTATATTTCCGTTTATCAGCTTTTTATAGATTTTCTGGCAAACCCAGGCATCAGTGGCAGCGTATATAAGCTGGGCCTCCGACAGTGTTTCAGCTTCCCAGTCGGTGACCTGCTGGCGCTTCGATATCCTGAATCCAAGAATTATCGCCGTAAGCTTTTTAAGTCCTGAACTCTCTATTCCGTAATCCTTTACAAATTTCTGAAGATCGACAAATCCTGAAGGAGAGAAGCCATTCACTTTCCTCAGGTATTTTATATCGTCGTGAACAGCGACACCTGCCTTTAAAACTCCGGGATCGGAAAGAATCCCGGCCAGTTCGGGAGGTATGCCTATCCTGTTGATCCTGATGAGGCATGCCAGATTTTCAGTTGCGAGCTGGATAAGTGATACATTGTTTTTTCTTCCCTTCCTGAAGGATGGTTTGGTTTCAGTATCAAAACCAAGTATCCCTGCTTTCAGAAGGCGGGGAAGAACATCATAAAAACCGGTGATATCGTCGACAAGTACAATTTCGCCCCTGAACCATGATAGTTCATAAAGCTCAATTTCCTCATTTGTAATGTTTGCAGGATATATTTTATTTTCCATCTCCCCTTAAGTCCTTTTGGCGCCGGGTCATAAACCAGTCGGAAGTGTCTCTTTCCTTTTCTGACACATCATCTTCCTCCAGTTCACCTATACCTTCGCCCGAATAAATAAATTTATGTATTGCCCTGAGGGCGTTTACAAGTTTCTGACCCCAGAAGTTCTCAAAATTCTGCCGGCACTCCCACACGGCATCGTTCATAACTTCCTGCGTACCTGTCTGATAAAGAAGAAGAAAATCTTTAATATCCTGATAAATATCTGAAAGGTTTTCCGAAAGGCTCGAAGCTACAGGGCCCTCTGAGTAATTGAATTTTTCGTCGAATACCTCGGGGTAGTCATCAGCGGTACCGAACTTCTCACGCAGGGTGTCGTGTATCCTGAACCAGTCGGCTTCGGTTACAAACTTTTCGTTGCCATCCTCAAAATAGGGTTCAAGCGCCGGGAGAAGAGAAGCCTTCAGATACAGGTAAGGCAGAAGCCTCTGAAATATTTTCAGGAGTTCATCGCCTTTCAGCTCCCCTGCATGTTCGGCATATTTGCAGAACTCATTAGCTGCTGCAGTAAATTCGACAACACTTCTTGAATAAACAGGTTCCGAATCTGAATTCATAATTTTTTTAATGACCAGCAAAATTAGGCATTTTAATCGGGAATCATGAAATAAAAATCAGGTATCGTCAAACACTGGACTCATTGCCGGGATCATTTTTCCATTGCATCGTCTGTATTTCAAAACATTTTCTTTTTTCATTTTCATTTTTAATTATATTGCGGGTATAAAACCAAACCTATCTTTATTAATATTTTATTTAATCTATACAGTATGAAACCCGCATGTATTGTTTACACAAACACGTATAAATATAATTGCGGGTTTCATCATACCATTAAAATCAAAATTATATTATGATGAAACAGAGGATTTCACTATGGTTGCTTATGGGGCTTGCAATTCCGTTCCTTACAGGCTGCCAGCAATCAGGCAATAAGCTTACGGATGAGGAGATAAAAGACGGCTGGTCGCTCCTGTTCGACGGAAAAACGCTTAACGGCTGGCGTGATTTCAAGGGTGACAGTGTTTCCATTGCTCCCTGGCAAGCTGAAAAAGGTACACTTACATCGCTCGGTCTTGGCAGTGACAGTACCGGGTATATTGTAACAACTAAGGATTATGAGAATTTTATCGTATCGTTCGACTGGAAGATCTCCGAAGGAGGCAACAGCGGATTCCTTTATCATGTTGTTGAAAGGCCCGAACTCAAGGTACCATATGTTACGGGGCCTGAATACCAGCTTATTGATGATATCGGATTTCCTTCAAAGATCGAAGACTGGCAGAAAGCCGGGGCCGACTATGCAATGTACATTTGCGATACGACGAAAAAAGTCCTGAAAAAGGTCGGCGAATGGAACAATTCAAAAATAGTTTTTGATAACGGACATGTTGAACACTGGCTCAATGGTCAGAAAGTGCTTGAATTTGAAGCCTGGACCGACGACTGGTACAGTCGCAAGAACAGCGGCAAATGGGACAATGCTCCTGAATACGGCCTGGCCCGCAGCGGCGTGATCGCCCTTCAGGATCATGGAAGCCGGATCTGGTTCAAAAACATGAAGATTAAAGAGCTTCCCCGCCAGCCAAAACAGGAATCGCTTTTCAACGGTAAAGACCTTACGGGATGGGATGTTTATGGAACTGAGCTATGGTATGTTGAAAATGGTGAGCTCGTTTGCGAAAGCGGACCCGACAAGGAATACGGATACCTGGGAACCAGGAAATACTATAATGATTTCGATCTCAGCCTCGAATTCAAACAGGAAGCTAACGGTAACAGCGGGGTTTTCATAAGGTCATATATCAAAACAGGCGTTCAGATATCAGGATGGCAGGTTGAAGTTGCACCGCGCGATCATGATACCGGCGGAATATATGAATCGTACGGAAGAGGATGGATCTGGCAGATACCCGAAGAAAAGGAAAATATACTTAAGGAAGGCGACTGGAACACCATGAGGATCAAGGTTGTGGGCGACAAAATAACCACCTGGCTCAATGGCGAGGTGATGACGGATATGACCGATGCGAAAATAGGCCAGGGAAAGGGTCGTATACTCCTTCAGATACACAGCGGAGGCGGAATTAAGGTTCGCTGGAGGAATTTCAATCTTACAGAGCTGTAAAAGCCTGACGATAAGCAAGAAGTACCTTAAAGATACTATCGGAACACAAATGCGGGAAGGTCACCCAAAGTACGGCCTTCCCGCATCTTTTATTTAGGAATATTTGTTTCTTATGATTTACAGCTATTTCCAGGTTAGCCTGTGATCCTTATCCTGAACAATCTTGTTATGATCGAGAAGCCATCGAAGGACCTTTGCTACTTTTTCGGCAGGATATTCGATCATCCGGGTAAGCTCTTCAGCATCAGGATGTTTTTCAGCAAGAATGCCTTTTATACTGTCGAGTATCAGATCAAATTCATATTTGCTTAACTCGAGTTCATTCCTTTCCCTGCATACATCGCAGATCCCGCAGCGGTCCGATTCCTCTCCAAAATAATCGAGAAGGATCACTGATCTGCACCTGTTTACGGATTCGGCATAATCGATCATTTTGCCAAGCCTGGCTTCATATTTCTCCCTCACACGAAGATAGTTTTCGGGAGAAATCATAAGCGCTTTACGTTCAAGCCTCTCTTCGGTAAAAATCGCAAGTGCAGTTTTCTTTCCCGGTATATATCTTATTATGTTCATTGACGACAGGCGGACAAGGAAATTATAAACAGTATCCCTCGAAATACCTGCCTTCCTTGAAAGTGATTCCTCGTTCACCGGAATGAATTCGGAAAACATGCCTGTATATGATCTCAGCAATAGTTTTATGAAACCATCGAACGATTCATTTGCCACCTGGAATTTGTAAAGGTCGTCGCGTCCCACTACAAAATGGACTCTTGAAGGATTATTTATCTCCTCGGTAAATTCCACATAGCCCTCGCGCTGAAGAAATGTTAGGCTGTTATATGTTTCAATAACAGGCAGCCTGTACCGCGATACAAAGTCAGCCATGTTAAAATCAAATACAGCATCCTTTCCTGATCCCAGCGGGATCTGGAGAAAATTGCATAGGGCCTCATATACATCCTTTATCTTCTCGACCGGTGGAAATTTCTGTCTTAGCGAATCGGTCAGGCGTGTCTTGTCGGCAGGAGAATAAAGCATCACTGCAAATGATGGCTTATTGTCACGTCCTGCCCTGCCGCTTTCCTGGAAATAATTTTCAATCGAATCGGGAATATCCCAGTGGATTACGAAACGGACGTCGGCCTTGTCAATACCCATCCCGAAGGCATTTGTTGAAACTATGATCCGGCACTGGCCCGCCGACCATGCTGCCTGTTTCCTGTCTCTGACCTCGTCGGGCAATCCGGCATGGTAATAATCGGCGCTGAAACCATTCTCAACAAGCATTTCGGCAACCTCCCTGCATCGCTTTCTGCTCCTGACATATACTATCCCGCTCCCTCCGGCATTCTTAAGCGTTTTAACAAGATAAGTTCCCTTTTCTTCCACATTACGGACCAGGTAAGATATGTTTTTCCTGGCAAAGCTTGTTTTAAGGACATTCTTCTCCCTGAACTTCAGCTTATCCATGATATCCTCTGTCACAAGTGATGTTGCAGTGGCAGTGAGCGCAAGGAAGGGGATCTCAGGATCAATAATATTCCTGAGCGACGCAATTTTAAGATAGGAAGGCCTGAAGTCGTAACCCCACTGTGATATGCAATGTGCCTCATCAATAGCGACAAGAGAAAGGTTAAGACGGCCTGCCCTGCCCTGGAACAACGGTGTCGAAATACGCTCGGGTGATATATAAAGGAATTTATAATCGCCGTATATGCAGTTTTCGATTGCAATATCTATCTCCTCTCCCGACATCCCGGAATGGATTGCTACTGATTTTATTTCAAGAGCATTGAGGCGCGAAACCTGTTCCTTCATGAGGGCAATCAGGGGAGTTATCACCAGGCATGTTCCCTCTTTTGCAATTGCCGGCACCTGGAAGGTCATCGATTTACCGCCTCCCGTGGGCATCAGGGCAAGCGTATCTCGGCCCTGAAGAACCGAGGTTATTATATCTTCCTGCAGTGGCCGGAAGGAGGTGAAACCCCAGTATTTCGTAAGGATCTTCCGGCATTGTTCAATATTTACATTCTGCTGAAACATATACAAATGTAACAACTTGTTTTCAGAGTGCTGTTTTTTTTACTAATTTGCGCCAGCAAAAACCAAAGGGATCAAACCATGTCGTTCATTAAAGATAAAATACTCTACGAAGGACTGACATTTGACGATGTTCTTCTTGTTCCGGCATATTCCGAGGTATTGCCAAGGGAGGTCGATATAAGCACAATGTTCAGCCGGAATATAAGGCTGAATACCCCGGTAATATCAGCAGCAATGGATACTGTTACCGAGGATGAGCTTGCAATTGCTATAGCGAGGGAAGGCGGCATTGGCGTTATTCACAAGAACATGTCGATCGAAAAGCAGGCTTCGCAGGTCAGAAAGGTAAAAAGGGCTGAGAACGTAATGATCTTTGACCCTATCACAATAGGACCTGAAGCCACTGTTGCAGAAGCCATAAACCTTATGACCGAATACAGGATCGGAGGTATTCCGGTTATCGATGGTAACGGGATCCTGAAAGGTATCGTTACAAACAGGGATCTCAGGTTTGAAAACAACCGGGCCAAGAAGATCACTGAGGTTATGACGACCAAACTCATAACCACAAACCATCAGACTGATCTTGAAGCTGCAGCCCGTATCCTCCAGAAGCACAAGATTGAAAAGCTTCCGATGGTTGATGAATCAGGTAAACTGATCGGATTGATTACATACAAGGATATAACCAAAGCAAAAGACAGGCCTACATCGTGCAAGGATGAAAAGGGAAGGCTCAGGGTTGCCGCTGCGGTAGGCATCGCAAGTGATACTCTCCAGAGGGCCGAGGCGCTTATAAATGCTGGGGTCGACGCCATTGCCATTGACACCGCACACGCTCATACAAAAAGTGTAATCAGGATACTGAAGGAAATAAAGAAAGCATTCCCTTCAGCCGAAGTTGTAACCGGGAACATAGGCACTGCAGAAGCTGCAAAAATACTAGCCCGCGAAGGCGCCGATGCTCTTAAAGTCGGTATCGGACCCGGATCAATATGTACGACGAGGGTTGTTGCCGGTGTCGGTATTCCCCAGCTTTCGGCTATCTACAATGTTGCAAAAGCAGTCGAAGGTTCCGGAATCCCGGTTATCGCCGACGGTGGGATAAGGTATTCAGGCGATATTATCAAAGCCCTTGCATCGGGAGCCGATTCCATTATGGCGGGATCGCTGTTTGCAGGTGTTGAAGAGTCGCCCGGGGATACGATTATTTACAACGGACGTAAATTCAAGGCTTACCGTGGAATGGGATCCATTGAAGCAATGCAGATGGGTTCCAAGGACAGGTATTTTCAGGATGTGGAAGATGATATCCGCAAACTGGTACCTGAAGGGATTGCTGCCCGGGTTCCATATAAAGGCACACTGTCGGAGGTTATCTACCAGATGACAGGAGGTCTGAGGGCAGGAATGGGATACGTGGGCGCCAGGAATATAGAAATTCTGAAAAAAGATGCCAGATTCGTAAGGATTACACATTCGGGTATCATCGAAAGCCATCCTCACGACGTCACCATAACAAGGGAATCGCCTAACTACAGCAGGAAATCTTTTGAATAACTGAGCGGGGCTGAGGTTATGAAAATAAGGTTCATCCTGACAATCATTGCTGTAATTTCATCCTTCTATACATGCCCGGCTCAGTATGACGACAAAAAAGTGCTTATGACAGTAGACGGAAGAGATGCTGAGGCGGGAGAATTCGTAAGGATGTACAGGAAAAGCATCGATCCGTCGGGTACAACAGATCTTGAAGAATATCTTGATCAGTTTATTGCATTCAAGCTTAAAGTAGCTGAAGCTATAGAAAACGGCTATGATACGACCTTAGCATTCCGCGATGAGCTTTCAGGTTACAGAAGTCAGCTTGCCAGGAGTTATCTTACCGATCCTGATATCAGGGAGAGACTTCTTGAAATCGCAAAGGAGAGATATCCCATGGAAGTGAATGCATCTCATATACTTGTAAACTGCCGTCCCGATGCATCGCCCGACGACACCCTGCTTGCCTGGAATAAGGCGTTTAAGGCAAGGATGAGAATAATGGACGGAGAAGATTTCATCTCTGTTGCAAGGGAAATATCTGACGACAGATCGGTTGGGATTAATGGCGGTAACATAGGATATTTTTCTGTATTTCAGACGATAAGGCCCTTTGAAGATGCCGCTTTCACCCTGCCGGCAGGTTCGGTCTCAATGCCTGTGCGTACAACATACGGCTACCATATCATAAAGGTAAACGACAAAAGACCTTCGGAAAGAAAGCCCCAGATCCCATGGGATGAGATGAGGCCGGTTTTTGAAGCCAGAATCAACCAGTCGGATATTGATGCCCGGAGTAAGAGATCATTTGTAGCGAAATTGAAAAAAGAATACGGCTTTAGGATCGATCAGAAAATACACGACTGGTTTGTAAAAAATACTGATTCGCTGATAATGCATGGCAAAGCCCGATATGATGCTAAGAAAATTCCTTCAGGTAACATTTTCTCCTACGCGGAAAAATATCTTACAGCAAGGGAATTTGCTTCCTTTCTTGAAAACAGACCTGCTACCTACGGTTCAGGAAATCCGGGATATTTTATCGACTCATCAATTGATGCCGCTTCGGCCGATGAGTTGCTTAAATATGAAGATTCTATCCTTGAAAACAAATATCCCGATTTCAGGTATCTCATGAAGGAGTTTCACGACGGGATTCTGTTGTTCGACATTTCCTCGGATAAAATCTGGAACAGGATCCAGGAAGATACCACAGGTATCCGGAATTTTTACGAATCGAACCCTGACAAATTTACAGGAAACAGGTTACCGTCAGCACTAAATTCTGAAAAGGACTACAAGCCTGTTCCTCTTCCCTTCGATGAAGTTCAGGCAGAGGTGATTTCAGGATATCAGGACTGGCTTACAGAAAAATGGATAATGCAATTAAAGGAAAAATACAATGTTAAAGTTTACAGTTCGGTGTTTAAAGAGGTCAGGAAAGAGCTTGCCGATGAATAGGCTTTTGCTGTTAGCCTTTTTTCCCCTGTTTTTTGCCGGTTGTAATGGAGACGACAACCAGCAGAAAAGGATTACAGTCGCAAAAGCAGGCAGCTCGGTATTGTATTATGACGAAATACCGGCAATAGTGAAGGAATCATTGGCTGGGAACGACAGCACTGCGGTAATAAGAAATTACATTAACAAATGGGCAAAGCGTGAGTTGCTTTTTCAGAGGGCTGAGGCAAACCTTTCTCCCGGGCTCATGACAAAGATAAGCGAGCAACTCGATGAAACCAGGCATAATCTGATAATCTACGAATACCAGAGAATGATGATGATCGAAAAGATGGACACTGCAATCAGCGAAAATGAGATGGAAGAATATTACAAAAAGAATCAGAACAGCTTCCTTCTTTCTTCAAACATTGTAAAAGCGGTTTTTATAAAACTTCCGTCTGAGACTCCCAACATATGGAAAATAAGAAGTCTGGCAAAATCAAAGAATCCCAAGGATTTTCAGGAGCTTGAAGGTCTTTGCTTTCAGTTTGCCGAGAAATTCGATGATTTCCAGGATAACTGGATTACGCTCGACAGATTGTCGCTTGAACTGAATGACGATCTTCCCGGCAGGGAAGAGTTTCTAAAAAGATCGAATTTCTACGAAAAAACCGATTCATCGTCAATTTACATGATAGTCATAAATGACTACAGGCTCAGAGGGACACTGGCTCCTTACGAATATGTTGTGGACGACATTAAAAGAATAATATGGAACAATCGCCGTATTCAATTCATTCAGTCACTTGAAAACGGAATATATAACGAAGCTCTTCAGGATAACGGATTAAAGATTTATTGAAAATGAAACCCGCATATAATGAATACACAAACAAGCAAAAATATAAATTGCGGGTTCCATCATTCCGTAAAAATCAAAATTATATTATGATGAAAAGAAGAAACAGACTGGGTTTACTGATTGTATCAGGGCTTATTTGGGTAATAAGCCCGGCCGCATCACAAACCCTTGTGGAATCGGTGGCAGGAATAGTGGGCAATGAGGTGATCTATCTCTCCGACGTCGAAAATGCAGTCCTTGAAGTCAGAAGACAGGGTACAAGGATACCCCTCGAGGATATAAGATGCAATTCGTTCCATGAACTGCTTACGGCAAAATTGTTTGTCGATCAGGCAAGGCTCGATAGTATCGAAGTTACAAACGATATGGTGGAAACTGATCTTAACATGCAGATCAATAACGCAATACGACAGGCAGGCAGTGAAAAGGCTCTCGAGGACTATTTCAA
>Ga0209099_1002838_pt1 | contig 14725 bp, 10 predicted proteins | sample AD_JPNHW2_MetaG_FD_184430 | JGI IMG/M metagenome (GOLD analysis project Ga0209099, IMG submission 184430) | Active sludge microbial communities of municipal wastewater-treating anaerobic digesters from Japan - AD_JPNHW2_MetaG (SPAdes) (version 2) | ecosystem: Engineered > Bioreactor > Anaerobic...
AATTTTTTCACGGCAGGGCTTGGGCTATATCTGACCTATAAAGTTACCGATGAAAGCTTGTATGACTATTATTACAAAAATATTTACCGTGCAAAAAACCCCCTGCCGGCTTTCTGATAAATCAGCAATGTTTCAGGCGATATGTTAAACAAAGTTCAGATCAAAAACCGCCGTGCGTCCTTTGAATATTTCCTGGTAGAAGAACTGACCGCCGGAATTGTTCTTACCGGCACCGAAATAAAGTCGTTACGCGAAGGAAAAGCTTCTATTAACGATGCGTATTGTGTTTTTAAAGGACCCGAGTTGTTCGTCCTGAATATGCACATTGCTGAATATTCCTACGGCACTTACCTGAACCATGATCCCAAACGGGAACGAAAACTCCTGCTTAATAAACGCGAATTGAAAAAGTGGCAGGGAAAAGTAAAGGAAAAAGGTTTTACCATCGTTCCGGTGATGTTTTATATTAACGAAAACGGACTTGCAAAACTTACAATCGCACTTGCCAAAGGAAAACATTCTTACGATAAAAGAGAATCGCTGAAAGAAAAAGACCTGAAACGCGAAATGAACCGCAAGGAGTAATATAAAATTCAGAATTATTAATATTATATAAAATGAGAACCCTAAGCATTACATTTTTCTTTGTTTTATTGACATCTTCTTTTTCAGGCTACTCCCAAAATATCCTGGATTATTTCCAGATGTTGCCTGATTCGTCAGTCTTAGGATTGACAACGGAAGACCGTAAAGAAATTGTGGCTGTGTCAAAAGACAATAAAAATGCCGAAGATGCTTTGCAGGACATCAGTTTAAAAGGAGTGCTTTACTCTTTTGAAGTGGTCGATATAAAAAACGGTTTTTTAAAAGTTATTGGCGCCATGGAAGGCCATGTGCAGCTATGTTACTGGAATCTGAAAAACGGCAACAAACTGATTGCAATTTACCAGGAAGGATGCGGGCCGGAATGTTATGTAGAGCGTTTTGACTTTTATAAGTATGACGGAATAACTTTTACCATTCTTCCGTATGATAAGATCATCCCTGATATTTACGATGATTTTTTTAAAACGGATAAAGCCAAAGCCCTGGTTGATATGGACACACGCGACATCAGCGCCAGCCTGTTATTTGACCTTCCGCAAAGCGGTAAAAATATCATTGCAAAATGGGGAAATACCGAAGACAAAGAAACCTATCAGGAATTTGCTAAAGGCAACCGTATGGTTTTGATATGGGAGGACGGCACCTTTAAGAAAAGTAAGATCTATTGGGCTGAATAAAGATTTCAGGCTTTTCCCTGGTATTCGTCGTCACTGGCCATATAATCCGCATTTTCATCATCTTCCTCATCGTCATCATCGTCTTCCTCCCAGTGATAGACCTCACGCTGCAACCCTTTTTTACGATAAAAAATGGCCATTACAATCCCTGCAATCCCGCCCATCAGGTGCGACTCCCAGGAGATATTCCGTTTTGGAAAAAAATCAGGGAAAATGCCCCAGAAAAAACCGCCATATAAAAATATTATCAGGAATGAAATAGCCATTAGCCGGGCATTTCGCCGTATCATTCCGCTAAAGAATAAAAAACTAATGTAGCCATAAACCAGGCCGCTGGCGCCGATATGAAAAGAATCGTCCCGCGCAAAGGACCACACCCACACTCCGGTAAACAACCAAACCAGGAAAAAAACCTGAAAAGCCACTTCCCTGTAGAAATAAAATATGATACTCAATGAAACGAACATCGGGATGGTATTGGCAACCAGGTGCCCAAAATCTGCATGGATAAAAGGAGCTGTCACAATGCCGATCAATCCTTTGGCCGTTAATGGCATGATACCCAATTCGCCAAAATCAGAACCGGTATAATATTCTGCAATTTTAACAATCCACATGACAGCTACCACTGCCAATGGGAACACCATGCTAGTCGCCATCTTCGAAAATTCTCTGTTCATTATTTGTTAGTTTCCTCCATTAATTAAAATGCACGATTTTGAAATAACATAATCTGAAAAATTCAAAAGAATTTTTCACCCTTCGGGCCGACAAAAGAAAATCTGACAATCCGGCCATGACAGCAACATTCATATATTTTCTTTGTCGGGATTTACCTGACCTGCTGCCCACTATGGCAACGCACATTCACAAATTTCAATCCTTTCATTTGTGAATAGGTCAGGATAAAGATACATAAAACTCAATAATAATACTTTTTGAACGTTAAAAACAATAGTTCTTTTTAATTACTTTTGTGCACCATTTATTATTTGTTACTCTTAACAACCTTTTTATATGAAAAAATATTCTGTAAACAACATGATTAACATGTTCGTTCTTTTGTTTGTTGTTTCCGTCCTATCATTACAGAACACTTATGCCCAGCAGCATGACCCGAAGAAATCAGATCAAAAGTTTGCAGCAGCGCTTCAGATCATCAGATTGCAATATGTGGATACTACCAACGAGGAAAAACTCACTGAAGCAGCCATCGCCGCCATGCTCAAGGAACTTGACCCGCATTCGGTGTACATGTCAAAAAGTGATATTGACAAAGCCAACGAGCCGCTGATCGGGAATTTCGATGGTATCGGAGTCCAGTTTAACATCATCAAGGATACCATCATTGTCATCACGCCGGTACCAAACGGCCCTTCTGAAAAGCTCGGCATCATGTCCGGCGATAAAATTGTAAAGATCGATGGCGAAGATGCCGTCGGTAAAGATATCAACAGCGAATATGTAGTGAAAAAACTCCGCGGGCCAAAAGGCAGCTCTGTGAAAGTGAGTATTTTCCGCCGCGGGAAAAAAGAATTGCTTGAATATACCATCGTAAGAGACAAAATTCCCATCAACAGCCTTGATGCTGCGTATATGGCCACGAGCGAAATCGGGTATATCAAACTGAATAAATTTGCCCAAAACACCATGGCTGAATTTTCGGAGGCATTAAAAAAACTGAAAAAGAGCGGCATGAAAAGCCTGATACTTGATTTGCGCGATAACTCAGGCGGATACCTCAACACGGCCATCGAACTTGCCGATGAGTTTCTGAAAAAAGACGAGATGATCGTTTATACCGAAGGCGTCAATTCTCCGCGTCAGGTTAATATTGCTACCAGTGTCGGTGAATTTGAAAAGGGGAAACTGGTTGTGCTCATCAATGAAGGCTCTGCTTCTGCAAGTGAAATTGTCACAGGCGCTGTTCAGGATTGGGACAGAGGCCTGGTGATCGGCAGAAGGTCGTTTGGCAAAGGACTGGTGCAACGCCCGTTTACCCTGCCCGATCTTTCGGTTATCAGACTGACTACAGCTCATTATTATACCCCGACCGGCCGTTGTGTCCAGAAACCTTATAACGACGGTGTAGAAAAATATTATAAAGATCTTCAGGACCGCTACAAACACGGCGAACTTATGAACCCCGACAGCATTAAATTTCCGGATTCCCTGAAATATTACACCCCCAACAAACGCGTTGTTTATGGCGGCGGCGGCATCATGCCCGATATTTTTATTCCGCTTGACACTACTAAGTTCTCTGATTATTATTCGGACCTGCTGCGGAAAAATATCATCAATCAGTTTGTCTTAAAATATCTTGAGGATAATCGCGAGAAACTGAAAGCCAAATATCCCGATGTGGAAGCGTTCCTTAAAGGATATTTTATTGATGAAGCGTTTATGAATTCTTTCTTTGCTTTTTCTGACGCCGAAGGAGTTAAAAAAGATGAAGCCGGTTATAAAACCTCTGAATTGTACATCAAAAATTTCATCAAAGCCTGGATAGCCCGCAACCTTTGGGATTATGATGCCTACTGGCGCATCAGCAATGAAGAAGATGATGTGTTTATCGAAGCCGTAAAAGCCATCGAAAGCAAAGATATGTTCAGGAACAACAAGATCTATTTCTAAAAAACTGTCCTGAGTTTATACAATTCCTTTATAAATACAATACTTAGTCAAGTAATTGCTAATAAGTTATTTGCATTTCATATCCCGTTTTTATTTAAATCGGATATTATGACAAAAAAAACTGACAACTTTTTTCCGGATATTTTTATTTAAATAAAATAATTATATTTGAATAATTATTTTTGTTGTCAAAACCTATAAATTTCCTAATATGAAAAAAACACTATGCTTTTTAATAGTTATAATTGGATTTGCTCATCTGGCAAATTCTCAAATCTCACACATTATAAGCACAGGTGGAACAGTTAACACCTGTTACGGATTTTTTTATGATTCAGGAGATGCATTATCAAACTACAGTTCTAATGAAAATTTCACCATGACATTTCATTCAAATGATATTAATAATACTGTCATGCAAATGAATTTTACTTCGTTCAATGTAGATCCGGGCGATACATTAATTATTTATGATGGCACCAATATATCGTCACCTGTTATTGGAAAATACAACAATAATTATGCGCCACCATCATTTGTCAAAGCAAGTATTTATAATGTTTCTGGAGACCTGACCTTTCAATTTATTTCAGATTCCACAGTCCAAACTGCCGGATGGGAAGGAGCAATATCGTGCGCACAAGTTTGCCAGCAAGTGATTGCTGTATTAGATTCCGCTTTAACAATACCACATCCTGATGATAGTAATACTATCAAAATATGTTCAGGGACACCCGTAATTTTTGCAGCTATTGGAAGCGGCCCCGAAACATTTCCACAAAACAATACTTTTTATACACAAGATTATTCAACGTCACTTTATGTATGGAATTTTGGTGATGGGACAACAGACACCGGGCTTATTGTAAACCATATTTACAATGATGCCCATAGTTATGAGGTTTCGCTCACCATTACGGATGTTCATGGATGCACAAATTCAAACCAGCTTGATTGCCGGGTTTACGTGTCTTATAATCCCTTCATTGGCATTAACCCTTTACCAACGGTTTGTTCGAATACTGATTCTGTTGTTATCACAGCTGGTTACAGCGATGGTTCCAATATACAGTTTTCAAATTTAAATTCATCATTCTACAATAACATAAATGGCAACATTCAGGTATTTGACAGCACCATGTTTATTCCTGATGGGCCTAGTTGTGCTGTGCAATGTTACAATACCTTTGTGACATTTATGGCTTTTACTCCGGGAGCCACAATTACCAGTGCAGCAGACATATTATCCATTTGTGTAAATATGGAACATTCTTTTTCAGGGGATCTTGGTTTTAGAATTATTTGCCCCAATGGGCAAAACGTACAACTGGACCCAAATACACACTCCGGTGGCGCCTATATGGGAGAACCCTATGGCGGTTCTAATCATGGTTCTTATGACAATGGTTGCAACCCGGTGGACAATAATCCAGGAACGGGCTGGACGTATTGTTGGTCTGAAGTATATCCGCAACAAGGAACATTGGATAATTTGTCTAATAGTGTTAGCCTTATCGACTCAACCAATATATACAACAACACAAATTACATTACGCCATCCGGCCCTTTGAGTGGATTGATCGGCTGCCCGCTTAACGGAACATGGAATATTGAGATTTGTGATGATTATGGTATTGATAACGGTTATATTTTTTGGTGGTCCATTAATTTAGATCCTTCCATTGTCCCTGCAGGATGGGCATATACCATCCCAATTGATACCATGATATGGTCGGGGCCGAATATACACCAGATCAGCGACAGCAGCATCAGTGTTTATGTAAATTCAGGCGGAACCTTTGATTACATTTTATCAGTTACAGATGAGTCCGGCTGTACCTATGATACAACCATAACGCTGACTGTTATTACCCAGCCAGAGATAAACCTCGGCCCGGATACCACCATCTGCAATGGTTCATTTATTTCGCTGGATGCAGGTGACTTTGGCTCAGCAAGTTATTTATGGAATACCGGGGACACCAGCCAGGCAATTTACACACCTGTTGCGGGACTATACAGTGTTACCGTAACCAATACCGATGGCGATTCATTATTTTGCGTTGATTCTGCCCACGTTCAAATAAGTGTCAGTGGCCAAAGTGCACCACCTTTGCCTTCAGTATCAGGAGCTTTTCGCTGTAATCCGGGTTCAGTAACACTTTCAGCTTCAGGTGGCACTTCATATATTTGGTACAGCGCTTTAGCAGGCGGCAATATCGTTAATTACGGACCGGTCTTTAATACGCCATACTTGGAAAATACCACCACCTATTATGTTTCGAATTTTAATGGTTGCGAAAGTATGCGCGTACCTGTTGTTGCTCAAATAAATAATATTGTTGTTGAAGCAGGGACTGATACCGTTATTATTTGTGGAACCAATGTGATCTTAAATTCAACCACAGTATACAGCGGTAATAATTCATTGAATTATTCATGGTCACCTAATACAGGATTAAGCTCAACAACTTCACAAGATCCTTACGCAGGCCCGACACAAACGACAAGTTACACGGTTATGGTCACAGACGGGTTATGCACATCTTTCGATGAAGTAACGGTTTTTGTCGATCCTATCAACATCAGCATGAATTTTAATGCGAACCCGCAAACACTAACGAGCCCGCCATTCAATGTGCAATTTGACAACCTTAGTCCAAACATGAGTAATTATAATTTCACTTGGTACTTTGGTGACGGTACTTCTTTGCAATCGAACAACCTGTCGGTTACGCATCAATACATGCAAAATGGCACTTATGATGTTTCTTTAGAGGCAAGCAGCATTAACAATGGCTGTACAGATGTTTTATTAGTGAATGACCTGATTTCATGCACGGGGGGTATAAATTGTACGCATACAGCTACAATTAACCAGACAAGCCCTGTTTCATCCTGTCTGGGAAGCACGGCAGCATTATCATGCATGCAATATCCCGGAGCCATTTATCAATGGAATTACAATGATGTTCCTGTCCCTAATAGTAATTCCGGTTTCTTTTTCGCTGAGAACCCGGGAAATTATAGTGTCACTGTTATTCTTGATGGTTGTTCTATAACTTCCGGTAATATCGCTGTAATTTTTAATGATCCTCCTCCAATTCCAGAAATTTCCGCCGTTGGAAATTTTGTTTATTGTGCAGGAGGAAGTATAACTTTAAGTGCACCTGCCGGGGCTAATTCTTACCTATGGTCAACCAATGAAACCACTCAAAGTATAACCGTTAATTCGTCAGGAATATACACCGTTCAGGTTGCCGATATCCATGGTTGTTTTTCACAATCCGAACCATACATCGTCGGGGCTTCGCCATTAGGAACCCCTGATATCTGTATTGTCGGAATCGATTCTGTTTCAGGAAAAAATGTTGTCGTCTGGAATAAACCAATATCCAACGCCATTGATCATTTTAATATATACAGTGAAGGATCTCAAACAAATATTTTCGATCTCATTGGCAGCGTACCATACAATGCCGTTAGCCTTTATACTGATAACAGCTCATTACCGGGCCAACAGGCCTATCGGTATAAAATCACCGCTGTTGACACCTGCAATGCTGAAACAACCCTGAGTGCCTATCATAAAACTATTCACCTGACCATAAATCAGGGAATGGGTAATACTTATAACCTGATATGGAACTATTATGAAGGATTTACATTTCCTTCATATATTATTTACAGAGGTACCAGTCCGACGAATATGACCTTACTGAACACACTGGCAAGTTCGTTGAATTCATACACGGATTTGACACCTCCTGCCGGTTATGTTTACTATCAGGTTGAAGCTGTGAATCCCACCCCATGCACTCCTTCCAAGACAACATATTTTTCATCAAGGTCCAATATTGCAACAAACAATACAACTGCAATTGAAAACATATCAATTGATGATATAACCGTCAGGATTTATCCAAACCCCGCAAATGATTACCTTTTTGTTGAAACAGCAATAGTACCGTCAAAAACAAGCATTAAAATTTTTAATCTTGAAGGACAATTAATAGTTAGGCAATATTTGACAAACGCACTCACATCCATAAATATCAGCAGGCTTTCAAAAGGAATTTATTTTATTAAAGTGGAAAATTCCGAAGGACTTATTGTAAGGAAATTTGTAAAAGAGTAAAGTTGCAGGTTGGCATTTGGAACTGATTAACTGTTCACTATTATACTGAGTTTATCGTCTCCAAAGTTTTCTAAGTGAACAAGTTTTCCATTTATTTCAGGCGCTCGTGTGCCGCTAAAAAAGAAATTGTTTCCTGAAAATACGCGGGCTTCATCCCAGGAACCGCTATCAATAAACGATTGCAACAACACTCTCCCGCCTTCAACGATGAGTGATTGAATGTTCCGCTGAACTAAAAATTCCAGAACCTGCGGAATAATATTCCCGGCAAAGTTTAACAATACATATTCGATATGGCCGTCGGTTCCGTTTTTCAGCGCATTGAACACCACCGTTTTGGCAGCGTGGTCAAATACTCTTGCAGATGCCTGGATAATAAGGTTTTCATCAATAATCAGCCGTAAAGGATTATTCCCGGCCACCTCACGAACTGTCAGTTGAGGGTCATCACAGAGCAAGGTGTTGGTGCCGGCCATGATCGCCATTTCCTCTGAACGCCAGCGGTGAACCAGCAATCGTGTGTTTTCGTTTGTGATCCAATTGATTTTCGTGCCCGGCTCTTTGCGTTCTTTGTCAATAAACCCATCCAGCGTTTGAGCCCATTTCAGAATGATGTAGGGCCTGTGTTTTTTATGAAAGGTAAAAAATCTCTTATTGAGTTCATCGCATTCAGCTTCCATAACGCCTTCCATCACTTCCACACCGGACTGCCTGAGTTTTGCGATTCCCCTGCCCTGCACTTCCGGAAAAGGATCATGTGAACCAACGACAACAAGGGGTATTCCTGCTTCAATTATTTTATCAGCACAGGGCGGTGTTTTACCAAAATGGCTGCAAGGCTCCAGATTCACATATAACGTGCTATTCTTCAGCAAATCCCTGTTTTTAACCGCATTGATGGCCACCACTTCTGCGTGCGGCCCGCCATAAACGGCATGGTAGCCTTCCCCGATGATGATCCCATCACAAACGATCACACAACCAACCATGGGATTGGGAGCCACGTTCCCCAAACCATTCATGGCAAGATCAAGACAGCGTTGCATAAATATTTCACGGGTTTGCATAGTGCCAAAATTAATACAATATTTTAAATAAATTTTCGTTTTGTCAGGCAACAGGAACAAAAAACACTATTTTTGTTCTATAAACCTGACGGCTTTTGAAAAGATTTTCCGCAATACTTCTTTCAGTTTTTATTACTGCAAATGTTTTCGGGCAAACCGGAGGCAACAATACATACGAATTTCTAAATCTTCCCATATCTGCGCGTGTTGCAGCACTCGGAAGTAATTTTCTATTGGCTAATGATAACGATCTGTCACTTGCTGTGATCAACCCTTCATTGATCGGCGACAACCTTCACCATCGGGTTTCGCTGAGTTTTGCCGAATATATCAGTGATGTTAACTACGGAACAGCAGCCTATTCTCATACCTTTAAAAAGGTCGGCAGTTTTGCTGCCGCTTTACAGTTCGTCAACTATGGACGCTTCCTGGAGGCTGATGAAGCCGGACTCACTTACGGAAATTTTAGCGGTGGTGATTATGCTTTTACGTTGGGTTGGGGCCGGAAACTACATAAAAACTTTTTACTGGGAGCCAACCTGAAACTTATTTATTCGCAGCTCGAAAAGTATAATTCGTTTGGTGTTGCTGTGGATGTTGCGGGTACTTATTTTAGCGAAAAAAACGGTTTCATGGCCGGAGTGATATTTAAAAACATCGGACGTCAACTGGATGCTTATGTACCCGGGAATATCGAACCACTGCCTTTTGAGATACAACTGGGCATTGCGCAAAAACTCAACAAAGTCCCGCTGCGTTATTCCATTGTTTATAACCACCTTGAAAAATGGGACCTCACATACAAGGATCCTTCCATATCAAGCGTGGACCCTGTTACAGGAGACACCCTTCAAACGGGTAAAGTTGAGGTTTTTGCCGATAAACTAATGCGGCACCTGGTGTTGGGCCTTGAAGTTTATATTGCAAAACGGTTTCACCTGAGTATTGGTTATAACTATCAACGCAGGCATGAACTCAGGACTGAAATGAAAAAAGGTATCGTGGGTTTCTCCTTTGGTTGTGGAATCAATGTTTATAAATTCCAGATCGATTATGCCTGGGCAAAATACCATCTGAAAGGCGCCCCGAATACGATCACCATTTCAACCAAAATTGATGATTGGTTTTCGAAAAAAGAAAAGAAACAATAGTTGATCCGGATAAATTTTACCTAAAATTTACCCGGCATCCATGATCAGGCATGCGGGTACGTTATGATTGCCAGCTGTTTTCAGAAATTATACTTCAATCCCAAACCCATAGCTGCCGACGGCCTGAAAAAGTATTTGCTGCCATCAATGAGTTGCTGATAATCCGCACCAAGCTGTCCCTGCAGGTAAAGATGGAATTTACTCAGGATATTGTTTTTCTTCGAAAGACGGACATCAACCCCGAAAGGAGCATAAACCCTTAGCATAAAACTATTTGCCGTTTTGATTTCCGACTTATCAGTTTTTTCTGCATGGTTAAAATAATTATTTTCCGGCCCGCTAATTTCATAACCGTCCATGGTGTAAACGATATCCTTTGTATTATGGATTACCGTCTTCAAATCTGAAGTGACTGAAAACCCCAAATTCAAACCGATACCTGCAAACAAACTGACCTGTTTTTCCTGGCTGCTACGCCCTAGAAATGAAACATCCGCACCCAGCACATTCATGTTATAGGCATCACGGGTTGTTGTCAAACTGACCGTATCAGAGAAAATAGTTCCGTTAAGTGAGGTAAAAACCTCGCCGGCTTTTGTAACGGATTTCTCATTACTTCCGGCGATCCAATTTCCGTTGGCAAAGCTCAGCCCGAATTTCAGCTCCATCTTTCGGTTATACCCGCCAAGCTTTTTGGAATATGGCGAGAATCCTACACCAACATTTATCTGGGATACATTCATCATATTATTGCTGGTATTCATGCCCATCCTGCCTTGGTGCATCATATCCGTGTTGTTGGTAAATGAATGCTGGTCGAATAAATCATGAAGATTTTGAGGAATGGACATTTTAGTATTGTCAATATACACTGAATTGATTCTCAGTCCGCATTTTTTGCCTGTAACAGTGCTGTCAGCAGGTTTAATCACATTAGTTTGTCCGAAAACTGCAAAAGAGATGAGGACAGGAAGGAAAAAGATTAATTTTTTCATGGTATTTCTATTTTTTGTTGTGAGACATTTGAAGTAGTTATTCCAATATGGAAACAACAGCTATTTACTGCCACTGAAAAATAATAACGACTTAATAGTCATAAAATTATTTATAAACCTATTTAATTATTGAAATGCTTTGAACTTTGAATAATAAATTTAGTTTTCATTTCGTAAAGTTGTAAATTTGCTATCGTATAAATTTTAATTAACCACCTCATGAAAAAAATAAGTTTGTTTGTTGCTTTGGCGATGATTACCGTATTGGTTGGTGCCCAGATACCTCATAAAGACAAAGCGGTTTTTAAAGAATACCAGCCGGGATATTATCAGAACTACATCCTGAAAGGTATTGAAGATTTCAGTAAAAAAGATGAAGCTCCAAAAGTAGAACCCCGCTTTAAAATGGACTTCAGCGGAATGTCCCTTCCCACAGACATTGATCTGTACAAAAAACAATGGTGCAACGAGCCTGTTTCACAGGGAAATACGGGAACATGCTGGTGTTTTTCCACCACATCTTATTTTGAATCGGAAATTTACCGCCTCACCCAGCAGAAAGTAAAACTTTCTGAAATGTACACCGTTTACTGGGAATATGTTGAAAAAGCGAAATATTTTATCAAAACACGCGGTAATTCAGCTTTTGCTGAAGGCTCTGAAGCCAATGCCGTAACCCGGATCTGGAAAAGCTACGGGGTGGTTCCTCTCGAAGCATACAGCGGCATGTTACAAGGGCAGACCTATCACAACCACAGCCAGATGTTCGAAGAAATGAACACCTACCTGCAGTCCCTCAAAACTTCCAGTGCTTGGAACGAAGAACTTGCGCTGAGCACCATAAAAAGCATCATGAATTCCTACATGGGAGTTCCTCCCACAAAAATCAGTATTAACGGAAAGGAAATGACCCCGCAGGAATATCTGAATAATGTCCTGAAAGTAAAGCTTGATGATTATCTTGATATTACGTCCTTGTTCGAGAAACCATATTATACCCAGATTGAATATAAGGTTCCTGACAACTGGTGGCATAGCGCCGATTATTACAACCTGCCGCTGGATAAATATATGGAAGTGATCAAAAAAGCTATCCGCAGCGGGTATACTATTGCCATTGGCGGGGATGTTTCGGAAGCCGGGTTCGAATCATTTGCACAGGTTGCCATGGTGCCTACTTTTGATATTCCTTCCGAATATATTGATGAATATGCCAGGCAGTTCAGGTTCAGCAATAACACCACTACGGACGACCATGGCCTTCATATCGTTGGATATTTTGAAAAAGATGGAAAAGACTGGTACCTGGTTAAAGACTCAGGCGCCGGCTCCCGTAATGTTGGCAAACAAAGTAAAAGCTTTGGATATTATTTCTTTCACGAAGATTATGTAAAATTGAAAATGATGGATATTATGATCCACAAAGATATGATGAAAGATTTACTTCCTATGTTCAAGAAATAAAGTGAAATCAGACACTAAAACTTTAAAAAGACAGCCTTTTGCGGCTGTCTTTTTTTTTTGCGTTTTCATAATATTTTCTGAAAAGATCATTCATGTTTTATAAATAATCCATTGATTTTCAAAATTTATTTTTGTAAATTTGTTAAAAACCATGATCATGAATTTTCCCGATTCCTATTAAATTGTGCAACCATATTCATAAAAATCCGAATCAACAACCTTTGGTATTATTATTAACTAAAATCCAAAATTATGAGAATTTTAAAACTTTCTGTTATTGTGCTGCTGGTCATCGTAATTCTGGTGTTATTTGCAGCATGGTTCCTGCCTTCCACAAGGCATGTTGAGGACTTTATTTACATCAAAGGCCCTTCAAAATATGCGTATGAGCAAGTGATTAAGCTTAAAAACTGGGACAAGTGGTCGCCTTTTGCAGCCGAAGATACAGCTATGAAAACCTATTATGATGGCCCGGGCCATCATGTGGGAGCTATCATGAAATGGGAAAGTAAAAAACAAGGTAACGGAACTATGACAATTATTGAAGCCGACCCCGGTAAATATATTAAAATGAAAATGGAATTTGAAGGCCAGGGAGTTTCATACAGTGACTGGCGGTTCATCCAGGAAGGTGATTTCACCCAGGTAATATGGGCAATTGATATATTAAACATGAAATACCCTATCGGGAGGTTGCTGGGGATTTTTATGCCGGGAGTTCTTCATAAGAGTTTTCAATCCGGGCTTGCTAAACTTAAAAAAGTCACAATGGATTATGCTGCTGCCATGACTACTTTTAAAACCTCGGAAATCAAGATCAAGGATCTTGACAAACAATATGCGCTGGTAATCACAGATTCATCCAAATGCAGCGAGGTAGACATTGTGATTGGCAAAGTGTTCGGTGAGGTAATGCAGTATGTTGAAATGAATAAAATCGAATGTACGGCTCCTCCATTTGTGCGCTATCTGGTCTGGGATGAAAAAGCCGATAGAAATGTAATAGAAGGTGGCATCTTTATTAAAGGCCCGGTTGCAGGAAAAGACAACATCAAATTTGTAGAATATCCTGCACAAAGAGTTGTCAGCGCCATTCATTATGGGGCCTACGAAACGATTTTTAATACATACCTGGCACTCGAAAAGTACATTAAGGATCATAATTTAACCTCAAACGGCCCGCCCTTTGAAATCTACCTCACCGACCCGCAAAAAGAGCCGGATATGACCAAATGGGAAACGGAGGTGTATTTCCCGATTAAGTAATCTTTCGACAAAAAAAGCGGCCTCAGCCGCTTTTTTTTATTATTGTTTTATCTAATAACTCGATCCTCCCGCAGCGGCATAGACTTCATATTCGTACGTTATCATCTTCTTCTCTTTGGCGCCAACCGGGAGTTCCCAGTTCACGTTAACATAAGGATTCAATCCGCTGTATCTTCCGCTTTTTTCAATTTTGCCATCGTTACTGGCCTGCAGCACATTTGCATACAGGTCTTTTTTAACCGTCAGGAGTATCTTTTTGTTCTGCAGGTTTTCTATGGTAATAGTACCTTTTATAGTAACTTTATTGTAATAGGTCTTGCCAATCTTTTTGACATTTTCTTCTTTTTTCAATTCTTCTTCCTTGTTCTTTACCACTACATCTCCGGCTTTTGAAAGCTGCACCGAAATATCCGAACCTGTAGGTGTGTATTTTATCCGGTCCTGAGCCAGCGGCTGTAAATTTTCATTCTGAACAAAAACGGAAGCTGTGGTGAACGGATAATTTGTATTATTGGTTAGCAAAAGAGAGTGAAACACATCCAGCCGTTTTTCCGGATCGTTGCTTATGTAATTGTAGTAAGCATAATTTGCCACATCGCCAATGTTAACTTCATAAACATCCTTGTATGGGATCTTTGCTGAAAAAATCTGAAAACTGGTTTTGCTTTGAGTCGGCAGGCTGACTTTTCCAAGCCTGTACATATACAGATCATTGGTTTTCTCG
>Ga0209099_1002840_pt1 | contig 14722 bp, 9 predicted proteins | sample AD_JPNHW2_MetaG_FD_184430 | JGI IMG/M metagenome (GOLD analysis project Ga0209099, IMG submission 184430) | Active sludge microbial communities of municipal wastewater-treating anaerobic digesters from Japan - AD_JPNHW2_MetaG (SPAdes) (version 2) | ecosystem: Engineered > Bioreactor > Anaerobic >...
GACTTCCGAGGACCCCACGGTATCTACACAACACACGCCTATGACCCAGACAGGACGTTCGCCGTTGAGTGGTTCGACAGAGACCCTTCCCTTTTCTTCGCGTTTGCGCGTGACTTCATTCCCCTGTGCGACCACGCACAACCAACCCTGGCTCACAGGTTTCTGGCAGAACTCGAACACCAAGGCCATGTGGCTGCAGTCATTACGCAGAATATCGACGGACTTCATCAGAAGGCGGGGAGTGCCCACGTTCTTGAGATTCATGGCAGTTTCCAGAACGCGCACTGCAGGACCTGTCGGAGGTACTACTCGTACCCCGAGCTCAAGGACAAGCTGCAGAGCAGCCGGATACCTCACTGTGACACGTGCGGAGATGTCATCAAACCTGATATTGTCTTCTACGGCGAGCCAGTCTTGAGGATGGATGAAGCTCAGACCGAAGCGCAGGCCGCGGACCTGTTTCTCGTCATGGGAACATCACTGACCGTTTATCCAGCGGCAATGCTCCCAGCCCTGACCACCGCGCCAGTCGTCGTGCTGAACCACCAAAGCGAGGCAGATAGCACGAGCTGTGCTCAGGTTGTCGACCGGGACCTCGATGACGTGTGCACTGAACTGCGGAACCTCCTTGCCGGCATACATGAACAGGCGCCGACCCAACACGGGTCCCCGAAACGCGGGTTCTAGTACACCCCCAGCACGACGTCTGCGATGTTGTCCGCGTGGTCCGACACGCGCTCCAGATTCGTGAACAGGTCAACCACGACAACGCCGACCTGAGGATCGGTTTCATGTGCGTTCAGCCGTGAGATGTTGCGGGACATGCACTCCTTGGTCATGACGTCGCACCGGTCCTCCATCTCCTTGACGCGATGCGCCCGGTCGACGTCGTAATCGCGAAGTGCAGTCATGGCCTCGTCAAGAGTGTTGAGTACATGTTCGAACTCTGCCTTGAGATCCTCAATTGTTCCCGCGTTGAACTTAAGACGCTTGTCATCCTTGATCTGGATGAGTTCGACGAGGTTCGTGGCATGGTCGCCGACACGTTCAATGTCGTTGACAGCATGCATGAGGGCCATCACACGGGTGCTCTGCGCCTCGGACAGATCATGCTCAGTAATCTTCGTCAGGTATGCCGTTATTTCCTTTTGCATGGAGTTGACAAGGTCCTCGTTGCCAAGGACGGCTTCGAGCAAGCTCATTCGGTTCTCAAAGAGAGCTGTTCGACAGTCGCTTACCATTTCATAGGTCACCCGTCCCATGCGGTACAACTCCTGCGTAGCCTGAGACAAAGCGACTGAAGGCGTTACCAGAACGCGGTCATCGATGAACTGCACCACCCTGGTCTCCACTTCTTTCTCTGTCGAGGGTAACAGATGTACTATCAGCTTCTCAAAAGGGTCGATGAAGATCAATGCCACTGTGGTCATCAGGACATTGAACAGCGTGTGCGCGTTGGCAACCTGGTGCGGCAGTGTTGACGCAGTCAGCTGCACCAGATGTGCAAATGGTTTCAGGAAGGGAAACATGATAACCGTACCCATGCAGTTGAACAGGAAGTGGGTAAGCGCGGCTCTCTTGCTGGTAATATTGCCCCCAAGGCTTGCCAGGCCGGCGGTGAGAGTCGTTCCAATGTTGGCTCCAAGAATCAGAGCAATGGAAGACGGCAGCGTAATCATGTTCTTCATTGCGAGTGCGACCACGAGGCTTGTGGTGACTGACGAACTCTGAATCAGCGCGGTGAATACTGCACCAGCTACGACCCCGAGGAATGGAACCTGCCCGAACCGGGTGAGAAAGCCGATAAAGGCTGGATTGTCTTTCATGGGGGAGAGCGTGTCGGACATGAAGTAGAGCCCGAAGAAGAGGATTCCGAACCCGAGGATGGCCTCTCCGATTGCCTTGCTCGTCCTGCGCTTGACGAAGAACTCCATCATTACGCCAACGAGCATGAAGAGCCATACCAGCTTGTCCAGCTTGAGCACAATGATCTGGGCGGTAATCGTTGTGCCGACGTTCGCGCCAAAAATGACGCCCATGGCCTGCTTCAGTGTCATGAGTCCAGCGTTGGCGAAGCCCACAACCATCACCGTTGTCGCGCCGCTGCTCTGGATGATGCCAGTAACCACCATGCCCACCAGCACACCACGTACAGGTTTGTTGGTAAGCGCCTGAAGGACACGTCTCAATGAATCCCCGGCTGCCTTCTGCAGGCCATCCCCGAGCAGTTTCATGCCGTACAGGAAGAAGGACAGTCCAATTACAAGATTCATGGCCAACGTGACGTATTGGCTGCCAGGCATACGAACCTCCGGAATTCATTTTTCGAGTGCGCCTGCAAGGGACAACGCTAGTATTCTACGATAGCACCTTTCCGCGTCAAAGGTCCGGGCAGAGGCGCTCCTGGAAACGCATGGCTAGACGTGGAGCCGGTTCTGCTCCCATTCCCACGCCGTGCGAACAATCAGTTCGAGATCCGTCATGGAGGGGTTCCAGCCCAATTCAGCCCGGGCTCGCACGTTGCTGGCCACAAGCACTGCCGGGTCGCCAGAGCGACGTCTGGATTCGACCACGGGTATGGGGTGTCCGACTACTCCTTCTGCGGTGCTGATAATCTGTCGGACAGAAAACCCCTGGCTGCTGCCCAGGTTGTAGACGCCCTTGTTCTGTTTGTCCAACGACTGGAGAGCCAGGATGTGAGCATCCGCCAGGTCGGTTACATGGATGTAGTCCCGTATGCATGTACCGTCCGCAGTTGCATAATCCGTGCCGAACACTTCCACAGACGGCCGCCTGCCACTGGCCGCTTGGAGTACAAGCGGAATCAGATGTGTCTCCGGGTTGTGAACTTCCCCGATGCCCCCGCCCGGGTCTGCTCCGGCAGCGTTGAAGTACCTCAGGGATATGTAGCGCAGGCCATAGGCAGCAGCATAGTCCTCCAGCATTCCCTCAATCGCAAGCTTTGTCCTGCCATACACGCTTGTTGGGTGGAGAGCACTGTCCTCATCGATGGGAACTCTCGCCGGCTCACCGTAGACGGCAGCTGTGCTTGAGAACACGATGCGACTGGTGCCAGTTACCCTCATGGCATCCAGAAGCCGCAGAGTCCCGGCCACGTTGTTGCTGTAGTACGCGCGCGGGTCGCTCATGGATTCGCCGACCAGGCTGAATGCCGCAAAGTGGATGACACTCGTGACGCCGAACTGCCGTATGGTCTGGGCCACCAGACCAACATCGGCGATATCTCCGATGACAAGTGGCACCTCGGGAGGAACAGCCCAGGTGTGTCCTTTTGAAAGGTTGTCGAGTACCACAACCTTGTAGCTGTTCTGGAGCAGACGTCGTACGGTGTGAGAACCTATGTATCCCGCACCGCCTGTGACGAGAACACTTCCATCCATACCTGCCTCCATTGGCCCAGCCCCAGTATGAGTATAGCGGGGACGCGTCAGGGAACAACCGAGCGGCAGCACCGCTATGTCTGTGAAGAGGTTGGAATATACTGCTTCAGAAGAGATCGGCGCCACTCGTGCGGGAAGACTGGAGGAGTATGATGGCTGAATTGCGATGGAACCCACTGCTGCGCACTTGGACTATTGTCGCGAGCAACAGACAGGACAGACCCAACCTGAGTTCTGAGGGGTGTCCTTTCTGCCCGGGATCAGGCAGGGTCCCCGACACGTATGACGTCATGGAGTACGACAATGACTTCCCTGCTCTCAGATTGGACCCTGGAGAACCGGACTTGGTTGGAACAGACCTGTCTCCTGTGGCTCCCAACTACGGCAAGTGCGAGGTCATCCTGTACAGCCCGCAGCACGATGCGAACCTCTACGACCTCAGTGTGCCCCACATCACCAAACTAGTCGAGTTGTGGACGCACCGACAGCGCGTCCTTTCCGCCAATCCGCGCATCCGCTATATCTATCCTTTCGAGAATCGCGGAGAAGAAGTAGGCACAACAATGAGCCATCCGCACGGGCAAATCTACGCATTCCCGTACGTTCCACTGAAGGTGCGCACGGAACTCGAGAACGCCAGGATGTGGTACCACGACCACGGAACCTGCCTGTTCTGCGAGCTCGCCCACGACGAGCTGACCGATGGTCGCCGCGTGATCCTCCAGAACGAGAGTTTCGTTGCGTATATTCCCTCGTTCACCGACTACCCGTACGGCGTGTTCGTGTCCAGCCGTGCACATCGACGTTCGTTCTTGGACTTCTCGGACAGTGAACGCGTAGACCTCGCCCGCATGCTCAAAACCCTCACAGGAGGATTCGATCTTCTGTTTGCCAGGCATTTTCCCTACATGATGTGCATCCATCAGACCCCGGTGAACAGTCCGGAGGACGAAGGCTGTAACCTGTATTACCACTTCCACATCGAGTTCTATCCGCCGCTTCGCAGCGCGACAGCAGTCAAGTACTATGCGTCATCGGAGATGGGTGCCTGGGCGGCGACCAATCCTCTCCGGGTGGAAGACACGGCCCCGCTGCTCGCCCAGGCCTGCCAAGTATTTGCAGAGGCTCACGGGGAATCATGACACCGGCCCAGGCTGATATCGCCAGATTCACCGACATGTACGGTGAAAGCGCCACGAGCATCCGACAGTTCTTCGGACCTGGCAGGATAAACCTCATTGGCGAGCATATCGACTACAACGGTGGCCTCGTCATGCCAGCTGCCATTTCGCTGGGCATCACTGCCACGTGTCGCCCTCGACGCGATCGCATCATTCACTTCGCCTCGGCCGGGGAGCCTCTCGTGACCACACTGCAACTAGACGAACCCATCGAGCCGGACCCTGCGCGTGGCTGGGGGAACTATCCTGCAGGCATTGTCCGTGAGCTGCTCGTCCGGGATGTGCCCCTGCAGGGGACTGACGTACTGTTTACGACAACGCTGCCACAAGGCGCAGGTTTGTCATCTTCCGCGGCCATCGAGGTGCTTACCGCGTTTCTTTTGCTGACCCTGGCTGGAAACACTGGCGTTGACCTGAAGATGGTAGCTCTCCTGTGCCAGACAGTCGAGAATACCTTCATTGGTGTCAATTCAGGGATCATGGACCAGTTCTCCGTCGCCCTGGGAAAGCGCGACTGCGCCTTGCTGCTGGACTGTGGACCGCTGGAGTACCAGTATGTCCCCGTCCGACTGGGTGATTGTGCGCTGCTTATCATGGATACTCGAAAAGCACGGCGTCTGACCGATTCCAAGTACAACGAACGCCGCACGGAATGTGACCGCGTCATCGCTCTGCTGGGGACCAAGGCCCCTCCTCAAGGCCTCGCGCATGCCGACTGGAACGATGTAGTATCCTGCGTCGAAGACCCCGTCCTGCTGCGTCGTGCACGTCACGTCGTCACCGAGCAGGCTCGGGTCACGCAAGCGGCACGGCGTCTGGCAGAAGGAAACCTGCTGGCGTTTGGTCAACTTCTCAACGAGTCTCATGCGTCCCTGCGGGACGACTATGAAGTCAGCGGGTTCCACCTGGACACCATTGTTGCAGCCGCACAGGAAGCACCAGGGTGCCTGGGTGCACGTATGACGGGGGCAGGGTTCGGCGGGTGTGCGCTTGCTCTTCTGCGCTCTGGCTCTATTGATGCCTTTACACAACAGGTAGGGTCCCGCTACGTCGAAGCCACAGGGCTTGAGCCAGCGTTCTACACCGCACAGACGAGCGACGGCGTGCACGAGGTTACGGGACGCGTCTAGCGGCTCCGAGTCTTCTCGCATCTGCTGTTTCTTCCTTTGCAGGAACGGGTAGTCTTCCACCAGCAGGGAGTACGCAACCCGCCATCGTTGCGCGCGACCTCGATTCAGGCATACTGATGGTAGCAGCTGTGCCTGACAAGGAGGTTGCACGATGGAAACATTTGCGCTGCCCAAGGGTTTTCTGCTTGGAACCGCCACGTCGTCGCTCCAGATAGAGGGTGGAGACAGAAACAACAGTTGGTATCGCTGGGTTCAGACGGGTCACGTCAAGGACGGCACGACCTGTTTCATTGCTGCCGACCACTGGAACCGCTTTCCAGAGGACATTGCACTGATGCAGCAACTTCATCTCCAGACCTACCGAATGAGCCTGGAATGGAGCAGAATCGAACCAGAACAGGGCCATTTTGACAGCGATGCCATGCAGCATTACCGGAAGGAACTCGAGATGCTGGTGGCTGCAGGGATCAGGCCGCTCGTTACCCTGCACTACTTCACCAATCCGCTGTGGGTAGAGGACGCCGGTGGTTGGCTCAATCCGGAGGCCGCAGACTGGTTCGAGGGCTACACCGCCTATGCGGTCGAGAACCTCGGAGATCTGGTCAGCGACTGGTGCACCATCAATGCCCCAAACCAGTACCTGGCTCAGGGATACCTTATTGGCGGCTGGCCGCCCAACGATGTCGGACTGACCCGCTACCTGAGGGCAGCCCGCACCATGATAGCGGCCCACATCCGCGCTTATCGGAAGTTGCACCAAGTGCGGGCAGCAGCAGGATACCAGAACACTTCGGTGGGAACTGCCCTCCACCTGCGACCATTTGATCCAAAACATGGCACAGGCCACGAGCGGCGAGCAGCAGCGACCTGGGACAGGTTGTTTCACGAGTTGTTTGTCAGCGGCATGTGCGAGGGCAGACTGCTACAGCCGCTTGGCTCCGGTTATCCTCTCGGCGAGGGACGGTACTGCGATTTCTTCGGGGTCAACTACTACACCAGAGACATCGTGAACTGCGCCGATGCTCCGAATGCTCCCCTGGGCAGGCGCGAGGTGCGCGATGGGGCTCCTACCAGTAACTTGGGCTGGGAAATCTATCCGGAGGGCCTGTATCGGGTGTGCAGGAGGTACTGGGATCGTTACCACATTCCAGTCTTTATCACAGAGAACGGCACGGCAGATGCGACTGACGCTTTTCGCGCTGACTTTATCTATGAGCACCTCTGGCAGGTTCATCAGTTGATAGAAGACGGCGTGGACGTGCAGCGGTACTATTACTGGTCTCTCCTTGACGGGTTCGAGTGGCTGGAAGGGTTGGGTGCGAAATTTGGCTTGATTGCCGTGGATCCATCGACACTGGAGCGCACTGTGCGGACCAGCGGATGGTTTTACGGTGACATCGCCAAGAATGGAGGAGTCACGGCAAAGATGCTGCAGCAGTATTTCGGCTGAGGCCTTGAGGAGTTCGTATGGTTCGTCACTTCCACACGGCATGAAAGGAAAGGAAGACGTGCATGTCCCCACAGCTTGACGTTTGCCTGGTTTGGCACTTTCACCAGCCGCTCTACATAGACCTTGCAACCGCGCGCTCTGTCCTGCCATGGGTCAGACTGCACTCCGCGCGCAACTATTCGATGATGGTTGCCCTGCTGGAGCAACAGCCGCACGCGCATGTCACCATCAATCTGACGCCCGTGCTGGCGTATCAGATCGACGCCTATGCGAGAAATCAGTGCTCCGACGACTGGTGGCAGCTGGCCAGCACCGATACGCCATCCCTCTCTCCCGACCAGAAGCGAGACCTTGTGAAACACTTCTTCGATGTGAACCCCGACAGGGTCATCGACCAGGATGAGCTGTACCGAGATTTGGCAAGTCGTAGAGATGAGGATGCCACAACGTGGTCCGACCAGGACCTTCTGGACCTGCAGTGCCTGTTCACGAGAAGTTGGACCTACAGTGAGGGAACGGGTACAGACACCGGGCAGGCTCATCCTGCACACTTTTCGCAGCAGGACCGACAAGCGCTGGTGCTGGCCCAGGCCAATCAGGTACAGGGATTTCTCCCACGACTCGAGAGGCTTGCGCGTACTGGCCAGGTTGAAGTCGCAACGTCCCCCTTTGCTCACCCGATTCTGCCGCTGCTCATCGATACCGATACTGCAGCCGCTGTCCAGCGGACTCCCCTTCCCCATCCGGCTTTCCGGCGCCCCGAGGACTCCCTGCTTCAACTAGAGATGGGAAAAACCTACATGGAGCAGCTGCTTGGGTTACCCATCCGTGGATGCTGGCCATCCGAAGGCAGCGTATCGACCGAAGCGCTCGACCAGATCGCCCGGTCAGGCTTCTCGTGGGCGGCAACAGACGAGACTATACTGCTCCGAGAGCTGCACGGAGCACCGCGTTCCACGTTGTACAAGCCCTATGTAACGAAGACGACGGCAGGCAGTCTCTCTATGCTGTTTCGTGACAGAGGCCTCTCGGACGCAATTGGCTTTCAGTACGCCTCCATGAGAGAGGAGGATTCTGTAGCGCAGTTCATGGGACACGTGCGTGCGATTCGCGACGGCCTGAGTGAACCTGGCGTCCTTTCCATCATCATGGACGGTGAAAATGCCTGGGAGTTCTATCCCGGAGGTGGAGCCTCCTTTCTCCGTCTGCTGTACAACGCTCTTGTCACGGAGCCGGGCATACGGCTGACAACCGTGAGTGAAGCGCTTGCAGACGTACCTTCGCTGCCCCTCCCAACTATCCGGCCCGGATCCTGGATAGACGGCGATTTCAAGGTGTGGATCGGAGACCAGGAGGACAACAGTTCCTGGCAGTACCTGCGCACAACGCGAGATGACTGGGAAGGGTTCACTGCCGACGAGCAGGCACATTCACGCATGTCTCTGATGGCAGCCGAAGGATCTGACTGGAACTGGTGGTATGGCAGAGACCGTACCCCGGACGTGGCTGCCCAGTTTGATGACCTTTACCGCCGCCACCTGATCAATGTCTACATACAGGCCGGCAGGACGGTTCCGGACCTGCTCCTGCGGCCCGTGGTCGGCGATAGTCCCTCCAGCGTCGTCCTTGACCCGATTGCAATCATGGAGCCGTCTGTTGACGGGGGTCCCGCCCGCTATCTCGATTGGGCTTCTTCCTGCAAAGTGCCGACCGTCAGTGGAGGAGGGGCTATGACGTTCGGAATCCCGGCTGTATCGTCGGTCCGCGTCGGATGCGGCAGGACAACACTGTACGTGCTCCTGAAGTTCGGTGACAGTGTTTCTGCCACCGAGGACCTCCGGGTTGAGATTCGCATTCAGACGTCAGCTCGCTCGACCCACTTCGTCGTACAGAAACACCACGACCAGGTCGCCGCCTGGTCAGAACCCGAGACCAGCTTCCGTTGGGAGCTTCGGGATACGCTTCAGTTCGGATTGCCGTTTGCAGCGGTGCTGGCTGCACCCGGCGAGCAGATTGAACTCACCATTCTTGTCCTTGGTGGCGGACGCCTTATAGCGAGCATACCCAGCCAGGGGACGCTCTCCGTTCTCCTGCCTGGACCGGACTACGATCTTCGACACTGGGAGGTGTGAGATGAAACGTCTGTGTCTGTGCATTCACAACCACCAACCCGTGGGAAACTTCGACCACGTCTTCCTCGAAGCGATCAACAGGTCGTACCTGCCGTTCCTCCAGACGCTGCTGGACTATCCACGCGTCAGAGTGTCCCTTCATACGTCAGGGCCCCTGCTGGAGTTCATCGAGCAGCATCACATCGACGCCTACCTCGATGCAGTACGAACGCTCGTTAATCGCGGGCAGGTTGAGTTGGTGGGCGGCGGCTACTATGAACCGGTTCTCCAGCTGCTCCCCGAGAGAGACCGCGTTGAACAGATCCAGCTGATGAGCAATGAGCTGGAAAGGCTTTTCGGAGTTCGTCCAACGGGACTCTGGATGACCGAAAGAGTTTGGGAACCTCAACTGGCGCGCTCACTTGCACTCGCAGGCGCGCGATGGACTCTGCTGGACGACAACGGGTTTGAAAAGGCAGGGGTCAGTGGCAGTGACCTGTTTCATACCTACGTGACCGAAGAGGAGAATTACCCGGTTGTCCTGCTCCCAATCCTGAAGGAACTGCGTTATAAGATCCCGTGGAGTGAACCTGAGGAAACCCTGAACTATGTGCGGGCAACCCCCGACGACGCCGAGCTGCTTGTCTATGGAGACGACGGAGAGAAGTTCGGCCTGTGGCCAGGCACATACGATCATGTGTATACTGGCGGCTGGCTTCGGCGGTTCCTCGGTGCCTTGAGCAACGCGGACGATATCCAGACTATCACCGCTGGCGAAGCTGTTCAGCTGTTTCATCCCGCTGACAGAATCTATCTGCCCGCATGCTCATATGAGGAAATGGAAGAGTGGTCACTTGCTGCCTCGCGTCAGCACGTTTACGGCGAGCTTCGCGCAAGCGTCAGTCCGGAAGAGCGTCCCTTCGTCACCGGTGGTACATTCCGCAACTATCTTGCCCGGTATGACGAGGCCAACCGCATGCAGAAGCGAATGCTGTTCGTGGGAAGGGAACTAGGGAACGCCACGGGCGAAGCGCGCACCCACTATCTCCGCAGTCAGTGCAACTGCGCATACTGGCACGGTATCTTTGGAGGGCTTTACCTCCCGCACCTTCGCGACGCAGTGTACGCCGAACAGCTGGCAGCCGAGCGCCTTCTGCGGGACAGGCGTAAAGGTATCTGGTTCGAGGACGTCGATGGCGATGGACGCAGCGAAACGGTTCTTGCTGACAGCAACCAGACGGTCTTCCTGCGCAGCAGGGGAGGCTGCCTTGCCCAGTGGGACAGTCTTCCCGAGCAGTGGTCGTGGACCAACGTCATGACCCGCTATCACGAGGCGTATCATGACAAGATGAAGGGCGCATCAGCAGCGCAGGGCGAGTCGGACAAGGCAGCCAACATTCACGAGTCCCTTCGGGTCAAGGATGCCGATGCTCTGGAAGCCCTTCAGTTTGACAGCTATACGCGCCTCAGTTTCCTGGACCATTTTGGCCCGACGCCCGAGACAGCAGCCGGGGCCAGGCCTGATACGACTCACTATGAAGCGTCCATCAGTCAGACCGAGGCCCGCTTTGACAGGCCAGGCGTCATTTCAAAGACGTTTGCATTGACCGAGGGAGGCATGCGGGTAGACCTCCAGATTGATGCTCCCGGCGATTGGTACGTGTGCGAACTGAACCTTGCCATGTGGTGGGAGGACCGGGAACGCTCCTTCACGTCTGGTTCCTTCAGCCTGGGCACGCCAGAGCACCGCATCTCAGTCCAGACAAGTTTCCTCGTACGAGTCGACTTGTCTCAGATACGTACCGTATCCAATTCCGAGAGTGGTATCGAAACAATCTATCAGGGCATGCAGGTCATGCTCGGGGTAGACTTGAAACAAACACGGCACCTGACCATTGATCTAAGGAGCTGACATGAGAGGACGGTTTGTCCTGGTTCTGCATTCGCACCTTCCATACGTGCTTGGCAAGGGCCGGTGGCCTTTCGGAGAAGAGTGGCTGCATGAGATCGTTCTGGACACCTATCTGCCTCTCCTCGAGGAACTCCAGACACTCGATCATGACGGGGTGGCAGGCTCGATAGCCGTCGGCCTGACGCCAATCCTGATGGAACAATTGAAGTCGCCTGAGTACGCGGCAAGTTTCCGGGCCTGGGCCAGCACGAAACGGGCCGAACTCCTCCTGGACGCATCCCGCATTGGGAACATGTCATCCGAGGCAAGGACTCTCAATGCTTACTATCGCTCTGAGCTCGACCGACGAATCCAGCAGTTTAATGCCATTGATGGTGACATCGTCGCGGCATTTGCGGCACTCCAGACCAGTGGTCGCCTGGCGGTGCTGACATCATGCGCCACGCACGGGTACCTGCCGCTCTTCAGCAACGACGAGTCAAGGAGATTGCAGATCCGTGCAGGAGTTGCCACCTACGAACACTGGTTGGGGCAGAAGCCGACTGGATTCTGGCTGCCCGAATGCGGGTACCTTCCCGGAGTTGAGCGCTTGCTCAAAGAAAGCGGGCTTCGCTACTTCTTTGCTGACGCTTCCGCACTCGACACGACTGCACATGAACTGCCCAGCGGCTACGCCCTTCTGCCCACGAACGAAGATGCTCCATGGACGCCCTGGGACATCGGTTCCGGCGTTGCAGCGTTTCTTCGGAATCCGGCGACCAGCGAGCAGGTCTGGTCACGGGATCGAGGGTATCCTGGAGATGGAGTCTACCGCGAGTTTCACCGCAGAGCCGAAGGATCTGGATGGCAGTACTGGCGCATTACCGACAAGCATACAGACATGGGCGACAAACAGTGGTATGACCCAGAGGCGGGCCAGGCAAGGGCAAGGGAACACGCTCACCACTTTGCCGGACTGGTGCGGGATCTTTGTGCCCAGCGCGAGGCGGCAACCGGCGATCCTGGAATAGTAGTGGCAGCATATGACACCGAGCTGTTTGGACACTGGTGGTACGAGGGACCTGGGTGGATCTCGGCGGTACTGCGCGACCTGGCACGAGACGATTCCGTTTCAGCGTGCGTGCCGGAAACAGTATTGCAGGAGCGTGCCATCCCGGCTGGCCGCCTGCGTGAATCCAGCTGGGGTGCCGGTGGTGGCCACGACACCTGGATGAACTCGGAGACTTCATGGATGTGGGACGTGATACACGAAGATCAGCGGCGATTCACCAGGCTGCTCCCGTCCCTTTCCGGCGAAGTGGGAGACATGATTCTCCGCGAAATTCTGCTTGAAGAAAGCTCTGACTGGCCATTCCTGATTACGACTGGGCAGGCCCGTTCATATGGCATGTCCCGCTTTCTCGAACACCACCGGAAAGTCCGCGCATTGCTGGCTGTTGCAGAAGGGCAGCCGTACAATGCTGTCGAGTCTGACAACCAGCCCGACGCCGTCTTCGCCGACCTCCACCTGCAGAATCTGAGGAGGCCCGCGTGTCAGAACTGAGAAAGGACCCAATCACTGGGCGGTGGGTTATCATCACGACGGACCGTCCTTTGCGTCCTGGTGACTTGGCAGCAGAGCATCAGCAACCGCCAGCCGACTTGTCGACTTGTCCATTCGAGCCAGGGAATGAGCGTTACACGCCGCCAGAAATCACAGCACTCCGCGATGCGGGGACACGTCCGAATGAGCCAGGGTGGTGGGTGCGTGTTGTTCCTAACCGCTCGCCGGCCCTGAAAGTCGAGGGACAGATAGACAAGCGCGCTGAAGGCATGTACGACGTCATGAACGGCATCGGGGCACACGAAATAGTCATCGAGACACCGAACCATGCCGAGGAGCTGGCAGCCATGCCCGAGTCGCGCATCAGGGATGTCTTGTGGACATGGCATGATCGCATTCTTGACCTTGCGCACGACGGCCGCTTCAGGTTCGTAATGGTCTTCAAGAACAAGGGTGCACGAGCTGGCGCCATGCTTGCTCATCCGCACTCCCAGATCATGGCGCTTCCAGTCGTCCCCTTCCATGTTCAGGAAGAACTTGCAGGCGCTCTTGACTACTACAGGTACCGAGACAGGTGCGTCTTCTGCGACCTGATTGCACAGGAGCTGGCCGACCGCAGACGCGTCATCGAAGATTCCGACCACTTTGTGACTGTGGTCCCGTTTGCCCAGCGGTTCCCATTCGAGACCTGGATCCTGCCAAAAGGCCACGAAAGCGACTATGGACGCCTCACCTCGACCGACGCAGGCGAGTTGTCAAGAGTCCTCAAGCGGACCCTCCAGAGGTTGTCTCAGGCACTCGACGACCCACCGTACAATCTTGTGCTGCATACGGCGCCTGTCAATTTGGACCCTGTTCCTTCGTATCACTGGCACTTTGAGATATTCCCTCGCATTGCACACACTGGTGGATTTGAGCGAGGCACCGGATTCTACATCAATCCTACGATTCCAGAGGAGACTGCGCAGTATCTTCGAGATATCAAACTTTAAGAAAGGAGGAGCACGGCGATGAGGGTATTCCATGTTGCCTCAGAAGCAGTTCCATACGTCAAGACAGGTGGTCTTGGTGATGTTATGGGGAGTCTCCCGGCGGCCCTGCGGTCTCTGGGAGTTGATTCGTTGCTCGTGGTGCCCTTCTATGACAAGATAATCCCTTCCACATCTGGATTCGAGAAGGTCAGGTCTGGATCGCTGACAATGGGCGGGCGGGTCTTGCCATACACCGTCCTGCGGCACGACCGCACGTACTTTGTTTCCCAACCAGAGCTGTATGGGCGCGACAGCGTCTACTCGACCCGGGAGGGAGACTATCCTGACAATTGGCTTAGATTCGCTTTCTTTGCCCGTGCCGCTTTAGAGACCATCGCAGCGCTGGGCGGGGCGGACGTGATCCACGTCCATGACTGGCAGGCGGCGCTTCTCCCCGTCTATCTTCGGACGGTCATGCCAGAGCGAACCGAGAAGACGCTTCTCACTATCCACAATATCGCCTACCAGGGCATCTTCCCTGCCTCCGTCCTCGCGGACATCCAGTTGCCGGAGTCTGTTTTCACCATCCATGGCCTTGAGTTCTATGGCAAATTGAACTATCTCAAGGGCGGTATTGTCTGGTCGGATGAGATCAGCACCGTGTCACCCACATACGCGCATGAGATTCTTACGCCGGAACTGGGCTTCCGCCTGAATGGCATACTGGAGGTCCGTCGCGAACACCTCACGGGCATTCTCAACGGAATTGACTACTCCTACTGGGACCCGGCAACAGACGGCGCCCTTCCGTTCCTGTACAGCGCCTCCTCATTGGAGGGAAAGGAACGGAACAAACAACATGTGCTCCAGGAAGCAGGTATCACATCGCACCCGGACTTTCCGCTGTTTGCAATGATTTCGCGCCTCGTCAGCCAGAAGGGACTCGACCTGATGCTTGGCGCGTGGGACGAGATGATGGCGCTGCCATTGAACCTTATTGTGCTTGGAACCGGCGACCCCGAG
>Ga0209099_1002841_pt1 | contig 14720 bp, 9 predicted proteins | sample AD_JPNHW2_MetaG_FD_184430 | JGI IMG/M metagenome (GOLD analysis project Ga0209099, IMG submission 184430) | Active sludge microbial communities of municipal wastewater-treating anaerobic digesters from Japan - AD_JPNHW2_MetaG (SPAdes) (version 2) | ecosystem: Engineered > Bioreactor > Anaerobic >...
TTAGTCTTGAGCGGATATATCATGTGGTTTCCGACTATCTTCCCCAAGTGGCTGGTTATAGCCGCGTATCCTACTCATGATATAGCTATGGTGCTGGCAACCTGTATGGTATGCATGCACGGTTACCTGGGTTCTTTCCATCCCGGTTCCGGTGAATCCTTCTGGGGAATGTGGAAAGGTACTGTCAGGGAAGATTGGGCCAAACATCACCATGCTACATGGTATGCAGAGACTTACAGCCAGAAAGATGCGGAAGAAAAAGAAGAAGCCTGATTCTTACACAGATGCGTGGAAGAGATTTTCTCTTCCACGCTGTTCTGCGTTAATTTTTAAAGAAAAGGAGGTGAAGTAATGGCAAATTACAAGGATCTGATTGCCAGCCAGCAGGGGAGAAAAGGCGGCATAATAGAAGCCTTTCATGCAATCCAGAGCGAGTACAACTATATACCACAGGACGCTTTAAGAGAAGCAGCCAAAGCATTTGGCATGTCAGAGGCAAAAGCATACGGAGTAGCAACCTTTTATTCATATTTATCAGTAGAGAAGAGAGGCAGATACATTATCCGCATGTGCGAGAGCGCCCCTTGTCATGTAGCAGGAGCAGATGCAGTAATCAAAGCAATCCAGAACTATTTGGGAATAGGAATCGGTGAAACTACCTCCGATGGTAAGTTCACGCTGGAACTGACAGAGTGCATAGGACAATGTCAGGCCACCCCAGTCATAACAATTAATTCAGAACCGGTATTCAATGTTAACCCCGAGCAGATACCCGCAATTTTGAGTGCGTATAAATAAGTAAAGGAGGTGAAGAACTTGGAAGAGCAGCGCATATTGTTGGAATATGCCGACCAGATAGATCCCGAGAGTGCAGCGGACTATATAAAAGTCGGCGGCTACAAAGGTTTGGAAAAAGCCAGAGCAATGGAAAAGAAAGCCCTGATAGATGAAGTAAAGAAATCAGGTTTACGAGGCAGAGGAGGGGCAGGATTTAATGCCGGTATGAAATGGAGCTTCGTACCCCAGGATGCACCGGTAAAATATGTAGTATGCAACCTTGATGAAGGAGAACCAGGGACCTATAAAGACCGTATCATATGCGAGAAAAACGCCCAGGCATTATTGGAAGGGATGGCGATCTGCGGAACAGCGATAGGGTCTGAACAGGGATATATATATTGTCGCGGAGAATATCCAACCGTAGTAAAACTATTAAGAAATGCCATAGCAAGCGCCAAAGAAGCCGGAGCCCTGGGAGAATTCAATATAGAAGTAAGAATGGGAGCCGGAGCTTACGTGTGCGGCGAAGAAACCGCCTTGATCGAATCAATCGAAGGCCACAGAGGTGAACCCCGGTTCAAACCACCCTTCCCGGGAGTAGCCGGATTATGGGCAGCCCCCACGGTAGTAAACAACGTAGAAACCTTCGCCTGCCTGCCATACATCATGGTAAAGGGAGCCGAATGGTTTGCCGGCATAGGCGCCCCCAAGTATCCCGGAACCAAAGTATTGACACTGACCGGAGACATAAATAATCCCACCTACTTTGAAGTCCCCACCGATTATATATTGCGGGACGTAATAACCAAACTGGGCGGCGGAGTGAAAAACGGCAAGAAACTAAAAGCAGTACAGGTAGGAGGCACATCCGGAGCATTTATTCCCGAACAAAATCTGGATACCCAAATAGATTTTGATTCAATGGGAGCAATAGGAGCAGCATTAGGCTCAGGCGCAGTCCTGGTATTGGACGAAACCAGGGATATAGTAGACACAGTAGCCCGCATAACCAGATTCTTTGAACATGAATCCTGCGGCAAATGTAATCCCTGCCGGGAAGGCACCTTCAGAATGAGAGAAATGCTGGAGAAGGTAAATGAAGGGAAAGGTACCGAAAAAGACCTGGAAAACATACTGCGTTTAGCCAAAGTCATGAGAAAAGCCTCGCTGTGTGGATTGGGACAAGCTGCCCCGATACCGGTCGAATCAACCATCAGACATTTCAAATATGAATATATGAGAAAACTCGTATAATCCTTTAAGAAAGGAGGAAGGAAAACAGATGATAAATCTTAAAATAAACGGCAAAGAAATACAGGTCCCCAAAGGAACCATGCTGCTGGAAGCCTGCAGACAAGCCGGAGCAGAACTGCCAACCCTATGTTATGACGAAGATTTAAGACTGGCAGGATCCTGCCGCATGTGTCTGGTAGAAGCCAAGGGAAGACCAACGCTGGTAGCAGCCTGTGTAATGCCGGCAGAAAACAACATGGATATACTGACCGAAAGCGAAGATGTAGTCGAAGCCCGCAAAGTAATCCTGGAATTATTAACCGCCCGGCACAAATTCGACTGTCATGTATGTGAAAAAGACGGCAATTGCAAGCTGCAGGATTACTGCTACAAATATGGAGTCAAAGAATCCAGCTTTGCCGGACAAGGGCCGCATTTTTACAAAGAAGACCCCAATCCATTCATTGAAAGAGACTATGACAAATGTATAATGTGTACCCGCTGCGTAAGGGCTTGTGAAGAAATTACCGGAGCCGATGCCATTAATCTTGAAGACCGCGGGCATCATGCCAAAATATCAACCGCATTTAACGGAATCCTGGCTGATTCATCCTGCGTATTCTGCGGACAGTGCGTAATGGTATGCCCGGTAGGAGCTTTGACCAGTAAAGTTTCAGCCGGCAAAGGCAAATTCTTTCAAAGTAAGGGGGTACTTACAACCTGTACTTATTGCGGTACCGGCTGTACATTTGAATTAAAAGTCAAAGATGACCGGGTAATAGGAGTTGCTTCAGTAAGAGATACTAAAGTGAGCCCGGTCAACAAGGGAGCCTTATGTGTAAAAGGCAGATTTGGCTGGGATTTCATTCATTCCCCTGAACGTCTTACTACGCCACTTATCAGGGAAAATGGTGAATTGCGTCCGGCTTCCTGGGAGGAAGCGCTTGATCTTGCGGCCAGTAAGCTTAAAGCTATTAAGGAAAAAGAAGGTTCTGATGCCTTGGCTGTGTTCTCTTCAGCTCGGGTCACCAATGAAGAAAATTATCTGGCTCAAAAATTTGCCCGGGCGGTATTGGGCACCAATAATGTTGACCATTGTGCACGTCTTTGCCATGCCTCCAGCGTAGCCGGTATTGGAGCGGCATTCGGCAGTGGTGCCATGACTAACTCAATTGCCGATTTTACAGGAGATTCAAAGTGTGTATTTGTCATCGGCAGCAATACTACTGAAAATCATCCGGTTATTGGCTACAAAATTAAAAAGAACGTGCGGGAAAAAGGCGCCAGGTTGATAGTAGCCGATCCCAGGCGTATTGACCTGGCTGAAATGGCTGACATTCACATGCAGTTCAGGCCCGGCACAGATGTAGCTTTATTAAACGGGATGATGAATGTAATCCTGACCGAAGGGCTGGCAGATCAGGATTTTATTGCCAAACGGACCGAAAACTTTGAGGCCCTCAAACAGGTATTGGAGAAATATACTGCCGAATATGTGGAGACTATTACCTGGGTTCCTGCGGAAGACATCAGGAAAGCGGCCCGGATATATGCTCAATCGGGTGCCAGCGCCATTTGTTATTCGATGGGAATAACCCAGCACAGTACCGGCACCGATAATGTCAAATCCTGTTGTAATCTGGCAATGCTCACAGGCAATTTGGGAAGACCCGGAACCGGCGTAAATGCTCTGAGAGGGCAGAACAATGTTCAGGGTGCATGTGATATGGGAGCCTTGCCGGTAACCTATCCGGCTTATCAGGCGGTAACTAATCCCGATGTCCGGGCTAAATTTGAAAAGGCATGGGGTGTACCTTTATCTCCGAACAACGGTCTTACGGTTACCCAGACCATTCCCGCCGCTCTGGAAGGCAGAATCAAGGGCTTATTTGTACTGGGAGAGAATCCCATGGTCAGCGACCCTGACATAAGCCATGTTGAGGAAGCCATGGAAAACCTGGAGTGCCTGATTGTTCAGGACATTTTCCTGACCCAGACTGCTCAAAAAGCAGATATCGTCTTACCGGGATTTTCGTTTGCGGAGAAAAACGGAACTTTCACCAGTACCGAGCGCAGAGTACAACATATACGCCACGCCGTCAGCGGCCCCGGACAGGCCATGGATGACTGGAAGATAATATGCGAACTGGCCAACCGCATGGGATACCCTATGAATTACAACAGCGCCGAGGATATTTTCGCCGAGATGAGCACTCTTACCCCATCATATGGCGGCATGAATTATGAACGCTTACAGGGACTCGGATTGCATTGGCCCTGCCCCACAACTGAACATCCCGGGACTCCCATTCTGCACACCGAGAAGTTTACCCGGGGCCTGGGATTATTCCATGCCGTTGAATTCATCGAGCCGGTAGAACTTCCAGACGCAGACTATCCATTTATACTGAGTACCGGGCGGAGTCTCTACCATTACCATACCGGGACCATGAGCCGGCGGGCTTCAGGTTTGCACGCTCACATGCCGGAGAATTGTGTGCAGATAAATACATTAACAGCGGCACGGTTGGGGATAACAGATGGCGAGATTGTTCGTCTAAGTACCCGCCGGGGAAGTATAGAACTCAAGGCTCAGCTTGCTGACAGCATGAAAGAAAAAGTGCTCTTCACCTATTTCCATTTTGCCGAAGCAGCTGCCAATCGTCTTACCAATGCTGAGGCCCTGGATCCGATATGCGGTATTCCGGAATTTAAAGTCAGTGCTGCTAAGCTTGAAAAAATTTAGTTCATAAAAAATTTTTAAAAGGCCTTCCTCAGATGAATAAACTTGAGGAAGGCTTTATTTTTCTTGAACTCAATTCTTAATTGATAAATAATAACCTGTTATATTGAATACTTAAATTTATTAAAGTATAATTTAGTGAAATAAACATCTCCGATAATGGCAAACTTGGTGAAAGTCAAGGACGCAAAGCCACGGGTCTAAAGCAAATGCTATGATAGCCGGGCTGCCGAAGAGAAACCAGTTTTTAAAACTGCATTCTTCGGAATGCAGTTTTCTTTCGGTGGAGATGTAAAAAAAGAAAGGCAGGTTGATCGAATGAAAAAAGTATTGGTACTTATGTTGACCCTCATCTTCACCCTTACCATGTCCTTAGGCGCCTTTGGAGCTTCGGACAAATCCAGCAATGGCAACGGTAATGGCAAAGACAAAGAAAAAGCAGCGAGCAGTTCTGTTACAAAGTCCGATAATTCTAAATTAAAGGAATTTAAACAGGAAATGAATGAGGCTAAAAAAGCACTGATCTCCGAAGCCAATGAACTTCAAGCTAACAGGGATGAGCTTCAGGTTCTGTATGATGCTTATATACTGGAAAACACAGAAGCCAGTCTGGCCCTTGCGGCAGATTTATTGCCCCAGATAAGCGACCTTGACAGTCAACTGGCTGCTAAGCGGGCTGCTGTTAAGCAATGTATAAATGAGAGATATATGGTAATAAAAACACCATATTCCGGGGAAGAACTATTGGCCTTTGCAGACGCTGAAGCTTTGATTGCCCAGATGTATGCTGACATTACTGATAAAGGGCTCAGCACCATTACTGTCAGGAACAATCTGATCAAATTGGAAGGCCCTGCTTATCTAAAAGGCAGTAAAATAATGTTTCCGATACGGGCTTTGGCTGATATAGGAGCAACAGTCAATTGGGATATTGAAAGTCAGACTGTAACTGTCAGTAAAGATGGCACGGTGGTGGTCTTTGCCATCAACAGCATTACAGCTGCTAAACAGCAGGATATGCTGGAACCGGCCATTGCGTTCGTTGTGGATGATGCAGATACAGGGGCTTTGACCGGTACTGTGACTGGCAGCATAACTGATCCAGTCAGCGGAGATGTAACCGGGAATGTTAATTTTGTTATAACAGCAACTGCAACTGATTTGATCCTCGATGAATCTGGAATTGTGACTGAAGGTACGTTGACACCTGTAACAATAACCGGTGAAATAACTGATCCAGTGACAGGAGATGTCATAGGTACAGTATCCGGAGAGGTATCCGGTACATTGGCTGCACCTGTTATTACTATAACAACGTCTGCAATCAATATGGATACTTCTGTGCCGACTGAACTGAATTGTGGGCGGACCTTCGTACCTCTGCAGTCGCTGGCAGAAATTTTTGCCATTGATGTTGTGGTAGATACTAATGAAGGTACTGTAGCTGTGAATTCGTCCGAAACAGAAATTTAGCAGGTCCCAACAGAGAAAAGTGATAGTTATCCAGAAAAAATCCCGGGATTATAGCATAATCCTGGGATTTGCTATTGTTTAAAATTTCAGACAGAAGTACTTGAATAGATAAGAAGGTTGCAGCAGAATCAGGTAAAATATTCAATGACCGCTTCAGGAAATCTCTCCATTATTAATGAAGATATATACTCTTTTATCTCCTGAGCAGTTTCTTTTGGATACACATACTTGTATTTACCGTATTTCCCCCATTTTATTAAACGTTTGGCTTCATCCATATCCAGTCTGGTGTCAGGGAAGCGGTTAAGAATAAAACCTTTGGCGGCAGATGTGAATCGATGCTGTATAAGCTCAAAGGTTACAGGCTGCCCCGATTTTTCTATATTGACCTTCTGTTTTAACCGGTCAAAAAGTTCTTCGTATTCTTTTTTCCAGTCGGCATATATCATGATGGGTGCTACGATAAAACCCAAAGGATAACCCGCTGAAGATATTTTGGAAGCGGCATTGATGCGCTGATCAAATCCAGATGTACCGTGTTCAAAGGTTTTGATCACATATCTTGAATTAATACTCACCCTGAATCTGGTATGCCCGTTATGTCTGAGATTTAAAAGAAGATCTGCATTATCAAACTTAGTCACCACCCGGAGCCTGGCATTTTCAAGAGTACCAAAAAATTCTATGGTCCTGCTTAAGGAACCGGTCAAATGTTCCAGAGACAGCGGATCACCAGTACTTGATACCTCGAAAGTCGTAAGCTTATTGCCGTTCTTTTCAATATGCTTGAGGACTGATGCTAAAATTTCATCAATATTAACATAAATAGTAAGGTAAGGTTTTTTACCCTGGGTTGTTTGTAAATAGCAGTATTCACAGCCTCCCGGACAATTTGTAACCAGCGGGAACTCATAGTCAGCGGAAGGTTTGCAGACATCAAAGCTAAGACTTTTTTTAGTTCGCACCACTATGGTTTTTTTGGCTGCGAAATATTTTTCCTGTTCATTTTCACCAGGGATATTCCTCAGCACATTTTGTACGTGGATTTTTAAAATTTTGACCCCACGACTGCTGAAATAATCATAAAGTTTAAGGCCCAGCGGATAATTAACAGCATCAGGTTCAAAAAATACCCGGTCAGGCATAAATGGTTTCATTATTGATCCTCTCTTTTATTTACTTTGTTACTTATTATTTATTAAATATCATCTTATTATTTGTTTTACCCTTTTCTTCTGGTGAGGCCGAAAGAAGAACGGTACCCTGCCAGGTGGCAAGATACCGTTTGTGCTTTTGAAAAAACCAATATTTATTCTAGGAATTAATTCGTATAATTAATTACCATAGGGGCACTCGAAGTAAATGTATTGGCCCCGGAGATAGCACCATATGCAGTTGTTGTACCAGTGATTGAAATGTTGTCTATTGACACAACCCGTCCGGTAGTTTTGCTTACCAATATCGTGCAGGCAAGTTTCTGTTCACTAAGCGTTATTTCAATACTGCCAACGTTAGCTGCGGCATCTATGATATCCAATAGTGACTGCGGGCAGTCAACATCAGCCAGAGTAATAATATAATTACTTGCATCTTCAGTCAGATCTCCATTTAAAACCAGGCTCGCGCCCATACCCGAACCGGAAATCACTTCAGATAAGGGGAATGCATTTACAGAAGTAGTTTGTTCAGTATCTGCAATAGTATCAATTTTAACAGCTAATGAGGAGCTTTCTGACTTGCTTGTACTTATCGCAGCAGGATCAATTGTTACATAGTGAACGGTTCTGCCACCCAATAAAGCTACATTTCCAGTAAATGTTAGAGCACTTGTTACACTGGTGTCGGCAGTGTATTTTGCTATAGCTGCTTCTATTACATCAACAGCACTCGCCGGCCCGGCAGCTTCCTTGATTTCCACCGTATATTCAGCAGTTTTACCGCCTACGGTAACAGTCAGGGTTTGACTGGCAACTGCAGATGAGCTGTCGAAACCGCTGACATTATCGATTGCAACAGGCAGAACTTTGGAGGAATCATCGTCGAAATAACCTGTAACCACCATACCGGTGATATCCAGTTTTTCACCGACATTATAAACCAATTTATCCGCCGGGGTAGTGATAGCTATACTTTCCAACACCAAAGTATCCACAGTATCGCTTACTACTTCACTGGGGCCAGTTGTACCGTCATTGGCTACAGGAACAACAGTATCTGGAATAGTTGACCCTACCTGTTCATGAGCATTGGGCTGCAATACGCCAGTGATACTGCCCGCATCGACTGCGTCCTGAACAGGTGTGAATTCATTATTGGCAACTATTATTACCCTGGTGAAATCAAAATTGATGGCTGCCATATCATCCAGATAAGTCAGATAACCAGCATCTGATGTACCAAGTGCCAGGTCATAACGATGGCCGTTAACATAATAGCCGTCCTGAGGCGCGGCAAAGGCCATTCCTGTTATTGAAAATATAAACATCAGGCATAATATTGATACTAATATTTTTTTCTTGTTTTTCATTAATAAGTATCCGCCTTTCTTATTAAATTTGGAAATCATGGATTTTCACCTTATTACTTAAAAAATCATTCACTGACGTAAACCGCAGGTGTACCCTTGTACCGTTCAACACCATCAATGTAAATTACGATGATACTGTCCAGTGAAGCGGTTCCTTCCAGGTAACTTCCCAAATAGTACCCGGCAAGTTCAAAAGCATTTTTAGAGATTTCCAGCCCCAGGGCTGTTCCGTCAGCAGTTTTGATCTGTACCGTACTGTAGTTTCCATTCACAGTAAAACGGTATAAATTGCTGTTGATAACCATTCCATTCCAATATTTATCAACACTGACATTTGTTACTGTAATTTCAGATCCGGCCGGGTTAACTGTAATTGCCTGGCTGGCAGTTTTGCCGTTGACTGAAACTATGACAGCTGTATCTGCTGCGGTAAGTACAGTACCATCAGCGGGTGATGCGGCGATGCCTTTAGCGGCAAAATCTGCCAAAGCTACATCTTCAGTTGTATCATCGGATTTGCTTAGAGTTACTACCAAACCGGCGAGTTCCAGAGCTTCGCCTTCCGTATAGGTCACTTTATCGGGCGCAGTTTTAATAGCTATGCCGGTAACTTCAGCTGCTGAAGGAGAATAATCAGCAGGTATGCCCCGGTACCTTTCAATGCCGTCCACATAAATCACAATGAGGCCGTCAGGCGAAGCCATCCCCTGGCAGTAACCAGCGGCTTCAAAATCAGCCTTGTTTGTTATTGCACTAAGGTCAGTACCGTCAGCAGTTTTGATCTGCAAACTGCTGTAGGTTCCGGTTACAGTAAAGCGATACCAGTTGACATTTGCCGCCCGGCTCTCGGAACTTACATTAGTCACTGTAACTTCTGAAGCGGAATAATCAGCAGGTATGCCCCGGTACCTTTCAATGCCGTCCACATAAATCACAATGATGTCGTCAGGCGAAGCCATCCCTTGGCAGTAACCAGCGGCTTCAAAAGCAGCCTTGTCTGTAACCGCACTCAGAGCTGTGCCGTCAGCAGTTTTGATTTGTAAGCTGCTGTAAATACCGTTTACAGTAAAACGGTACCAGTTGACATTTGCCGCCCGGCTTTCGGAACTGACATTAGTCACAGTAACTTCTGAAGGAGAATAGACCGCAGGTATACCCCGGTATCGCTCAATACCGTCCACATAAATAACGATAATGCCGTCTGGTGAAGCCATACCTTGGCAATAACCGGCAACTTCAAAATCAGCCTTGTCTGTAACCGCGCTCAGAGCTGTGCCGTCAGCAGTTTTGATCTGCAAGCTGCTGTAAATACCGTTTACAGTAAAACGGTACCAGTTGACATTTGCCGCCCGGCTCTCAGAACTGACATTAGTTACTGTAACAGGTGAAGCTGTATTGACAGTAATAGACTGACTGACAGTTTTACCGTTAACGGTAATAATAACTTCGGTGTCTGTGCTTGCCAGAACAGCACCGTTAGCCGGGGAAGTGGCAATACCTTCTGCAGTAAAATCTGCAAATGCAACATCTTTAGTAGTACCATTTGATTTATTAAGGATTACAACTAGACCGGAAAGATCCAGTGCTTCACCTTCGTTATAAATTACTTTGTCCGGTTCAGATAGGATTTCAATGCTTCTTACAGTGACTTTACTCGAACCGCCGCCACCACCGCCGCTGCTGCTGCTGCTGTCAGCAGTAGTTTCCTGTGGTGCTGCCGAGGTCTCTTGCTCAGTGATATCGATTATCTCAGCCGACAATTGCAGTGCCTTGCTCAGCACAATAATTGCCTGGGCCCTGGTCGCATTAGATTGAGGCCGGAAACTGCCATCCGGCATTCCGACGATTATTTTTTTAGCACAGGCAGTTGCCACTGCGTCTTTGGCCCAGGCCGAAACCTGGCTGCTGTCACTAAAGTTCAAAGGTCCGGAACTTATCTTAAACCCAGCAGCTTTTACTGCCATTACTGCCATTTCTTCACGTGTTATAGGGTCATCAGGCCCAAATTTCTCATCATTATAACCGCTTATTATGTTATTGGCGCTGGCAGTAGCTATGTAGTCCTTGGCCCAGTGACTACCGGTGTCACTGAATACCTTGCCATTCTTGTTTTCCAGCTTAAAGGCCCTGGCGGTCAGTGTAACGAATTCAGCCCTACTGATATTCTTATCCGGTTTAAAGGTGCCATCGGGAAATCCTGTTGCTGCACCCTGAGTTACCATCTTTTGAATGGCAGACTCTGCCCAGTGCCCCTGAATGTCACTGAGATGTACAGCCGCCTGACCTGCTGGAACCACAAAGAATAATAATGAAAACAATAAAGCAGATAGAGTCAGCAAATTTTTATACTTTTTAATTCTCAAAAATATCCTCTCCTTTAATCGCACTGGAAAAACTGATCGTTAAATCCTCACCTCCCCGATATAATATTACCAATATTTTACATGACAAAATTATTCTGGAAAATATTAACAATATCCTTTTTTGTTTAGAGAATATATCCAAAAAATTTTTTCGCAATTAACTGATTATGCTTATTGAAAAGTTCAGATATAAAAAGTCTATAAAATTTTAAAAGCCCCGCTTCATTGAACAGAGATCAGTTCGATAAGAGAGGCTTGTTATTAAATAGTGCATCATCTTTGAATGGTAGCTTCCGCTTTCATAACTTAAAGCTTTGAAAATAAAAACACGGTATCCTGCCATCGGGCAGGATACCGTGTATGTTTGAAAAGTGTTTTATTAAACGTTCAAGAAATCAAAACTTAATAAGTCATTGTTATAGAAGTACAATTGAATGTGTTGGAGTAACTGCCATTAGCCAGGTTTCCTGTTGACTTGGTTACATTAGTTGTTCCGGTAATTGTAATGTTGTCGACTGAAACTACGCGCCCGCTGGTTTTACTGACCTTCATTTTGCAGGTAATCTTCTGATTAGTGAAGTTCATAGCATAACTAGAGTTGCAGTTGCCTGCTGCGGTGATAATTGAAAGCAGAGAGGCCGGGCAGTCAACACTGGTCAGCTGAATATAATAATAATTCGCATCTTCAGACAGAACGCCACTGGATACCAAACCTGCTCCCACACCTGAACCAGAGACAACTTCTGCAAAGGGGAATGCTGCAACAGTTACATTCTTATCACTGGTTTGTACCATGGGGGTAATTTTTACTGTCAAGGTATTGCTTTGTGTCTTGGAAGCGTTTATGGTGGTAGTTGCAGCTGACATATTGCATTTATTGACAGTTACATCACCAACAACTTTGACAGATTTTACTGTTCCGGTAAAGTTACCGGTACCTCCTACCGGAGCAAAGTTTGCTATGGCATTATTTATGGCTTCTACAGCAGTGGCCGGACCTGCAGGAGCTTCTACAGTAACAGTGGCAGTTACATTGGCAGCAGAACCGGTCCAGCCGGCCGGAAGTGTCAAAACACCGGTGGCGGTATAGTCGCCTGCTGTGGCTGCACTGTAAGCGGCAATAGTCCATGCGATCGAGGCTGTACCGGTTTCACCCTTGGTTCCGGTGACTCCGACGGTGGCATCCAATTCAGCTTTCGCAGCAGCTTCCGAAGTTCCATTGGCAACTGATACTTTAGTAGTCGTCAGTACATTTGTCGAAGCATATGCCGGAGGAATCGCAGCCTGAACAGTAACGGTAGCAGTGACATTAGGCGCAGAACCGGTCCATCCGACCGGGAGAGTCAAAACACCGGTGGCGGTATAGTCGCCTGCTGTGGCTGCACTGTAACCGGCAATAGTCCATGCAATTGTTGCCGTACCGGTTTCACCTTTGGCGCCAACAACTCCGACGGTGACATCCAATTCAGCTTTCGCAGCAGCTTCAGAAGTTCCATTGGCGACTGATACAGTAATATTTGTCAGTGAATTTGTTGAAGCATATATAATGTCATCAACAGTATTGCTTACGTTTTCGCTGGCGCCTCTGGTACCGTCATTTGCTATTGGAATAACGGTGCCGGGTATCAGGCTGCCAACTTGCTGGTGAGCATTATTCTTCAGAACAATGCTGCCTTTATCAACAGCATCCTGAATATCTGTATACTGATTGTTATTTACAATAATAGCCTGAGAATAATCCCAGCCGATCGCTTTCATATCTGCCAGGAAATCATAATATGCAAGATCGGATTTGCTAAGCGTCAAATCATAACGATGCCCATTCACATAGTATCCATCTGTTGGAGCGGCATAAGCCATTCCTGACATTGTAAAAAGTAATACCAGACTTAACATCAAAGCTAATAACTTCTTCTTCATTAATAAGACTCCACCTTTCCTGATCAATATTTGGGTTCTTCTTCAATATTTATTGTTTGTTCCAATACACCATTGACATAAAAGCCAACGATGTCACCTGCAATAGTATCATCAGCTAAATAACGATACACATTACCTCCTTCAGATGTACTGGCAAAAAAGTCCCTTTGTGTTGGGTCAGAAGTATTTGTATACCTTATCATGGCATCTTCAACGGTAAAAACAGGATTAAAGGTGACTTCAAAAACATAACCCATAACAGCACTTTTTGTATAAGTGATGGGTTCGGCAACAGGACGTGTAACAGATCCATTGATCAATACAATTACAGCTTCAGCTCTGGTAGCGTTATTCAAGGGTCGGAAACTGCCATCTTCCATTCCGGTAATAATATGATTGGCATATGCTGCCGCTACAGCATTTTTCGCCCATGACGAAATCTGATCACTGTCCATGCAATCCGGAACTTCAGAGCTTATAGGCGTGTTAGCAGCTTTCACGATCATTATAGCCATCTCTTCACGGCTTATTTGATTATCAGGTCTGAAAACATCATCGTTGTAACCGTTAACAATACCATAAGCACTGGCAGTAGATATATAGTCTTTGGCCCAGTGCCGACTGGTATCGCTGAAGACTTTTCCATTTTTGCTTTCCAGTTTGAAGACCTTGACGATCAATGCTGCGAATTCAGCTCTGCTGATCTTGTTATCGGGTTTGAAGGTAGCATCAGGAAATCCTGATGCTACCCCGGTATCTGCCATCTTTTGAATGGCAGATTCTGCCCAGTGTCCGTCTATGTCGCTCAATTGAACAGCTGCATTGCCCTGAGGAACTATTATGAATAATAGTGTAAACAATGTTATATATAGGATTGGTGAACTAAAATAACTCCTGGTTTTCAACATATCCTCTCCTTAATAGATGAGTTGCATAGAGCTTTATGACTCCCAGTCTGGATCAGTACTGAATCGCTCTTTGCCGTCGATTGAAATTGAGAAATATTCTTTACATAAGTCTTTTTCTATCCTGATTTCGCTTCCATTTTCTTTAAAATCACCATATTCAATTGAATAGCCTTCACAGAGAGGATAAAGAATCGCTAAAGCTCTGTTGCTGTCATTCCACACCTTTAATTCAACCGAATCGCTATAGGGCCCATTTACAGTGAATGAAATAGTATCAGAGGCAATCCCTTTGTCTTCCGTTACTTCGGTTATTGCCGGTGTGACTGTTATATCCTGAGTAGTTTTTACAGTAATTGATTTATCCCCGTACAGTTCTGTGTATTCCACGGTAATCTGAGTGGCATGCCTTGATAGTTCATTGTTTGATGCAGTTACCCATTCATTATGGTCTTCCATATCGGTGTAACTATCAATTTCATCGGGTGCCACTGTATAACCTTCTACTACTTCAGAAGTGCCATCATTGTAATATGCGGTCACTTCCATACCGGTAGTGTCGTACACAAACCCTTCATATTGATCATTCGTGGCTGCTTTGGTAATCATTATTTCTGAAAGCTCTCTGATTTGAGCCGGTTTGGTTCCGGCTGCCTTGGCTGTATTGAAAGTATTGGTAGCATTGAGCAGCGCGTCTTCTGCAGCGTCTATCTCGCTCTGGGAAGCGTCTGAATCATCGTAAACATCCTGAGCAACAGCTATTGCATTCAGGTAAG
>Ga0209099_1002843_pt1 | contig 14704 bp, 13 predicted proteins | sample AD_JPNHW2_MetaG_FD_184430 | JGI IMG/M metagenome (GOLD analysis project Ga0209099, IMG submission 184430) | Active sludge microbial communities of municipal wastewater-treating anaerobic digesters from Japan - AD_JPNHW2_MetaG (SPAdes) (version 2) | ecosystem: Engineered > Bioreactor > Anaerobic...
GACAAAGGAATGAAAGGGTTGCACGGGCCACTGGGCTTTACTGATATGGATTCTGAGGGAATGTTGATAGAAGGTTTTCAAAATTTGCCGGCAATTACTAGCGCCTATAACTATCCCTATTTCCCTGTTCACATGGAAAAACATGGATTTAGAAAGGCAACAGATTGGCTCCAGTTCCGGTTTAATGCTTCACAGTCGGTGCCTGAAAAAGTAGAGAAAATAAATCAGACTGTACTGCAAAAGTATAACTTAAAGGTATTTATCCCCACCAGAAAACGGGGGCTCTTTGCTTATGCGAGAAAGTTTTTTCATACGCTAAATCAGGCTTTTGTTAATCTCTACGGATTTTCTGAATTGTCAGATAAGCAGATAGATAATTATATTAAGTCCTATTTGAGCTTTGCCCGTCCCGAGTTAATATGTTTTGTTTTGGATGAATCTGATAATGTGGTTGGCTTTGGTATAAGTTTCCCTTCTCTTTCAAGGGCTTTTCAAAAAGCCCGCGGGCGATTGTTCCCATTTGGCTTTATCCATATTCTGAAAGCACTGCGTCATTTTGATACTGTGGACTTATATATGACAGGGGTGCATCCCGACTGGCAGAAGCGAGGTATTCACTCTCTCTATTATACGGCTATGAATAAACAGTATATTAAGTATAATATTAAAACTGCTATTTCTACCGGTCAGCTTGAAACCAATATCAATGCGGTGGGTATTTGGGATAATTATCAAAAAGAACCCTACTTCAGGACACGTTGTTATATTAAAGATTGACCTTTCCTGTTTGATGAGGCACTTCCGTTCATCATATTTCCTTATTTTTGCACCTAAAAGAAATAATCATGCAATATTTTAATCATGTTCCTTTTGCTGTAACCATCAGTGATAAAGAGGGAAAAATAGTAGAGATGAATGATAAATCTGTTAAGACTTTTATCAAAGACGGGAAAAGCATCATAGGACAATCCTTATTTGATTGTCATACGGAACCTGCCCGTTCCAAACTTATTGATTTGTACAAGAACCATCAGGTTAATTGCTATACCATAGAAAAAAACGGAATTAAAAAATTGATATATCAATCTCCGTGGTTTGAAAATGAAGAGTTTATGGGTTATATAGAGCTCTCTATGGAACTGCCGGCCGATATGCCCCACTTTGTTCGTAAATAAGAGATTTTATTCTTAAAGGGGCGTTCCTTTAGCTCTCACTTTTTTTGAATTCCTTTTTTGTTGATTATTTGTGTCAATGCAGGTTCAATGGCTAAAACATGCCATCCGCCAAAGATTACCAAAACTTTATCATGATTGGTCAATTGCTCTTCTATCTGATGTAGTAGATATTGGTCTCTTAGTTCTTTCGATTTTCGGGCAACTTCACAAAAGTGACCGTTATTTCTAATTGGAGAAAAATTGTCAGAACAGATACTGTCAATATTAAAATCTTTTTTATAATATTTCTTATATAAATATTGATAGTAAGAAAACTCTTTTTCTTCTGTTGTAAGTTCAATACCGCACGGTTCCAAATAACCTTCTATAAAATCGCTTTTATACAGACTGTCTAAATTCCCGCTTTCACCCCAATAGGTAAAGGGGAGAATAAATCTTTCGGATGCAAAGAAGAATAATGCCTCATCTTTGGAATAATTCTTTGCCAACTCTTCAAATTCGGCATCATCGGGCATGTCTCCATTTATCATTTTGATCTGTTGCTTGTCGCACAAAAATTTTAATAGTCCAATTTCTCCATTGTTTTTAATAGCACTATTTCTGTCAGAATATGTTTTACTCACCTCTCCGCCTTCATTAATAGCAACTTCAGGTTCCATGTTTGCGAATATTTTTTCTATATCTGTAAACATTTGATCACAGGTATCCCTTGAATGTAATGTTCCAATGACGATTAAATGTTTATTACCTTTTTCTAAATCTACTATATAAGGTGTCTGAGGTAATCTGCCGGTACTGTCAATATTAATATCAAGGTAAGAGATTAATTTATAACATTCCGCCTTGTCAGAATTAGGATTGTGGCAACTTATCAGGAAGCTAATTAAACACCCAATAATTAATAGTTTCTTCATGGTTTCTTTTGTTTTTGAATAGATCAAAAATTTAGGTTTTAATAATACAAGTAAATATAATCGTCACAATCAAAACGCGCTCCTGTTAATCGTCTTTGATATTTCATTTTATTCTTAGTACTCTTATAAATTGGCTGCAAAAGTAGGAATTATTCTTCCAAAAATAATACTGCATTTCAGAAATATTTGAATAGAGTATTTAGATTCCGAAGTCAGGGGGTAATATCATTTTCTCTTTATTAATTGAAGAAAGTAATTGATTAGATATTTGCTTTCAGCAAAATGTCTATTATGGATATAATTTAATTTGTTTATGCAACAAAGGACAAGTCATTTTAGGCTGATAGTTCTTTTGAATTATAGTTTTTTGTATTATTTCTTTGGTAAAAGTTTTATCAATAAACAATAATTAAAAATATTTATTTACATTTGCTTCGTTTAACAATTAGCTTTTTAATAATGAACGATTTCTCCCCAGTCCCTACTAAACAGCCTAAAAACGAAAATTGTCGAATTTTCTGTTGTGATAATCAACGGAGAAATTTTCCTATAAATGATTTCTCTTTAATTTGTTTGTTTTGTAAAACTAAGGATAGAATTCATTTGCTTTGTAAAACAAACTTGTCCTGAAATAGTCTCCATCATTATGTGCGCCTATTGGTGGAAGGCAATAAAAAAGGTGCCCTGCAGGAAAAAGTATCTTAACTCTTAATAAAATAATATACTCCACTAACTACCAAGCACCTGAGGCATTGCAGAAAAAAATCTGTTTTTATTATGATAAGTTTGTAATCATAATAGCACTTTTCATCATAGGATAAAGAAAAACTTCTTATCCTGCTCATTTTTAATATTAATATTATGAATCGCAATTTAAAAATCATCAGCATTATTATTACAACAATAATATTATCCATTTTTGCTATTTCCTGCAGATCCGATATTTTCTTTTCTTTGGGAGCTGTCAAAACTCTCTGCTATTTTATGAGAAGTCCTGTATATTCGTCTCGTGAGCAAGTAGATTCCATAATTTCAAAACAATTAAATAAAGAACAAATCCATTTCATAATATTGTATGGAAGTAAACGAGAGTATCATGCCTCCGGGATTTATTTTGACAATAAAGGGTTGCCACTTACTCTTCATGGGTGTTCTCCAATCCTTCCTGACCGAAAAATTCAAGATACGGTTATTATTGTAGAGGATGCTTCTTTAAACAGGGATACACTACAATTATTTGATCTGATTCAACCTTTGACCGATAAGAATTATCAGGCTTTTGATAGAGCAATTCTTTCGAAATATCAGTATGTCGTTTTGATTGACAAACTTATAGGAGGAAAACTTGAAAGACATACTATTGATAAAGTAAAAATGATGACGAATATTGACAGTGTGCTCTTTATTTTTCGTGCTCGCGACTCTATTCGTAATTAACAAAAGAAAATCTTGCAACATGAAACATATAGTGAATATTGCCAATCAATCCGATATCAAATATAAGTACAAAGGTGGAGTACTAAATTCAAAATCACTGTTGAAATATTCTAAAAGTATTGACATAGAATTTAATTTATATTTTGATTAAATAATTTCTACATTTTATGTGTTAACAAAAATATAAATTAGTTTGAGTGAACGTTTCTATATGTCCATTTTAATTTATAAATTTGTCCCCATTGATTAAATAACAAGGTATTAATATGAAAAAAGAAAATCTTAAAAACGATATTATTCTTTTCAAAACAACTGACGAAAAAATTAAAATAGATGTATTATTTGAAGATGAAACTGTTTGGCTTACGCAAGAACAAATGTCTCAACTATTTGATAAAGGAAGAAGCACTATCACCGAACATATTGGAAATGTCTTCTCAGAAGGTGAATTAGAACAAAATCTAACCTGTCGGAAATTCCGACAAGTTCGAAAAGAAGGTAGCAGAAATGTTGAGCGTGAGATTGATTATTACAACCTTGATGTAATTATTTCTGTTGGGTATCGAGTAAAATCTTTGCGGGGAACTCAATTTCGACAATGGGCCACCCAACGGCTCAAAGAGTATGTCATTAAAGGTTTTACCATGGACGATGAACGACTCAAAGGAGTCGGCGGCGGTTCCTATTGGAAAGAATTATTAGATAGAATCAGAGACATTCGCAGTAGCGAAAAAGTTATTTATCGTCAAGTGCTTGATTTGTATTCTACAAGTGTTGATTATAACCCAAAGAGCACTGAGTCAGTTTTGTTTTTTAAAATTGTGCAAAATAAATTACATTATGCCGTTAATCAACAAACAGCAGCAGAGGTGATTTATTCAAGAGCTGATGCTGAAAAAGAATTTATGGGATTAACTTCGTTTCTGGCCGAAATGCCCACAAAAAAAGATATTTCAGTAGCAAAAAATTATCTCGACAACGATGAGTTGGCACGACTCAACCGTTTGGTTTCAGCTTTTTTTGATCTGGCAGAAATGAAAGCCATGGAACATACTCCGATGAAAATGAGCGACTGGGTTGCTGAACTTGATAAATTTACTACGATGTATGGCAAAGGAACTTTATCGGATGCTGGAAGGATAAGCCACGAAAAAGCTGTAAAAAAAGCAGAAACAGAATATCGAAAATATCAGGTTAAAACACTTTCCCCCGTTGAAGAAGCATATCTCGAATCTATTAAAAAGGTTCAAAAAGAGATAGAACGGGAAAATGGTTTTTAGTGTTTAGTTTTTTAGTTATGATAGATAGTATTGTAAAAAATAGAAGTTTTGAATTTGCTTTAAAGATTATTGAATTGTATAAAGTTATGACTGAACAAAAAGAGTATGTTTTATCAAAACAAGTTTTGCATAGTGGTACAAGTATTGGAGCAAATATAAATGAAGCATTAGCAGGGGTTAGTAAAGCCGATTTTGTGAATAAAATGGCGATTGCAAGAAAAGAAGCAAGAGAAACCTTATATTGGTTGGAACTATTTGAGAAAAGCCAAATGGTTAAATTTGATATTACACCCTTAATTAATGATTGCGATGAGTTAGTCAAAATGCTAACAAGTATCGTTAAAACCACTCAAATGTCAAAAACTAAAAACTAAAAACTAAACACTAAAAACTAATAATGTAATCAAATATGATAAAAAATTTCAAACTTATTATTTTATGTTTGGCGCTTGCTTTTGGATATTGCAGTTGCGCTGCTATTATGATGACGATTTATGGGATTTCGCTTCCTAAAGAAAAATCAGAAAAACAAATTGCCAAAGGAATCCATAAATACAAATTGAATGAATTTGATCATTATTTTATTTCAGAAGAAGGTTTTATATCTTTTCTGAGAACAAACCGTCAAATTTATCCGGGAACTAAATGTCTCCATCTAAATGATATTTTTACATTCAAAAACGGGAAGTTAGTCTATCCTGTCCAAATTACAGGTTGTAATTCAACCGGAGTTGGGTTAATTCGACAATTACAAGACAGTACTTCTTATGTTATCAGAGATTCAATTTCTATTGACAGTCTTATCAATGCAAAGAATATTTTGAATTTTGATAGTTTGCAATATGCACAAGCAACTCAAGGTAAGGATTTTGTCATCCTTTTGTATTGGGGACTCTTTGGTGGAAGGACAAATAAAGATGGAATCAAATATCCTGCAGATATCATAAAAAGGGAAATCGATTCCAATAACTTGAATGCCGCTGTTTTCTTTGTGAATTGGGATATCAAAGAGGGATGGAGTTTTAATAACTTAATGGAAATAAAGGAGTGAATGCCTGTAAATAGCAAAAGTATTCCTGGGTAAGAGTTTAATTATACATTTTCATTTTTTGATAATGTAATTATATACTTTGGAATTGTATTATTGATGCTTAATAATGTGATTTTGGATTTAAATAAAGTAAAAAAAGATACTCTATTCTAGACCGAAATTAAAATATCCCTTCTCCATTTCTAAATTAGAATAGGCGGAATTTAGCTTAATCTGGGCGGATTTCTTTGTGGTTCCGGGAATATTGATACCTATTTGCTTGACATCAAAGGAGTGAGACAAAAAAGAGCAAAGTTGTGGTATGTCAATATCGGAAGGAAGGAGCTCTTTTACTCTCAAAATAGAATTAGATTTAGAGAGGTAGCAGATAGCAATGGGTTCATTTTGGGAGTAAATTAGATAAAACCCCAGCTCCTTTTCTTCGGGAGTCGTTTCCATCAAAAGAAAATATTGAAGAGGATTTAAAATGGAGAGTTCAGTAGTGAGTGTGATGTTTCGAAGCTGAAAATATGTTTCTGCAGTTATTTTTTCAATTTTAAAGGAAGAGCTTTTTGTGGGAGCGATGTTCTCTTTATGAGAAAATAGTATTTCATCAAAGAAGAAGGAGTTCTTAAATCCCAAATTCTCATAGTAATGATAGAGTGATTCGTTAGCCGGAAGGAGGATCAATCCCACTTCGCCTCTTTTACACACATCTTCGTAAGCTTTCTCAATAATTCGGGACATTAAACCCTTTCCACGATATTCAGCATGAGTGGCACAGGCATAGAGGTAAGTTATCGGTAATAACTGTCCCTGAATCATGATGTTGTTCGGCAATAAAAAAGCCATTGAGACAATGCAATTATTTGCTTCCACAATCAAGACATTATCTTGATAAAACAAATTGAAGAATCGATTTAGAAAAGGCTCTTCGTCCCCAAAAACAGAGTTCATGAGATTTTTAATCTGCGGAACATCTGCCTGATTGGAATATCTAATATCAAAATCCTTCATCTTTAACATTACTTGGGCGGCGGTACAATTCAAAATAGTGAACTTTTTGGAGGCATTCGGGCATATAGGACAATTTTGCTTTGCGAAGTCCTTCCACTCCGGCATCGTCAGCACGGTTTATATATTTATATTGACCGCCGAGGCTCCTGACGAACTGTCGGTTTATCATCGTATAGGCACCTTTATAGTCGGAATTTGCTTTTTCGAAGAGTACAAAGAAAGTATCTTTATTTAGTTGGCAACCAATGGAGAATGCCACAATTTTACCATCTATTCTCAAGACAAGACCTTTAAGAGGTAACTCAAAATAGTGCTGAAAAGCCTCGTTTAGTGCCATATTTTCACTATTAAGCATCGACTCTGCCGGAATTTGTTTTTCCACATTCCACACTTCATTGAAAGCCATCACTTCTGCTATATTATCCTTGTCAATTGCCTCTTCACTCCAGTTGAAATGTGAAGTAAAGTAGTTAATCTGATTTCTTTTCGGTTTAAGGAAATGTCCTTCCAGCGAAGCCAAATTCTCCGCCAGATAGATATATTCATATTCATTGCGGGCAGGATAAAAGTCGTAATAGTAGTGGTCAGAGCGAACCACATTATCTCCCCATTCTAGCATAAGATCGACTTTATTTTCACAAAACTGCATAAAAATACAGCTATCACCTTTAGAAAAAGCATATTTCCGAACTTCATCCAGTGCTGCTTTGATATCCCCTTCTCCAAAAGGAAACATGAATCTGTTTTTTCCGTGGATGCAGGTTTTGACAATGACAAAATCTTCGTATAGCGCATATTCAAAATTGACGCTATTGCGATAAAGGAAGAGCACCACATAACTGTAGTTGAAAAGCCAGCAATTTAATTTATCGAGTTTTGCCGAAAGGAACTCTTTATCTTCTAGACCGATTTTCTTAAACTGTAACATAATGCCATCCATTAATTTTTATTTTTTCACACATCCCTGAACCAATGATTTATATATCAACTCACCGGTTCCTATTCTGTATCCTTCAGACTTAAAGACAATATCTCCCTTTCGACTGACAATGAAAACCAAAGGATAATTGCCATTGAATTCCTGATTGGATTCTTTCAGAATTGCATTCATCCATTCGCTATTATCATCGTAAATAAACTGTGATTGTTGAGGTAGTTTCCAATTTGCAGCAGAAAAGTCGGCAGAACGTTTATCGGAAGGAATTACAAAAAGAATATTCCCTTTCCAGCTTTCAAACTGCGATTTGAAAGAGGCGATATCTTTAAATAGATGCTTTGTAGGTTCGCGGGTAGGGTCAACAAAACAAAGTACTAATTCTCTTTCTTGCACCAACTCAGACACAGACACTTTTCTGTTCGGAGCCAGATTGACCAGGTGCTTTAAATTAATTGTCCCGTAATTAACATCACGCGGTTCAAGCGGGCGCAATTCAATATTTTTGGTTACTGTCTCATTGGGGAGAATATTAAAAAACTCCACACGAGAGAGAACAGCTCCGTCGCTATATCTATTTCCCGTAGAAATAAGATAATAGCCCGTTTCCAATTCTAAATTAGCAGGAAATTGTGCTACTCGGGCATCCCCTTCATAGTCGAAAGTTTCAAAATCGCCATCCTTTTCCTTAGCAATCGTAAAATGGATCCAATACTCGGGTTTAAGTTCCATGTTTCCGTTTTGATAAGTCAGAATCAATGTTCCGGTAGCTTTTTTTTCTTTAGTTTCCTCGAATGAGACAATATTCCAAGCATTTTGTTCATAGACAAAAATCTGATTGGTAGCATTGTCCAGATAGGCAGGGATATTAAGGCTTCGGCAGGCAGCAACGAAGAAAATGTCACGGGAATGACTGTCGGCAATTCTTAATTCATATACTCCCTGCGGAGAAATAGGACAATTGAAATAATTGGCTTGGTCATCAATCCTAATATTCTTTTTAATCCAGTTTTTAATCTGTTCAGAAGAAAGTTGATCGGCAAATATTTTAGATAATTCTTTAGCAAGGTATTTCCTCCAGGGGCGGATTCCTTCATTGGAAATTCTGGGTGAAATAATTCCCTTTTTATAGACATCAAAAGGATATTTATCTTTATTATAGGTAGTAAGATGTTGTTCCAGCAAGAGATGATGAATATCCCTCAAATCCTTATCTGAAAGAGAGGTAAGATAGTCATTCAGAAATATATTGGGTTCTTTCACTTTATGACTATTCAGGAAATTAACGAGTTCGGCATAATTACCTTCGCTTTTCCGGATAATTTCCCAAAGTTGATCAGGAGTGAGATTTTCATTCTGAATCCGTTTAGCTTCTTCTTCATTCATAAAAGTTGACAAATAGGCATTTCGGATTGAATCCTCATATTGAAGGCGGCTATTATTGCGATTGATTTTTTCTTGAGACAGCACAGCAGCTTGATGATAGCCTTTCGGGGGTGTCATTTCGAACAATTCAACATATTCTTTTCCGGGAGACAACATCAGAGAGAGTGAGACAGCGTCATTACTTCTGACATCAATTTTTTTATAATTATATTTTTCCTCTTTAGAAGCCCAGATAAGCAGATCTCCTAATCCGGTAGTCAGGGTTGTCAATCCATTCTCATCAGTTTTAGACGAAGAAATAGGATAATATTCCGCATAGTTATAGAGCTTGTATTTTACCTCTGCATCTTTAACAGCCATTCCAATACTATCTGTAACTTTCACCGTGATTTTTTTTGTATCTGTATAATTAGGGAGCATATTAATTCTTGAAAAGAGCTCTGTTTGATAATTAATTTCCTCCTCTCCTTTATATTTCCCGAAAGCATTAGAGTGCACCATCATAGTCCGTGTTGCGGGAGCAGCGAACCATCCCATATTAAGTTCTGCATCAGGTTCACAGGCCCCCAGGAAATACCATTTTCCGTCCACCCACACTTCTACCCAGGCATGATTATCATCTGTATGGGCCCAGCGTGGCGTATAACACTGTCGTGCCGGTATTCCCACTGCTCTCAAAGCCGTCACAGTAAAAGTTGATTCTTCGCCGCATCTTCCATAGCCGGTTTTAATAGTTGCCAAAGGAGACGAAGTTCGGATATCCGAAGCCCTGTAGGTTACCTTTTCATGGCACCAGTGGTTCACTTCCAGTGCGGCATCATACATACTCATTCCTTTAATACGATCCTTTAATTCGTGGAAAATAACCCATCTTGCCGAATCAAGGTTTTCATTATTCACACGATACACCAGTACGAAATGGCGAAATATATCCTCTGGGACACTTTTTCCCCATTCAAAAGTGTTTCTTGCTAAAAAAGAATAGCGAACCTGATTCAGAAAATAGTCCCCGGTATAGTCTGCCAAATCACTCAGCGGCATGTAAGCATAGAGAAATTCCATTGCTTCGCGTTCTTCAGTAGTGATAGCGTCATTAAAAAGTGAAAAGAGATTGGACTTTTCGGGAGGCAGGAGATTTTTCCTTTTCAGAAAATCCTCATGAACCATCTCGCGGTATTCAATATTTGAAATGAAATGGTTATTAATTTGTCCAAAAGATGGAAAGAGGGAAACAAAAACCAATACAAAAATGGGAAGGGATAATTTTATTTTCATATAATAAAGTATAATTCTCAGAAATCAATGAATATCGGCAGCAAAAATAGAAAAACTATCTTAAACTGCTGCATCCCCTCTTGCTACTACCACTTGATAACCAACACCTTTAATCCTTAGTTTCATACATTCAAGGCATTCAGCGGCCTCATCTCCGGTACAGATTTTATGATCGTAAATCATATAGCTTTCACGAACATTGAGAGGGGAGAGGTTTGGCATCACCACATTGGCTCCCGCGCAGATAGCTTTTTCACGACCAAAAGGATCGATAGTTCCGATAGCAGTTGTAGCCGGCATCAATGCCTTAGGCAGAATCAGTCTGATAAGTCCCAGCATAAAGAGTGTCAGTTCCACAGTCCCACCGACTTCCTTGGCAAAAGGAGTTTCGTGATGAGGTATAAAAGGACCGATTCCCACCATTTGGGGTTGAAGTTCATGAATAAACAACAAATCTTCGGCCAGGAATTCAGGAGTTTGGAAGGGGGAGCCTACCATAAACCCGGTACCAATCTGATAACCCAGTTTTTTGAGGTCGTAGAGGCATCGTTTGCGGTTTTCGGCAGACAGTTTAGTCGGGTGCAACAGGGCATAATGATTCGGATTTGCAGTTTCGTGGCGTAACAAATAGCGATCGGCACCTGCCTCCCGATACATTTTATAGCTTTCAAAAGATCTTTCTCCAACAGATAAAGTAATGGCACAATCAGGGTATTTGTTTTTAATAGACTTTATAATATCAGAGAATACCTCATCCTTATAGCTCAAATCTTCTCCTCCTTGCAGTACAAAAGTGCGAAAGCCCAGCGAATAGCCTGTCTCACAACAATTCAGGATCTGTTCTTTTGTTAGCCTGTATCTGGCAATATTGCAATTGGAGGCTCTTATACCACAATAGTAACAATCATTTCGACAATAATTGGTAAATTCAATCAATCCGCGTATATAGACATCTTTGCCATAGTATTTTTCTCTGGCTTTTTTAGATTTTTTAAAAAGATAGGTACTGAGATCAGGGGATACATTAGAAATAAGAAAAGCAAATTCATCGCGGGTAAGGACTTGGTTTACTTCCAGTTTATCAATAAGTTCTTTCAAATCTTGTTTCATCATAATTACTTTCATTAACTCATTAAATAATCATTCCGCTGCCTAGACAAAGTTTGGCATCATTATCATAGACCACTCCAAACTGTCCGGAAGCTATTCCCTGGATTTTTTCAGTAGTTTCCAGTCTATAAACATCTCCAATTCGGGTCAGTTTTCCCAGTGTAAAATCGGGAGTATGTCGGATTTTAAATTTGACCTCCACTTGTTCAAAATCGCCCCAGATATTTTCGGTGATAAATTGGAAACCTGCCAGATTGACCACATTTCCATATTGAGTAGCGGGGTCATAGCCATTAGAAACGAAAAGGATATTCTCTTCGACATTTTTTTTAACGACAAACCATGGTCCGCCGCTCAAGCCTAATCCTTTGCGTTGTCCGATAGTATGAAACCAATAGCCGTCGTGTTCCCCTAATATTTTCCCGGATTCAAAATCTACAATTTTCCCTTTTTTAACTCCCAGATAACGTCTTATAAAGTCATTGTAGTGAATTTTCCCCAGAAAGCATATTCCTTGGCTATCTTTCCTAGTGGCGCTGGGCAGTTTTGCATGGGTTGCAATTTTCCTGACTTCTTTTTTAAGAAGATCTCCTATAGGAAACATCAGCTTAGAAAGTTGCATATAATTTATCTGTCCCAGGAAATAAGTCTGGTCTTTTACATGGTCCTTAGCTGTAGAAAGGAACACCTTATCATTTAAAACGGTAGTAGTTGCATAGTGCCCTGTTGCAATTTTATCAAAGTTTTTGCCCCATTTCTCTTCAAAACAGCCGAACTTAATTAGTTTATTGCACATCATATCGGGGTTTGGAGTAAGTCCTCTTTTCACTGATTCAATAGTATAGGCAACCACATTATCCCAATATTCATTCTGCAGCGTAACAATTTCCATTTTAAGGCCATATTTCTTGGCAATAAAGGAAGTAATATAAATATCATCTTCGGTAGTACATTGCACATTTCCTTCCTCGTCTTCCATCCCGATTTTAATGTAGAATAGGGTAGGTTCATACCCCATTTCTTTAAGATTATGAACAGCCACCGAGCTGTCAACACCACCTGAAATCAAAGCAGCAATATTCATTCCGGAATTTTATTTAAACGGTTCAAAATTAGTTTTTTTAGAAACATTTCCAAGTGTATCAACAAAAAACTCATCGCCAAGTTCAAAAACATCTTTAATAATATGAGGTACGAGGAGCTCTTTAGTCTTTCCTCCGGAATGCAATTTGCCATTTTTGAGTAACAAAGCACTGTCGGTGTACTGCATTGCAAAGGAAAAGTCGTGGATAATAATCAGAATCGTCACCATTTGGGTTCGGTTCAATTCCGACAGAATATCCATAATTTCGAACTTATGGCCAATATCGAGATTTGAGAGTGGTTCATCGAGCAACATGATAGGAGCTTGCTGTGCCATTGCGCGAGCCACCAAAGCTCTTTGCATTTCGCCACCACTAAGTCGGTTTAGCAATCTATCTTTAAGATGTGACAAGTGACATTTCTCCAGTACCTCCAGCACCAATTTCTCATCAGAAACATTAGACATTTCCCATTTACTCTGATAAGGATTTCGTCCCATCATCACGGTATCAAAAACAGTGAAGTCAAAGACAATATCCTGACTTTGCGGAACATAAGCCACTTTTTTAGCCATTTCCGAGGCACTTAGGGAAGAAATTGGTTTATTATCAATTAATATTGATCCTTGATAATGAGACAACAAGCCTGCAATAGTTTTTAATAAAGTAGTCTTTCCCGAACCGTTAGGTCCCATTATAGCACAAAAGTCACCTGAAGCAAAATCTGTGGTGATTTTATTCAGAACAGGCAATTCATTGTACGAGAAAGAGACATTATCCAGTTGAATCATGGGATTATTTTTTATTTTTCAGCAATAAAAAAATAAAATAGGGAGCACCGGCAATAGCTGTAATACTTCCGACCGGAAGTTCAGACGGGAGGGCAATAGTTCTTGCCAATGTATCGGCAAAAAGCATAAAGAAAGCCCCGAAAAAGAGAGAATATAGAAAAAGTCGCCGATTATTATTTCCGAAAATAAGTCGCACAATATGTGGAATAATCAGTCCGATAAAGCCGATAACTCCACAGATAGAGACCACACATGCAATCAGAAGAGATGAAAAGAGTAACACTGTCATGGTGACACGCTCAGTATTAACCCCCAGACTTTTAGCTGTATCCGAGCCAAGTTGCATAATATTCAAATCCTTTGCATAATAGAATAGAGGAAAAATAGAGAGCAACATTATCGGCAATAAAAAAACAATATCATACCAGGTAACTGTAGCAAAGCTGCCCATAGTCCAAAAGATGATTTTGCTCAGCTCTTTTTGATTAACCACAATGAGCAGGGTAATGACTGCCGAAATGAGAAAATTGACCGCAATTCCTGCCAAAAGGAGTGTTTGCGTATTTCTGTTTTTCCCAATCTTAGAAATTCCAACAATGATAAACAAAGTAAGTAATCCTGTAATAAGAGCCGGGATTGTGATTCCAAAAAACAATAAATCCCATCCAAGAATAAAAGCGATGGCAGCTCCCAACGAAGCTCCCGAAGAAATGCCAAGAATATAGGGGTCGCAGATAGGATTTCTGAATACTGCCTGAAAAACTGCTCCACAAATGGCCAAAGAAGCCCCTGCCAGTAAACTCATAACAATTCTTGGAAGACGTAATTCCCAAATAGTAAGGTCGAAAATATGTGAAATGCTCACATTATCATAAAAGCCTGCTTTAGCGAGGATAACTTGCCATACATTTTCGAGTGGTATTGATACAACACCGATTGAAGTTGCTATTAAAACAGATAAAACAATAGCAAACAATAAGATAAGAGGAAGAAATAGGGTAAATTTCTTCGACATTATTTAGATTTTGTTCAATGCTTGAGTTAAGTCGGACAACAGGTCGTTAACATCTTCGATTCCCACAGCAAAGCGTACCAATCCATCGGAAATACCGGCAGATTCGCGTGCACTCTTACTCATTTTAGAGTGAGTCATAGAAGCAGGATGAGACATCAAAGATTCCACACCTCCTAAAGAGACAGCCAGGAGAATCATTTGAATATTATTCATCAAAGTTTTACCTGCACTAATTCCACCTTTTAATCCAAAACTAAT
>Ga0209099_1002845_pt1 | contig 14700 bp, 9 predicted proteins | sample AD_JPNHW2_MetaG_FD_184430 | JGI IMG/M metagenome (GOLD analysis project Ga0209099, IMG submission 184430) | Active sludge microbial communities of municipal wastewater-treating anaerobic digesters from Japan - AD_JPNHW2_MetaG (SPAdes) (version 2) | ecosystem: Engineered > Bioreactor > Anaerobic >...
AAAATAACTGTTCTCATGTGGGGAAAAAGGAGCAGATTAAATAAGCATACATTTTATCCTTCACGATATGAAATTTTTTATCGTGACTATAGGAAAGAAATACTTAATGGAAATATCGAATCACTGAATAAAATTAAAATCAGTAATAAAAAAACAGCTTATATCTATTTATATTACTATGATTATTTTAAGGATGGTAAATGGAGCAATAGCGGAGTTACAGATTTCGATGCGACCAGTATAAAACCGGCAGAGGGGTGTGCTGTTTCTATAGAATTGATTCAATAAATTCATTCATTGCATTATTAAACTCTTCAATGTTTTCGAAAAAAGGTACATGCCCTTCATCTTTAAATATAATCAGTTTTGAATTTTTAATTTTCCAATTCATCTCTTCAGTGAGGTATGATGGTATCATTCTGTCATACTTATTAGCTATAAGAAGTACCGGAACATCAATATCATTCAGCTGTTCTGTATAATTTAATCCTGAGCAGAGTTTTAAATCACCAGTTATAATTTTTTTTACTTCATCATTTATATTTTTCTGAGCAGCTAAAAGAAATATGCCTGCTTTTTTATGAAATATTCTCGGCAACATTTTATTAAAGAATCTTTCAAAATCATTAGTAGAAGTATCAAGTAATGATTTACTTACCGGAAGGTATGAAGAAGTAGATATCAGGATCAGAGCTTTTACTTTTTCTTTATGTTTTAAATAGTTTTCTATGCATATCACTCCCCCCATGGAGTGTCCTGCAAGAATGTATGAATCAATTTTTTCTTTTTTAACAACAGCTTCAATGCTTTTAGTGTATACAGCAATTGATAATTCGGAAATAGAAGAAGATCTGCCGTGTCCGGGGAGATCTATTGCTATTGTTTTGCAAGAATTTCCGAAGAATTTCAGCTGATTGTGGAAAAATCTCGAATCTCCGGCAAGACCGTGAACAAAAATAATAGGGATTCCATTTTCTACACCGTTTACACGGTAGAAAATATCTATTCCGTTATTTTCAATATGATTCAATTCAAATCCCATGTTCACTAGTTTTAAAATTATGAAAAAGTAATCAATATTAATATTTAATTTTTATTAATATTTTTTAATACATCTATCTTAACTCCCCATTTTAATAAAAGTATTATCGGATTTTAACCAAAAGGAAGGTAAAATTTCATAAAAATTATATTTCATTTGTGCAATTAATTTGATATATTAATTATAGTATTTTTTGCTGGAATGAGATTATTACTGCATGATTATAATAATATTTTGTATAAAGGTTTATGCTTGACATATCATCAAAATATTATATTCAATAATAGTCTGATAAATTAAATTTGGACCGGTTTAAATTATGTCAGTTGAAGAAAATGATTTTATAAAACAATTCGGCTTTTTTTCACGATTGAAAATACGCTCAAAACTGATATCTATGATATCAATTATAATTATTGTATCTCTTGCTGTGATGATATCCCTCGCTACAATTTTTTTCAAGAAAGATAATGAGATAAGAGTCAAAGAGAGCAATCTTACAATCTCCCAGGTAATTGCATCTAAGACTGAATCTGATTTTAATGCGATAGTAGAGAAAATAAACATCATGGCGACAACAATGCTGCAGGAGTTTAAAACTGAGCAGCAGAAACGGCTTTTTACTGATCTGTTTTTTTCAAATGACAAAGATTTCTTATATGTAGCGATCGGGAAAAAAGATAATGAAAAGATTGTTTTTTATAAAACTATTTATAATGAGAAATTCTTCACTGAAAATAAAATTGATATAAAACTGCTTGAGCAGATAAATAAAGAAAACTCCTCCAGATTTTATAAGGCATTTAATGATGAAGCGGTCGTGCATAATGTTTCCGGACAATTCGGAATGCCCGTAATTGCTGTAACGATTCCTTTCCAGAGAGATGCTGATGATAAAGTGAATACGATAGCAATAGGCTATATCAGGCTTAGTAAAATAATGAAATCTTTTGTTAAGAATGGTATAACAGATACATTTATGATCAATGGGGATGGAGATGTAATAGCACATCCTGATACAAATCTTGTAGTTCATTACGCTAATTTCATCAATCTTCCTATTGTTGATATGATGATGAAGAGTAAACTTGATAACGGGCAGACCCGATATAAAAATGAATCCGGTGTTTATCACTTCGGTTCATTCAAGAAAATAGGATTCAGCGGAATCGGTGTAATCAGTTCAGTTCCTGAAGATCTGGCTCTTCAGGAGGTATATAATATTCAGAGAAGAAATATTTATATAACTATTATTGTTCTCAATATTGCTATTCTGATTGTTTATTTCTTCAGCAAATCTCTTACGACTCCTATTACCACTCTTGTCGGCGCGACGAAGGAAATTGAAAAAGGTAACTTTAAAGTAGGAGTTAAAGCTACAACCGGTGATGAAATTGGAATTCTTACTGAATCATTCGTAGACATGGGCAGGGGCCTTGAAGAAAGAGAGAAGATGAAGGATGCTTTCGGTAAATTTGTTAATAAAGAGATCGCAGAGCAGGTTCTGAAGGGGACAATAAAGCTCGGCGGAGAAAGAAAAAAGGCGACTGTTTTCTTTTCTGACATCAGGGGATTTACAGCTATATCGGAAAAGCTTGAGCCGGAAGAAGTTGTTGAATTTCTGAATCAGTACATGACCAGAATGGTCAACTGTGTTAACAATACGAATGGTGTTGTTGATAAATATATTGGTGATGCTGTAATGGCAGTGTGGGGCGCACCGGTCACACACGGTAATGATACAGAAAATGCCGTCAATGGTGCATTGATGATGAGGCATGAACTTATTGAGTTTAATAAAGGCCGGGGCGGAGATAAAAAACCTATTATTAAAATCGGATGCGGACTTAATACAGGGCCGGTTCTTGCCGGTCAGATCGGATCTAATGAAAGGATGGAGTATACCGTTATCGGCGACACTGTTAACCTTGCGTCGAGGATTGAATCGTTAAATAAACCTTTTGGAACTGATATACTGGTATCTACTGATACTTATCATGAAATTAAAAATATATTCAGACTTGTACCGATGCAGAAAATAAAAGTTAAGGGTAAAAGTGAACCTCAACAGATTTTTGCTGTACTCGGAAGGCTCGATGATCCGTCTTCTCCTAAAACACTTGAGGAGATGAGACAGATGGTTGGTATTCAGATGAAAGGAATGCCTACTGATGAAGCGGGTGAAGAAGGTGAAGTGAAATATGAAATTCTTGACTAATGACACAATTTTTTCAGGTATCAGTGTTATTATCATAACCACATTTTCAGTTCTTCTGTATGCTGATTTTCATAAAAAAATTGATGCCGGGAATGTAAAACAGATAGGGACAATTACATTTAAACGTGAAGTTGCCCAGAGAAAGTATCAGGCACAGGTTGTCTGGGAGGGTATTGAACAGAATTTCCCTGTGTATAATAATGATTCGATCAGAACTTCAGAAATGTCCGAAGCTGTAATTCATCTGCTTGATGGTACTGATATTAACATTGAAGAGAACAGCATGATCATGCTGTCAACACTGGAGAATGCAATCAATATCAATTTTGAGCAGGGTTCTATTTCTGCTAATAGAACCGGTGTTTCAGGTACAGATATCGCAGCAATCAATATTAAATCCCAGGATGCTACTGTTTCTATAGATAAAAGTAATATACAGCTGACGCAGCTTGATAATAAAGAATTAGACCTGACAGTTTCAGATGGTACCGCTAAAGTTAAATCAGGTACTGAAGAAACTTTAGTAAAAAGCAATGAAAAAGCTGTTATATCATCCGACAGGAAAGATACAACAGTCCTTCAGCTCAAATTCAATTTAAATGAACCTGCTCCAAACAAGTATTATATAATAGAAGAACAGAAATCTGAAGTTTCATTTGCATGGGGACTGACTGGAAATTTTAAAGATATTACCTGGGAAATAAGCAAAGACAGATCGTTCAAGAAAATTCTCTCTTCACAAAAAACTCTGACTCAGAATAGTGCGAAGATCAGCCTTGCGGCCGGAGTTTACTATTGGAGAATCTCCGCGCTTAATGAGGATAATAAACAGATTGAATCCAGTGAACCGGGTAAATTCAATTTAGTATACAGAAAACCGGTTAAACTTATTTCTCCTCAGTTTAATGAACTTATAAAACAATCCGTTTCGCAAAACTCTGTTTCATTTAAATGGAGTGAAGATACTCTCGCGTCGGACTACACGCTCGAGATTTCACAGGATAAAGACTTTGCGTCGTTAATCAATAAGATTAATACACCTCTTAAAAATATCACTATTGATAATTTCAATCAGGGTGCCTATTTCTGGAGAGTAAATAGTAATATCAATATCGGCGGTGAGCAGATTGTTAAAACAGGTTCGGTATCATCGTTTAATATTGATAAACTAAAAGTTATAAATCCCCCTGTGCTCTCAAGCCCGGGGAATAGAGAGAAAATTGATGCTGCAGTAATTAAATCGAAAGGTCTGGTCCTAAGCTGGAGTAACGATCCATCATTTTCATCATATGAAGTTGAAATATCAAGAGATGCTGATTTTAAAAGCGGTACCACTGAGCTGCAGAGAAAAGTGAATTTTGCTGAACTTAAAAAAGATATGGCTTCAGGGAAATATTTCTGGAGGGTCGAAGGTGTGGTAAGTTCCGGAGAGAAAATTCCTTATTCAAGTACTGGTGAGTTTGAAATTGTGATCAGTGAAAATCTTGCGCTGCTCTCTCCATCGGAAAATGAAGAAATAAAAATTCCTTCTAATACTAAAAAACAGGATGTTCAATTCAGCTGGAGGAAAATAGAATTATCCGGCAGCTATAAAATTCAGATTTCAAAAAATTCAGATTTTTCTGATTCAAAAACTGTGAACTTTAAAGATCAGAGTACCGGTGCTGTTTCGTTTAATGAGCCGGGTGAATATTACTGGAGAGTAATTTTAACAGATGCTCAGAATAACGAGATCATAAAAAGCAATACTTCAAAAATTATGGTTTCAGTTGAAGAAGCTGTTCCTGAAACAAAAACTTTTCTCATTGTAAAATCTCCAATAAAAGGCGGAAAAATATACATTGATTCCAAATTTAAAGGTTATACCGAGTTTAAACAGGAAGTACGTCCTGATGTCAATATATCTGTAAGAATCATTGCATCCGGTTTTACAGACTTCACTACAAAATTGAAAGTTACTGCCGGAGAAACATATACCTTGTCGGCATCAATGGAAAAGAGCAAAAAACTGGAAAGGGTAAAATGGGTGAGTCCATTATCTACACCGCTAAGCTCCGCACCTGTATATTATAAAGACAGAATTATTCTATGTTCGGAAAATGGTTATGTAGTAATAATGAATAATTCAGGAACTGTTTTACTTTCCAAGAAGATAACGAAGAGATTTGAATCACGTCCGGTTGTTTATGAAAATAATATTTACACTGTAGATGTGGATGGAATTCTTTATTCAATTGATTCGGCTAGCGGCAAGGTTAACTGGCAGGTTAAAGCGGGAGGTCCGCTGCTGTTTAAATCAGAGCTTGTGATAGCTGACGGTAAAATTTTTCTTGCTACCGGTTTTGGTATTGTAGAAGCATATGATTTAAAAGGGATAAAAATCTGGGACAATGAACTTGATGAAGCTATTTATAATTCTCTGCTGATAGTAAAAAACAGCCTTATCATCGCGACTGATGCTTTGAAACTTTATTCCCTTGATTCGGAAGATGGCGGGAAAAACTGGTCAACTGAAATTGATGAAAGGGTAATAACATTAACCCCGCTTGTTCATAACGATATTATTTATTTTGGATGTTACTCCGGTACATTTTATGCCGTTTCAATAGATAATGGTGATATTATCTGGACATTTAAATCCGGCGGTGCTATTTATTCAAGCCCTGTTGTGGTAGAGAAAAGTATATATTTCGGTTCAGAGGATGGTTATATCTATTCATTAAATGATGCCACGGGTAAATTAAACTGGCAGTTCAAAACATCATATCCGGTTAAGAGCAGCCCTCTTTTTGCTTTCGGCAGTATAATAGTCGCCAGCGACAAAACTGTTTTTTCTTTAAATCCTCTTAACGGGGGTATTCTCTGGCAGAGTACATTAAGCAATAGAATTAAAACATCACCAACATTTGCTGGAGATACTGTTATTGTGGGTCTTGTCAATGGTGATATTGTTTCAGTAAGAAATAATCTTATTGAAGTAGCAAAGTAATGTCTTATAAAATTCAGTTTTAATTTATTTTTTGCTAATTAATACTTGAAATTATGTCTCCTCCAGAAATAATACCTTTATAATTGAAAATCCTGCTTCAGCGGTAAAAGTATACCGCTACAGTGCAGGATTTAAAGGGATTTTACCCGCTAAACCCCATTAGAAATATTATTGTCAGGAAAAATATGGATTTCGTACATTTACATAATCACTCGGATTACTCTATTCTCGATGGTGCTATCACTGTCAGCAAACTAGTGGATAAAGCTGCTAAATTCGGAATGCCTGCCGTGGCAATTACAGATCACGGTAACATGTTCGGTGCGATTGAATTTTACCAGAAAGCACGAAAAGCCGGAATTAAGCCCATCATCGGTGAGGAGTTTTATGTGGCACCGGGTTCGAGGTTTAAAAAGGAGTCTATCCGCGGCGACAAGGAAGATAATGCTCATCATCTTATCGTGCTGGCGAAAAATCTCACCGGTTATAAGAATCTGATGAAGATGTCTTCTATTGCATATCTTGAAGGTTTTTATTATAAACCGAGAATAGATATGGAGGTGCTTGAAAAATATTCAGAGGGACTTGTTGTCTCCTCCGCGTGCATCGCAGGTGAAATTCCGCGTAATATTCTCAGAGGTAAGCTTAAAGAGGCAAGAGATCTTGCCGGGCGTTACAAAGAGTTGTTCGGAGCGGAAAATTTTTATCTGGAGCTTCAGTACCATGGAATTAAAGAGCAGGAAATTGCGAATAGTGAACTTATTAAAATTTCCTTAGAACTGAACATACCTCTTATCGCAACTAATGATGCACATTATCTGGAAAAGGATGACGCTTATTCTCATGAGGTTTTACTCTGTGTTCAGACCGGTAAAACCATGAATGATGAGAACAGAATGAGATTTTCATCAGATCAATTCTATTTAAAAAGTTTTGATGAAATGCGTAAAATTTTTTCTGATTATCCTGACGCGCTTTTTAATACATGTAAAATAGCTGAAATGATTGATGTTGAACTTGACCTGGGACATCCGATCCTTCCGAATTTTGAAGTTCCTGATGGATTTAATCTGGATTCATATCTGCGGCATCTTGTTAATGAAGGAGCCTACAGAATCTATGGAGAAAATATACCTGCGGCTGTAACAGAGAGAATTAATTATGAACTTTCAGTTATTACAAATATGAAATTTTCAGGATATTTTTTAATAGTATGGGATTTTATAAACCATGCGAGAACAGTGAATATCCCTGTTGGCCCGGGACGGGGATCCGCAGCCGGCTCAATAGTTTCGTATTGCCTTGGTATTACGGCTCTCGACCCGCTCAGATATAATCTTCTTTTCGAAAGATTTCTTAATCCTGACAGGAATGAGATGCCTGATATGGATTTGGATTTCTGCGCAGACAGACGCGAAGAAGTTATAGATTATGTTAAGCAGAAATATGGCGAAGACCATGTAAGTCAGATTATTACAATAAATAAGATGAAAGCTAAAGCCGTAGTGAAGGATGTGGCAAGGGCGCTCGATATACCTTTTGCTGAATCTAATTTAATTAGTAAAATGATCGAAGAGGATTCGCTGAAGAAATCAATTGAAAAGTCCCCTGAACTTAAAAAATTTACAGAAACTGAAGCCGGCAAAAAACTGTTCGATATATCTCTAAGACTTGAAGGACTCACACGATCCGCAGGCAAACATGCTGCGGGCGTTGTTATTTCAAAAGGTCCGCTTACTGATTACGTCCCGCTTTACAAGGATAAGGACGGCAGTATTTCTTCTCAATATGAGAAGAATACTCTTGAACAGGCCGGGCTTGTTAAGATGGATTTCCTCGGATTGAGAAACCTCACTATAATTGATCATTGTTTAAAACTTATTAAAACAACCACTGGCGATGTTGTTGATATAACTAAAATTCCGCTTGATGATAAGGAGACATACAGGCTGTTGCAGAAAGCTGACACAAAGGGTGTGTTCCAGCTTGAAAGTTCAGGCATGCAGAATATTCTCCGGAGACTCGGGCCTACTGAGTTTGAAGATATTATAGCGATTGTCGCTCTGTTCAGGCCGGGCCCTCTCGGTTCAGGGATGGTTGATGACTTCATCGAGAGAAAAAAGAAACCTGAACTCGTAAGGTATTCCCATCCGACACTTGAGCCTGTTCTAAAAGATACTCTCGGAGTTGTAGTTTACCAGGAACAGGTTATGCTTATATCGCAGATCATTGCAGGATTTACTCTCCCTGAAGCGGATAAACTCCGTAAAGCGATGGGTAAGAAATTAATGGACATCATTGATAATCTTGAAACTAAATTTCTTCAGGGCGCAGAAAAGAAGAATATAGATAAAAAAATTGCCGTAGAACTTTATGATATGATTAAGAAATTCGGTGAATATGGATTTAATAAATCACATTCCGCTGCATATGCACTTGTAACGTATCAGACTGCCTATTTAAAAGCTCATTACCGCCTTCAGTATATGACAGCGCTTCTTTCTGCAGCTCCGGATAAACAGGATGATGTTATCCAGTATATAAATGACTGCAGGGAGAATGGGATTAAAGTGCTGTCTCCTTCATTAAACAGCAGCTTCTATGATTTTTCGATTGAAGATAAATCACTGCGGTTCGGATTCGGAGCTATTAAAGGGCTTGGTGAAAAGGCGATTGAAAACATAATTGAAACAAGAAAGAAATGCGGATCCTTTACAACACTGAAGCAGTTTCTTGAGAATGTTGAATTGTCAGTAGTTAATAAGGGCGTACTTGAAGCTCTCATCAAATCCGGTTCTTTCGATGCTATTCATAAAAACCGGGCGCAGCTTTTTGAATCAATAGATCTGATAATAGACTTATCCCGGAAATACCAGCAGGATATTGCATCAGGACAGGGTGATCTTTTCAGTATGGATTCTTCACGTGATAACAGCAGAATATCAACTGATCTTCCTCCTGTTCCGGAATGGAAAGATAATATAAAGTTAAATTTTGAGAAAGAGATTCTTGGACTTTATCTTTCTGGCCATCCTCTTGCCAGATTCGAGAAGGAGATCAGTTCATTCCCTTCATACACTCTATCTGAAATAAGTGAAGATAACTGCTCAAATGATGTATCTGTTGTCGGTATAATAAGTAATGTAGTTGTGAAGAGATCTCAGAAAAACGGGAAGCAGTATGCAACAGGCCTTTTCGAAGACCTTAATGGAACAATAGAAATTTTAATTTTTGCCAAAGTACTTGATAAATTTAATACTCTTATTAACTGCGGTGAGCCTGTCATGGTCACAGGTAGAATTGAAATGGAAGGTGATAAACCTAAAAAAATACTGGCAAACAGTCTTAAATCTCTCAAGGAGGTAAGGCGGGATGCTGCTTCAGCAATTCATATAAAACTCGATTCGCTTGGTGTTGATGATGATGTAATAGTCAAAATAAAAGAAGTAATTGAAAAGCATAAAGGGAATTGTCCTCTGTTTTTTCATGTCAAAGACCATGATGAAACAAAAACTATAAGAGCGCATTCAACTTTTAATATTTTTCCATCTGAAATGTTTATTGAAGATATTTCTAAACTCGTAGGGCATGATTCTGTGAGGTATTCATTTACGCGGTATGATTGAGTGCTTACTTCTGTGCGTTGTGATCTTTTCGTCTGCAAATCGGTGATAGTAATTATTTGTAATTCTCTATTTTTATTACGGTATCAATAACCTGTATAGATAATACTTTAGATTTTATATTAATATATGATTACATTCCGCTGTATCATGCTGAAACCTTTTGACTGCTGCATTAACTGGTAATGTGATGCGGAAGTTTTAATTCTTATATTTTTATAATCAGTCAGTTCTTTTGAAATTAACTGGGCAAGAGTGATAGGAGTTGTCGAATCGATTATACTCTCATCGGGAATATTTAGTATTAAGTTATCCCCTTTTTTAAAGTTGACCTCATCACCGAATCCATTTTTCAGAAGATTAAGCAGTTTTTTGATTACATCAAGACGGGTATAGCTTGTAAGGTTTCCAAGTATATAAACTTCTTTTTCGTTTAAATTTAATTTTTCATTATAAACTGCCGGTTCCTCTCCATTTTTAAAAAATATTGTTCCTGAACGCAGAACTACATCTGCAGCCCGGGCTGCATTTATTTTTGGTCCTGCAGCCGGCTCTGATGTTTCGGGTGCAATTTTATTTTTAAATTTTTCCTTCGCCCTGATCATGTTGATAAACAGGATCAGCTCTGATTTTATCAGCGACGGTTCCTGTTCTGCGTCAGTAACCAATATGTTGAAATTTTTTTTAAATTTTTCACTATTAACAGTATATTCGTGAATGATATTATTCAGACGGTCATCATTTGTTCTGAGTATGCTGAGCAGATCCTGAGGCTGTTTATGCTTCGTTTTAAACTGACAGTACTCTTTGTTATCAGTGAGAATTATAATATTGCAGGATATATTTTTATACTGTTCACTCTGCATGATAATTATATAAGAGAGCAGCAATGTTTTCAGCACTTTATTATTTTCATGATCGGTGCCAGCGCCGGAGTTAATATTCATATCGATTACTATAATAAAGGGATAACCATTCTGCTGTATAAAGTTGAGAATATCCTTTTTTAGGAAGGAGAGATTCCCTTCTTCTTTTAATCTGTTTTTCAGTAAAGTCAATGAAGAGAGGGAATTATTTTCTGAATATTGAACAAGATTAATTGCAGAAAGAGTGCCGGTGACTAGAGGAAGAAGATCTATATAATCTGTAAGTATCAAAGTTTTATCCGAAATAGTAATGCTCATCAATTATCCCTCTATTCTTAAATACTATTAAATGCCGATATCCGCTGCTGAAACAACTTTTTAAATGAAGTAATACTTTGAATATCATAAATTATTCAATCATAAACAATCATTTTTTTTATAATTATCCCTAAAACAGAAATAATTCTGGTCTTCGCCGCGCAGAAGGGAGAACAAAATTATTGCATTTAAGAAGAAGGTACTTTTTATAAATATATTATAAAAATATCTTGAATAATAATTTATTTAAAAAATATAGTCAATGAGATTAAATCGTTATAAAAATTGAGAGTGTAGTTATGAAAATTGTAAATAAAATAGATGATGTAAGAGCGGAAATTAAAGCCGCAAAGAAAGAGAATAAAAGGATCGGATTTGTTCCCACAATGGGTTTCCTTCATCAGGGGCATATAAGCCTGGTAAAAATTGCACGGGAAAATTCTGAATATATAGTAATGAGCATCTTCGTTAATAAACTCCAGTTTAATGATCTGAATGATTTTAATGGATACCCTAAAGATCTCGAGCGCGATATGGCGATGGCTGAAGAAGGGGGAGTGGATCTGCTTTTTCTTCCGGATGATAAGGAGATGTATCAGAACAATTTAACGACTGTTGACGTCAATCTGCTTACTGATAATTTATGCGGCGCCAGCAGGCCGGGTCACTTCAAAGGAGTATTCACTGTTGTAAGCAAGCTTTTCAATATAGTCCAGCCTGATGTAGCACTCTTCGGGCAGAAAGATATTCAACAGGTAGTCAGCATTGAGAAGATGGTTTTTGATTTAAATTTTCCTATTAAGATAATAGTGGCTCCTATAGTCAGAGAGAAAGACTGTCTCGCGATGAGTTCCAGGAATAAGCATCTGAATGATAAACAGAGGAAGGATGCTCTGGCTTTAAGCAGAAGTCTGCAGACTTGCAGAAAACTCGTTGAGTCAGGAGAGAGAGATGTGAAAATTATTACTGATACTATAAGATCGGTAATACAGGAAGGATCGCCTGACAGCATAGATTATGTATCAATGGTAAGATATGAAGATTTGAGCTACATAGAAAAGCTGGAAGGCAAAGCAGTTATCGCGGTAGCAGCATTCTGGGGGACTACACGACTTATTGATAATATGATTATTGATAAAACCAGCAATGGATATACATGTATATATTGAGGTTTTTTATCCCGGTCATGTCGGCAGCGCTGCTGTCATGCAGCAGCGGCGGGCCTCTTACTCCTGCTGAATCTTTTAATGTTATTAAACATGCTGTTGAAAAGAATGACAGTGAAGCAATAGTGAATTGCCTGAGCATATCAAGCATCGATAAAATCAGTAAACTTACTCTGCTGATTAAAGATATGAGTAATGACCAGCTTTCAATTCTCGCCGTGAAATACGGATATCCGCAGGAGAAACTAAAGAATCTGAAGACCTCAGATGCAGTATATCTGTATTTTTTTTCAGATATAACAGGCGTAAAGCTGAACAGATATTTTAGAGAGAGTATTCTATCAATTGATATTCACGGCGGCAATGCTTCTGTGAAAACTGAAAGCGGTGTTGAGCTTGATTTTGTCAGAGAAGGACCATACTGGAAATTTGATCTGAGCGGACTTTGAGATTTATATAACATGTCGAAAAAGCGTATAACTATACCTGTTTTTATTCCTCATTCAGGATGCCCTCACTGTTGTGTTTTCTGCAATCAATGGAGAGTAACCGGTGTTTCTGAAAAAGTTACTTCTGAATCTGTGCATAGAACTATAGAGAGATATCTTTCCGCAATTCCTGGAACAGTGGGTAAGATTGAGATCGCTTTTTTTGGCGGGAGCTTTACAGCTATTCCGCCTGATGAGCAGATAGAATATCTTTCCACAGTACAATCTTATATAGAAAGGGGAGTTATAGATACTGTAAGAGTATCTACACGCCCTGACTATATTGACAGGACAAAACTGGAAATTCTGAAAAAATATCATGTAGAAACAGTTGAACTTGGTGTTCAGTCTTTTTCGGATGAAGTGCTTAACGCTTCAGGGCGCGGGCACAATTCTATGCAGGTGGTTGATGCCGTAGCTTTACTAAAAGAGTTTGGTTTCAGAGTCGGAATCCAGCTTATGCCGGGGCTGCCTTCTGATAACTATGAAAGATCAATTATCTCAGCTATCAGAACCGTTGAACTGCTCCCGGATGATGTCCGGATTTATCCTGCAGTAGTCTTAAAAGATACAGCTATGGAAAAATTGTATAATGTAAACAAGTATATGCCTCTAACCCTTGAAGCTGCAGTGGATCTTTGTTCTGTAATGTACGGCATGTTTATTGAAAAAAGTATTAATGTAATACGTATGGGGCTGCATCCAATGGATCTCAGTGGAGGAAATGTTATAGCTGGTCCATATCATGTAGCGCTGGGATTTATGATAAAATCGAGATATAGGCGCGGAATCCTTGATAATGTTATTAAAAATGCAATTGATACAATTGTGAACAGATTAAATCTCTCCATTGTAATACCTGAGAAAATGAAAGAGGAATATATCGGGATGAAAAAAGAGAATATTTACTACCTGAAAGATAAATATCATCTTACCAGCCTTGATTATACTTTTGGAAATATTGAGAACCCTCAAATTTTATTATGATTTTTTTATTGACTTAATCAGTGCTATGCAGGTTTTTGATAACTGCTTATAAACAATTCGTAAATTTCTCCGCCACGCCCTGCGCGGCGGAAAAAACGATACATTTTCTTTGAGTAGTTACTGTTTTTTATTGTTTCTGAGTAAAATTAATTGAGGTGTTATTATGCCCACATATGAATATGAATGTCTTGAGTGTAAAAACAGGTTTGAAGTTTTTCAATCCATGAGCGATGAGCCTGTTAAGGACTGTCAAAAGTGCGGCAAACCGGTTCGTAAAGTATTTAACTCTGCCGGAGTTATTTTCAAAGGTGCCGGTTTTTATGTTAATGATTATAAATCAAAGAATGATAAATCAGCATCTGAAGGTTCATCATCATGCCAGGGATGTTCCGGATGCAGTATGGGCGGAGCTGAATAGTTCTATTTTTTGTTTTTATCGCGTTTCATTTTTGCCCTGTTCTGCCTGTATATAGACATAAGGTATTTCTCGATACTGAACAGGGCGCTTCCGGTAATTGTATCCTCTTTAAGTTTAAATCCTGTAATTGAATCTATGTAATCTCTTATACTTTCAGGGGAGGTTGCTATTTCAGGATCTACCATAAGATATTCAACATCAGATATAAGATATTTTTTACTCCTCTGGGGGTAAAGCATCTGTCTTGCGTTATATATTGGTATAATAATTTTTAAATTATTTTTCCGCAGTTCTATTATAAGCTTTTCTATTTTGTTGTCATTTTCAGGTTTAATTTCAATAAAATCGGATACAGGGATAAGCGGTGATTTTCTCATGGAAATCTCTTTATAAACATCAATTGTTTCGTTTGATATCCCTGCTTTTGTTTTTTTAACTTTGGCAGATTCTTTCTTCTCCGGATTAAGCAGATAATTTTTTTCTTTTTTTGTGAAAAGCATTATGATTGAATTTGCAATTCTAGCCAGAAAAGAAGCACCTGTCTTTTCTTCAGATTCTGTTTTACTGGCATTTCTCAGCGCTATC
>Ga0209099_1002846_pt1 | contig 14699 bp, 11 predicted proteins | sample AD_JPNHW2_MetaG_FD_184430 | JGI IMG/M metagenome (GOLD analysis project Ga0209099, IMG submission 184430) | Active sludge microbial communities of municipal wastewater-treating anaerobic digesters from Japan - AD_JPNHW2_MetaG (SPAdes) (version 2) | ecosystem: Engineered > Bioreactor > Anaerobic...
CAAGAAGAACTTTCAGGAGGTGATGCCTTGGCTTGACTGGATATTCTTTGACCTGAAACATCTTAACGGAGAAGAGCATAAAAGAGCCACCCATGTTGATAATAAGCAAATATTGGAAAATGCCTCTTTCGTTGCAAAAGAATTCCCCGGAAGAGTAATCTTCCGATTGCCGCTGATCCCAAATTTTAACGATTCTAAAGAAAACATTGATACCCTTATCTCTTTTCTTAAAGAGATCGGTCGCAATGAAATTAACATTCTGCCCCTGCACCATCTCGGAAAAGAAAAATATCAAAAACTCAACCGCGAATACCTTGGAACTCCTTATTCGGTTCCTACAAAAGAGAAAATATCAGAAATTGAAAGAATGTTTACTTCTGCCGGTATTAACTGCTATATAGGAAGCGGCACCCCTTTTTAAGAAGCGTTCCAACTTGAATGCTCGTTTCTGATACCATTAATTACTATTTTTAGGAACTTTATCTATGTCATAAATTGATTATAAGAATTAATATGAAAACGACTAATATCAAAATTAGTTCCATGGAATTTGAATATTTCTGATGAATAAATGTTATTTTTGCACACTCAATTAATATAAGATGGCAATTCTAAGCGAATATTCTTTATGGTTTCTTCCCTTGACTCTTCTCATAGGTGCAATTTATTCATTTATATTATATTATAAAAATAGTACTATTGATTACGATAAGTCGTCTCTAATCATTATGGCTGCCCTAAGAGGCGTTTCCATCTCCCTGATAACCTTACTTATTTTGGCGTTGATGATTAAACTTACCATAAAAGAGCGAGAAAAACCCATCGTTGTTTTGGCAGTTGATAACTCCGAATCGATAGTATCAGGAAAAGATTCAGCTTTTTATAAGAATAATTTTATTCCCCGCGTTAAGGAATTTATTAATTCATTCGGAAATCAATATGATGTGCAAACCTATCTGATTGGAGATGAAGATATTCTTGTGAATTCTAAAACTGGAGAACCGGCTATTTCTTTTACTGATAAGACAACCAATCTATCATCCATTTTTGATAATATTGCCAACTTTTACGTAAACAGAAATATTGGAGCAATGGTGCTTATTTCTGACGGTATATATAATAGCGGTGCAAATCCCTATTATAAGGCTGAAAAGATGGCTTTTCCCGTTTATACTGTAGGATTGGGGAATGACGAACTTCAGAAAGACCTTTTTATTCAAGGCATTAATCTTAATAAACAAACCTATAAAGGAAATTTCTTCCCTGTTGAAATAAAAGTTGCTGCAAATAAACTTGGAGGAAAAAGTGCGAAACTGACTGTTGAGGATAAAAATGGCGAAATATTTTCTAAAAATATAACCTTCAGCAGTGCCAATTATTTTGAGACAGTTAAACTCTCTATTGAAGCCAAAGAAAAAGGAATAGAGCATTTTAATGTCAAACTTACTCAACTTGAAGGTGAAATCACCCATAAGAATAATCAAAGCTCCTTTTTTATTGAGGTGGTTGATGCTCGTGAGAAAATCCTGATTCTCTATAATTCACCTCATCCGGATGTCAGTGCCATGAAACAGGCGCTGGAAATTTCCGACAAGTATCAGGTTGAAGTTATGACTCCCAAGGATTTGAAAAATGCTCCAAAGAACTATTCTTTGATTGTTATGCATCAACTGCCCTCAAAGACAAATCCTATCTCCAACTTATTGTCTCAGATTCAAAAAGAAGGTATCTCTGTTTTGTATATTTTAGGAAGCCAGTCTAATCTTAGTGCATTTAATTCATTGAATGCCGGATTAATAGTTTCCCAAAATAAAAATCTCTTTAATGATGCAATCCCTTCATTTAATAACAACTTTACCTCTTTTACCTTCTCGGAAGAGACAAAAAGAATGCTGAATAACTTCCCTCCTCTTCATACTTTCTTCGGCGATTATAAATCGGCAGTTTCTTCGAATATTTTTATGTATCAGAAAATCAACAATCTGATCACTCAATACCCCTTAATCCTTTTCAATGAGGTTAATGGGGCCAAAACAGGTGTTATTGCGGGTGAAGGATTGTGGCAGTGGAAGCTATATAATTTCTTGTATGCTCAAAATCATGATGCTTTTGATGAGATTGTTAATAAAATGGCACTTTTCCTTTCCGTGAAAAGTGACCGCAGTTTCTTTCGGGTGTATGGAAAGAATATTTTCGACGAAAATGCTCCTGTCGAATTTACTGCGGAACTTTTTAATGAAAGCTACGAGTTAATTAATGACCCGGATATAACCATGGTTATCGCTAGCGAAGAGGGGAAAAAATATAGTGCTCATTTTTCAAAAATTAATAATTCTTATGGCCTCAATATCGGGGAACTGCCCATTGGAAATTATACCTGGAATGCTTCTGTAAAATATGGAAATAAAGTCTATCAGAAAAATGGAGCATTTACTGTTAGGGAAGTAATGCTCGAATCTATGAATATTGTGGCTGATTTCGAGCTTTTGAAAAATATCTCTTATGCTACAAAAGGGAAGTTCTATACTCCTGACAAAATGCAGCAAATCAAGGATGAAATAATGCATAATGATCAAATTAAATCTGTAGTGTCTTATAATAAACACTATAGCATGATGCTGAATTCATGGTGGTATTTCATTGCTATTGTGCTTATTTTGGGTATTGAATGGTTCTTGAGAAAATGGGGTGGCGGATATTAATTGAGTCTTTTTAAACAATGATGATGAAGAAGTTACTATTTGTTTTAATACTTTTGTTTTTTGCTAACTATCTGCCGGTTCATTCCCAACAGATAGCATTGCTCAAATATCGGGGTGGGGGCGACTGGTATGCCAATCCTACTTCTCTTTCCAATTTGATTAAATTTTGTAATGAGAATCTGGGAATGTCTCTGAATAGTTCTTATGCAACAGTTGAAGTCGGAAGTCCTGATTTGTTCCAGTATCCTTTTATTCACATGACAGGGCACGGAAATGTCATTTTTTCAGAAGAAGAAGCACTAAATTTGAGAAATTATCTTATGGCAGGCGGATTTCTTCATATTGATGACAATTATGGCATTAACAAGTTTGTCCGCGCCCAAATGAAATCTGTCTTTCCTGAACTTGACTTTGTTGAGTTACCATACAATCATCCGATTTTTTATCAAAAATATAATTTTCCCGGCGGGCTTCCCAAGATTCATGAACATGACAACAAGCCTCCTCAGGCTTTCGGAATCATTTGGGAAGGAAGATTGGTTTGTTTGTTTACTTATGAGTGTGATTTAGGAGACGGCTGGGAAGACTTTGAAGTACACAAAGATTCACAAGCTATCAGGACCAAAGCACTGCAGATGGGTGCAAATATTATTGAATATGTATTTACTGAATAAAAAAAACGGCGATCTGTAAGCCGGGTTCTGTAAATTTCTGTCATTTATCTAGGCTTTTCGTTACCAAAAAGCTCAATCAGCCTACCCACCGAGTTGGACGAGCAGCCCTCAATCCCCGGCTTATTTGGCCTTTCAACCCATGAGGTTTACCCCCGCCGAATATCACTACCGACGTCGTGAGCTCTTACCTCGCGTTTTCACCCTTACTCCGGTATTGCCGGAGCGGTTCTTTTCTGTGGCACTTTCTGTAACTCCTTTCGGAGCTCCTTCCCGTTAGGAAGCATGGTGCTCTGTGTTGCCCGGACTTTCCTCTCCCTCAATAAATTGAGGCAGCGACAGAACAATCGCCGTTTTTTATCAGGGGTTACTCCCTATTTGTATATTTGAATAAATTGATTAGTCGTTAAGCAGTACCGGCATGATTAACATCAATAGAGATTCTTCTTCCGAGAACTCTTCTGAAGGTACTATCAGCGCAGCACGAGTAGATTGAGACATTTCAATACGAATTTCAGGAGAATCCATGTTCTCTAACATCTCTCTGAGAAATCTCGAATTGAAACCGATATTCATTGGTTCTCCGACAAATGTTCCACTGATGCTTTCTTCTGCCTTGTTGGAATAGTCAATGTCTTCAGCAGAAATAGTGGTGGTCTCTTCATTTAATGATACCCGTACCTGAAAAGTCGATTGATTTGAAAAAATACCGACACGACGAATCGATTTTAGAAAATCTTCACGGGATACAATAAATACGTTAGGATTATCTGTGGGGATAACCGCTTCATAATTTGGATATTTCCCTTCTTTTAATGAAGAGAATAAAGTAATATTGCCGAAAGAAAACTGAATGTGATTGGATTCTGATGAATATTCAACTTTTACCGGTTCGGATAACCCAAGTAAGACATTCTTGAGCTGAGAAATAGGTTTTTTGGGAAGTATAAAGGAAGTAAAATCATCCGTCTTTACACTGGTATTTCTGTATCTTGCCAATTTGTGGGCATCTGTTGCCACAAAAGTAATGCATTCACTTGACAATTCACATAAAACTCCCATCATGTTTGGTCTCAATTCATCATTGCCTGATGCAAATAAGGTCTTACTTATAGCCCTATGTAAAATATTGGAATCTATTTCAAAAGAGTTGCTCTGTTCCATCCTCTTAATCTGCGGATATTCATCCCCTGCAAAACAAGGAGAATCATATTCTCCATTGGCAGCAGTAAATTTAACAACCTTGCTCTCTTCATCAATGGCAAAAACGATCGGTGTCTCCGGAATAAGTTTTAATGTTTCCAGTAATATTTTAGATGGAACGGCCACTGCACCCTCTCCTTCTACATTCGATAATTCAATTACAGCACTCATTGTGGAATCCAGATCTGATGCAGTTAAAGTGAGTTTATCTCCTTCGATAGTGAAAAGAAAGTTATCTAAAATCGGTAATGTGCTGTTAGTGCACAATACTCCACTAATGGCACTTAAGTTCTTGTATAGAACATCACGGGATACAATGAATTTCATAATATTTTCTTTTTAAATCAGTGTGCAAATATACATTTTTTTTTATTTGATTTTAAAGTTCCATTTTTTTTCTATTTTTGCTTCTCTATTAAATACTTGCAATATGATTATAGAAATTTGTGCCAATTCTGTGCAGTCGGCAGTAAACGCACAATTGGGAGGCGCCGACAGAATTGAACTGTGCCAAAATCTTTCCGAAGGCGGCACTACCCCCTCCTATGCTTCTATCTCTTTTTGTGTTAATCAACTCAAAATTAAGACTTTTGTTCTAATTAGACCACGAGCCGGCAATTTCGACTATTCTGATCTGGAGTTCGAAATTATGAAACAAGATATTGCTCAATGTAAGAAACTGGGGGTGAAAGGAATTGTGGTTGGGTTCCTGTCTGAAGATGGTTCGGTGGATGTTTCTAAAACCCGACAAATTGTTGAAATGGCTTCTCCCATGGAAGTGACGTTTCATAGAGCTTTCGACAGAACTGCCGACTGGGAAAAATCTTTAGAAGATATTATCCATTGCGGTTGTCACCGAATTCTGACTTCCGGTCTCTGCAACAGCGCTTTGGAAGGGGTTTCTAATCTACAAAAAATCATCAGTAAGGCAAATAACCGAATAATTATTGTCCCTGGTGGCGGAATCTCTCACCATAATGCTTTGAAAATTGCCTCTATAACTTCTGCTACAGAATTACATGCCTCTTGTAAAGATTTTTTTATTAAGCATAATAATGTAAAATATTCATCACCTTGGAATTCCTCTCCCGACGGTTTTTTTGAAAGTGATGAGTTGGAAATAATTTTATTGAAAAAACTTTTTTCTGATAATAATCAAATCTAAGAACTATTATGAGTATTCAAGATTGCATTAAATTTTCAAATGAAAATCCTATTTGCTATTTAGCAACAATGGATGGCAATGTTTAGTACTCCCCTTTCTTTAGACAACTTTTTCTCATTTTTAAGACAATTTTATTTTTTTTAATTTGTTAGTTTATCTTCAGGTTCGGGAGAAAAAATCTTTACTTACTTCGTTGCAAATGTAAAACCTTTTTCTTTATTTATCCCACTTTTTTATATATTTTTTCAGGTTGTTGATAGTCAAGGCTTTGATGCGGTCTTTGGGTGTTGTAATACTCAAAATATTCATTTACTCCGTTGTATAAATCAGCTCCGGTTTCATACGCTTTCGGATAAATATTCTCTTGTTTGAGACTTCGCCATAAACGTTCAATATAAATATTATCGGTAGCTCTGCCTCTGCCATCCATGCTCACGGTAATCTGATTTTCTGCATTGGTCAGAAAGGAAGTGAACTCTTCGCTGGTAAATTGTGAACCTTGATCCGTATTGACTATCTCAGGCTTCCCGTATTTGCATATGGCTTCTGCCATCACTTCTTTGCACCACGTAGCTTCCATTGTGTTGGAAATTCCCCAATTGAGCACAAAACGACTGTAAACATCTATCACCGCCATTAAATACATAAAGCCATGTTTCATAGGAATATAAGTGATGTCTGTCTCCCAAACCTGATTACAGTGATCTATTGTTATATCTCTTAGCAAGTAAGGATAAATCTTATTTCCCGGAGCAAATAGTGTTGTCTTCACTTTAGGATACATCGTCTCAATACCTATCAATCGCATCAGCCTGCGCACTAACTTTTTACTCACATTATATCCCTGTTGTTGTATGGCTACTCGCATACGTAATACTCCATAATAAGGATGTGACAAATGTATTTTATCTATCTCAAGCATAATTCTCAAATTGCGTGGAGTTTCTTGTGTCGGTTTGTAATAAAAACTTGAACGACAAATTGATAGAAGAATACATTGTTGAACAATACTAAGTTGAGGATTCTCTTTTTCCACCATGAGCTGACGTTTTTCTTTAGCATGATCTAATACAACTTTTTTTTTAAGAAATCATTGGCAACCTGCAATTTCCCTATTTGTTCATATAGCGATTGTAGCTCCTTCTCCTGCTTTTTATCCGGTTCTTCCATGCTAAAGACTAAAGCAGATTTCTCTAATAACTCTCGCTTCCACTTGGAAATTTGACAGGGTTGTAGTTCATATTTTGCCGACAATTCTGACAGCGTTAATTGTTCCTTAATGGCTTCAATGGCAACTTTTGCCTTGAACTCCGAATTAAATTTTCTTTTACTTTTCATACAGCAAATTTATTGGTTTTTTGTTTATACTTGCTGTCTAATTTTTGGGGAGTATTATAGTGCGCTGTGTCAAGGATTAAGTGTGTCAAAATACAATTTAATGTATCAATAAGAAAGATGAGATTATTATTTATCAGACTGACGAAACATCAACATGCCTGGAAGTAAGAAATCCATATTTACTGCGAGTGATGGAAAATGATGCAAAACACAATTCAACAATTTAGTTGTTATAATATTACATGAAACCTTAAAAAGATTATAAACCTGTGAATACAATTGAAAACCGAATTTAGATTTAACTAATGACTGCTAACGACACACGGTTATGCGCAATTGCTGTTAAGTGCAATATATTCAACTTTAGCAATACGAAACAAATAGTATGAATATGGAAATGTCACCTGATATGAAAATTAAACCGATGGGGATAATTCCCTCTCTTTTGTTTTTTGCGATTCCCTCGGTGATTTTTAGTTTTTTCATATACTATGTTATGCAAAAACTTCACCAAAATGGAATTAACGATTTTGTCAATTTTATGGTATCCATGACCACTCCTTTAGCCTTGATGCTTGTTGCTGCAATAATAGCATACAAGGTTGAGGGGAATGCTTTTAATTGGACCTCGTTTTCAAAAAGATTCAGACTTAAAAAGATGACAAGGAAAGACTGGATCTATACTGTTGCACTATTAATCGTGATGATTATTATTTATGGAACCTTGTCATTTACTTCAAAATGGTTAATCCAATTTCAACTTTTTTCTCCTCCGGAATTTCTATTGCCGTCGGTTGACCCGAGACTTGAACAAAACCTTCTGGTGAATTCTTTTATGGGAATACCTTTAAAAGGGCAGTGGTGGATAGCGGTTGTCTATTTTATATTCTTACTGTTCAATATTTTTGGGGAAGAATTTTGGTGGCGGGGATATATTTTACCGAGACAGGAATTAGCCTTTAACAAATGGACATGGGTAATACATGGAACACTTTGGGGAATGTTTCATATTTTTTGGAAATGGAATCTGATAATTCTTTTTCCAACTTGTTTAGCGCTTTCGTATGTTGTATATAAACAAAAAAATACCTGGATAGGAATTATCTCTCATTTGGCCTTTAATAGCGCGCCCTTAATCGGAATGATCATTGCGATAATCGGATAAATAACAGGCTTCCTAATAGGAGTTGTTATTTACAATTTTCCGGAAGAAAAAGAAAAATAAATTCCTTTCTAAAGCATAGTTCTTCTGAGTTCTTCAGGTGATTTTGGGGACAAGAGTCCAAAGGGAATGTCAAAGACAGTGCGGGCACCGGTTTGGCCTTCTTTTGCCATTCTTGCAATAGCTCTTGCATAGGCTACTAATATTCCGGCAGTGAATTCAGGATTGCTTTCGAGATTGAGATTGAATTCAATGCGTTGTTTGGTGTTTTCCCCGGTAATGCCGGTACGAATGACAAAGCCACCGTGAGACATTCCGCTGTGGTTGGCTTTTAATTCTTCTTCGGTAATAAAATAGACGGTGGTTTGATACTCGTCAAAGTAATTGGGCATAGCCTTGATGGATTTTTCAATTTCTCCTAAATCGGCACAATCATCGGCGACAACATAGCAAACGCGGTAGTGCTTTTCTGAAGTGCTGAGTTTAGGACATTCTCCGGCACGTACTTTTTCAATGGCATTTTCGAAAGGAATGGTATATTGAATGGCATTCTTAACCCCTTTAAGACGTCTTATGGCATCGGAATGTCCCTGGCTGACTCCTTTTCCCCAAAAAGTATAACTTTCGCCCTGTGGCAAAAAACTGTAGCCGAGAATTCTTGCCAGTGAGAATAATCCCGGATCCCAACCGGTAGAAATTAAACTTAGATTATTGCCCGATTTTGAAGCCTGATCAACCTTTGCAAAATAGTCGGGAATTTTGGCATGGGTGTCAAAACTGTCAATAGTATTGAACATCTTAGCAAAATGGGGCCCCTGTTCGGGTAAATCGGTGGCTGACCCGCCGCACAAAATCATCACATCAATTTTTCCTTTGTAATCTTCAATTTGAGCAATAGGAACAAGGTTGGATGTACTGTTCATAGAGGTTGCTCTTCTGGAGAATATCGCCGTTAATTCCATGTCAGGATTTTGGCGGATAGCCATTTCAACTCCTTTTCCTAAATTGCCATAGCCTATAACTCCGATTTTAATTTTGTTTTCCATGTTTTATTTTTTTTATTGTTGGGATTTATTCTGTTATTTATTGGCTGACTTTTTACCAGTCTTTTTCCTGATGTACTTTCTGTCCGTTGCGTAAGTCTTGCTGTTGCACTTTTTCTTTGGTCTGCTTTTCGTTTTGTTGCAAGGCATCTAACTGCCGCTTGTTGTCCTGTTGCTTTTGTCGGTCGGCAGCAGATTGCTGTTGTTGTTTATTCTGATCTCCCTTATTCTGCTGATTCTGATTCTGATTCTGCTGATTTTGCTGATCCTTATTTTGTTGGTTTTGTCCTCCCTTTTGATCTTGCTGATTCTTATTATCTTTTCCCTGACCTTGTTGCTGTTGTTGTTGCTTCCCCTGACCGTTTTGATTTTGCTGCTGCTGTTTTTGTTGTTGTTGCTGTTGTTGGGCAAAAAGTTTTTTCTTAGCATATTCAAGGTTATACTTGGTATCCATATCGGAGGGATTTAGTTTCAGGGCATTCTTGTAAGCATCAATACTTTCTTTATATTTTTCCTGTTTCATCATTGAATTTCCCAGATTATGATAGGCTTTAGAGCGAATTTTTTTATCAAAGGAGTTTTCTCCTGCCACATATTGAAATGATTCTGCGGCATCTTCATATTTCTCTTGTCGGTAGAGTGCAGCACCTAAGTTATAGTTGGCTTTATCATAATTTTTAGTGCTTTCCATCGCTTTGCGGTAATTGACTTCCGCTTTTTGGTAGTTCTCTGATGCTTTTTTAAATTTTTCGTTGGCATTGTAAGTGTTAACTTCACCGCCTTTCTTTTGCAATTCCATCGCCTCATTCCGATATTGCTCCGCTGTTTTAAAATCGGTATTTCCTTTTCTGATGGCACTCAATTCAGCTTTCGTCTGAGCTTGCATGGTATTGAAGGATAACAATAAAAAGATAACAAGAAGAGATGATTTCATAATATATCTGTTTTGTTTTTCTTTAAACCAATCAATCCATTTGGGCTTAACGGCAAACAAAAGTGCTTCGATGACCAGGAAGATGAGGGCAAAAGAAAGGGGAATCTGGTATTTACTGTCATATTTCGAGAAAGTAATCTCAGCCAGATCGACTTTAGTCATCAGGTTTATTTTGTCAAGGATAGCGTCAAAGCCCATATTGGCATTATCTGCATGTACATAAACCCCGCCGCCGGCACTTGCAATATCCCGGAGTGCAGCTTCATTCAGGCGGGTTATGATGGTATTTCCCTCTTTGTCTTCCTTGTATTTTACTGTTCCATCTCCCCCTTTTACGGGAATAGGTTCTCCGCGTGTGGAGCCGATGCCGATAGTATGAATGGTAATCCCCAACTCTTTTACTTTTTTGGCAATATCTGATGCTTCGGCAAAATGGTCCTCGCCATCTGAAACGACAATCATTACCTTGGAAGTCATTTTCTTCAACTCTTCATTATTTCTCAGGTCACCTTCTTCAGGGAGCATGGAGACTGCAGCCAGATCAAGGGCTGAGGCAATGTCGGTGCCCTGCTCATTAATCATTCGGGTAGAAATATTGTTGATAAACATCTTGGCAGCTGCATAGTCGCTGGTGATAGGCAGTTGGACAAACGACTTCCCGGCAAAAACCACCAACCCTATTCTATCACCTTCCAGTTTGTCAATAAAACGAGCCATCGCCATTTTGGAGGCCTCAAGTCGGCTGGGTTGGATGTCTTCTGCCAGCATACTGTTTGACACGTCAAAGCAAATCATGATATCCACCCCTTTACGGGTCCCTTTTTCGAGGCTGCTGCCAACTTGCGGATTGGCAATAGCCAGAATCATGCATGCTAACGCTGCCAGGAGCAATGAAAATTTGATATGTTGCATGGGAAGGGAACGCTCCGGCATGAGTTTGTCCAAGAGATTCAAATCTCCGTAGCCGGCGAGTTTCTTTTTTGCTCTGATCTGTAAGAAGATATATATGGCAATCAAGATCGGAATGATGATTAAGCCATAGAGATAATTTTCATTTTCAAATCTAAACATGGTGTTTTATAGTATATTTTTTTGTTGATTAATATTGATGTAAGATATAAAGGTCAGTAAGGGTTATGGAATTGTTTTAAAAACATAGTATCTGAGGAAAATAAAGAGAACGAAGAAAAATAGTGCCAAAATTAAAAACGGGGCAAATTCATCGGCTTTATTTTCAAAGGTGGTTTCGTGAATTAGAGTTTTCTCCATCTTGTCGATTTCAGCATAGACAGTTTTAAGTTTTTGAGAATTTGTGGCACGGAAGTATTTTCCACCGGTCACATTGGCAATAGAGCTGAGCAATGCTTCATCAATTTCAGTCCGGACATTCACAATCCCGTAAGGGCTGGGGTAGGGAGCTTCTCCGTTGGTGCCGCAGCCAATGGTATAGACTTTAATATTGAAATCTTTGGCAATTTCTGCAGCAGAATAGGGATCCATATAGCCTAAGTTATTAACACCGTCTGACAGAAGGATGATAATTTTACTTTTAGCATCACTTTCCCGAAGCCTGTTGATAGCGGTTCCCAGTCCGTCTCCGATAGCGGTGCCATCTTCTATCAGGTCGAACTTTACCTTTGACATCAGTCCTAAAAGGGTTTGGTGGTCAGTGGTAACGGGGCATTGGGTGTAAGCTTCTCCGGCATACACTACCAGCCCAATTCTGTCGGTAGGGCGTCCGCTCACAAAATCAGCAGCCACTTTTTTACAGGCTTCCAAACGGTTCGGACGAAAGTCCATTGCCTTCATACTGCCTGAAATATCGAGTGCCAGGACAATATCTACTCCTTCTACTTCAACATCTTGTTGACGGAAGGCCGACTGAGGGCGAGCCAGCGCAATGACGAGGAAAACGATGGCAATGGTTTCGGTGGCAATAGGAAGCCAGCGGAAGCGCTGTTTCCAGGTTTTGGGCGATTTTTTAAAAGCAGCTACAGTTGAAACACGCAAAGATGCCTGCATTTTATTTCTTTTCCATATCTGCCATCCGATGATGGGGATGATGAGTGACAAAAGCAGAAAAGTGTAAGGATTTGCAAATTCTACATCTTTAAGAATCTGGAATAAATCTGAGAAAAATTTCATCTTTTACTCTTTTTTAGGTTCTTTACTTTTATTTTCATTAGAGATGATTTCCGCTGTTTTTTCAACAAATTCGCGGGCATTTTTAAAACAGAGGTCGTGGTCGGTGGGCATCGGGTCCCATTTGGCAAACTTCACAAGGTCGGCAATCAGCAGCAACTCCCGAAGCTTTTCGCGCATTTCATGGGGAATCTCTTTGGATGATAGTTCCTCAAGAATATCGCTTGATACCATCTCCATGGCATTTACTTCATAGCGACCTTCCAGATAGGTTCTGATAATCTCTGTCAGCTCCGTGTAAAATTGTTTTATTTTCCCTTCTTGCCAGAGCTTTTTGAGTCGCAATCTTTCCAGTGCCTGCAATGCCAGAATATCGGGACGCACTTTTGGCTTTGGTTTAACGAGTATTTCTTTAGGCTTTTGCTTTTTCCTGAATTTAATGATAAAATAAATTAAGAGGGCAAAGATGGCAGCCACGGCAAGAGTGATGAGAATGAAGGGGAGCACTTCTTTAAAAGTAAGAGGTACTTTTACCGGTTGTTTAATATCACGGAAAGCAGCAGTAGTATCTACCGAAATGGTGTTAACCTGAAAAAAGAGCGGTTCTGTCTGAGCTAAAATATTGGTGTCAGCACCAAAAATGGGAATTCCCGGAAAAACATAACTCCCGGAGTCAAAAGCAGTGATGGTGATAGTCTGTTTAAAAGTGGTCAGACGTTCATTGCGGATAGTGTCAATTTTGGAATTCCCGATTAAGTCAATGCGAAAAGTGTCGAGCATTTGCTGACTTAATTTGGGAATATTCACCGGCATCCCGTTGGGAACCGTCACAGACAAGCGTACATTGAGATAATCTCCTATTAAAATTCGGTTAGAGTCAAGTGTAGCTTTTGCCTGATATGCCTGAGAAAAAAGAAATGTGGGAGTCAGGCAAATGATAGCGGTAATCAATAAGAGCTTTCTTTTCATTTTCAATTATTTGGTTCTCAAAAATATAGATCTGCTATTTCTGCTAAAAAAGGCATGCAAAAATACAAAAATAGCCTAAAATAAACGTAGGAGAGTCCTTATTATTATTTTAATAAAACAACATTTATTTGTATTTTTGCTCTCTAAAAAAATGGTTTATGATTGAGATTATGATTGCGGGTGCTTTACAGCAAGCTCTTAAAGAATTATACAATATTGATTACTCAGTTAGCTTAAATCTTGTTCAAAAGACCCGAAAAGAGTATGAGGGTGATTTTACTATAGTGGTTTTCCCGTTTGCCAAGATGTCTCGGAAAGCTCCGGATATTACGGCCCGTGAGATAGGAGAGTGGATTACTCAAAAACTCAGCCCGAACGGAATTAGTGGTTATAATGTGGTAAACGGTTTTTTAAATCTCTCTTTTTCAGTTGATTTTTGGCTTTCTTTTTTGAATGATAATCGGGCAGAGGTGGAATATGGCTTTTCCAAAAACAAGAGTAATGAAATTACTTTGATAGAATATTCCTCTCCCAATACCAATAAACCTCTCCATCTCGGACATGTCCGGAATAACCTGTTAGGTTCTTCGGTGGCAAAGATTCTGAATGCCTGCGGCAAGAAAGTTGTTAAAGTCAATCTTGTTAATGACCGTGGAATTCATATTTGTAAGTCCATGCTTGCCTGGCAGAAATTCGGAAATGGAGAAACACCTGAATCATCAGGATTGAAGGGAGACCATCTGGTGGGTAAATATTATGTTGAGTTTGATTTGCAATGTAAGAGAGAAATAGCACAACTGATTGCCGAAGGGGTTAGCGAAGAAGAGGCTGCCAAAAAGGCCCCTTTGATGTTGGAAGCACAAGAGATGCTCCGGCGGTGGGAAAATGGCGATGAGGAAGTGCGCGCCCTTTGGAATAAGATGAATGGCTGGGTCTATAAAGGCTTTGAAGATACCTACAACCGACTGGGAGTTAGCTTCGATAAAACCTATTACGAATCTCAGACCTATCTTTTAGGAAAGAAGTTGGTGGAGGAAGGGGTTCTTGCCGGTGCATTTTATAAAAAAGAGGATGGTTCTGTCTGGGTTGACCTTACTTCTGAAGGTCTTGACGAAAAACTGCTGCTTCGTTCTGACGGCACTTCTGTCTATATGACTCAGGATTTGGGTACTGCTCAGTTGCGTTTTGATCAATATCAACCAGAAAAGATGATTTATGTGGTGGGAAATGAGCAAAATTATCATTTTGATGTTCTGAAACTGGTGTTGGCTAAAAAACTGAAGAGGGAATTTGCAGATAATATTTTCCATCTTTCGTATGGAATGGTTGAACTTCCTTTCGGGAAGATGAAATCACGAGAAGGGACTGTG
>Ga0209099_1002851_pt1 | contig 14682 bp, 16 predicted proteins | sample AD_JPNHW2_MetaG_FD_184430 | JGI IMG/M metagenome (GOLD analysis project Ga0209099, IMG submission 184430) | Active sludge microbial communities of municipal wastewater-treating anaerobic digesters from Japan - AD_JPNHW2_MetaG (SPAdes) (version 2) | ecosystem: Engineered > Bioreactor > Anaerobic...
ACGCTTCGAGAAGGTGAAGGCCGAGGTCCAGTGGTGTACTGGATGAGCAGGGACCAGCGTCTGGAGGACAACTGGGCGCTTTACCATGCCTGGGCCAGGGCCAAGAGTGAAGGGCGTTCCCTGGGCGTATTGTTCTGCCTGGCACCTGATTTCCTCGCCGCCGGTCCAAGGCATTACCGTTTCATGCTGAAAGGGCTGGCGGAGACCATGGATGCGGCGGAAAGGGCGGGCATTCCGTTCTTCCTGCTGGAGGGAGACCCGTCAGTGGAAGTGCCGCGTTTCCTGCGGGAATGGAACGTATCTTTGACGGTCACCGACTTCGATCCATTGCGCCAGAAATCGGAATGGAGGGCGGCGACCATGGAGGGTTGCGACAGCGGCTTCGAAGAGGTGGACGCGCATAACATCGTGCCTTGTTGGATCGCATCGCCGAAGCAGGAGTTCGCCGCCGCCACCTTCCGTCCCAAGATCAAACGTCATCTGCCGGACCGGCTGGAACACCTGTCGCCTTCCCCGTCCAAGTTCGGTGAATGGCCCGGGGATGCCGGGACGAAGTACATAAAAAAGATCATCGCCAGATACAAAGAGGTGGCGGACGACCGTTGGGAAGGAGGGCCTGTCCAGGCTCGTAGGGCGTTGAGCGAGTTCTTGCGAGATCGTCTTCCTGGGTACGCGGAGAGAAGGAACGACCCTAACCTGGACTGGGTCTCTCAATTGTCGCCCTACCTGCATTTCGGCATGATATCGGCGCACCGGGTGGCCTTGGCGGTGATGGCCGCCACCGCTCCTCAGCCGGACAAGGACGCTTTCCTGGAAGAGCTGATCGTGCGCCGGGAGCTATCCGATAACTTCTGCTTCTACAACCGAAAGTACGATTCCACGGAAGGGTTCCCGGCCTGGGCCCGAGCCACGCTGCGGGACCACCTGGGCGACGAACGGGAGTACGTTTACGCGGAAGATGAGCTGGACAAGGCGAACACCCACGATCCGCTATGGAACGCCGCCCAGGTCCAGATGGCCACCGAGGGAAAGATGCACGGCTGGCTGCGTATGTACTGGGCCAAGAAAGTTCTGGAATGGACAGAGACCCCGGCCGAAGCGTTGCGCATCGTCAACGCGTTCAACGACCGCTACGAGATGGATGGTCGGGACCCGAACGGGTACGTCGGAGCGGCCTGGAGCATCGGGGGCGTTCACGACCGGGCCTGGACCGAGCGGAAGATATTCGGCAAGGTCCGTTACATGAACCTGAACGGAGCGTACCGCAAGTTCGACGTTGACGCTTTCGTCGAAAGATATGTCAACCCAGATCGATGACCTTGCCCTTCTCCGGTAATAGCGTCCTCACCGGGCACTGTTCAGCGAACATCTCGGGATGGGCGCAGTGCACCGGGACCACTAACTCCGGGGATATCTTCTTCACGACGTTCCAAAGGTCGGCGACCGCCAGATGTCCAGAGCTATGGAACCCTTCCTCGAAATCCAGATTTCCATCGATTTTCGAGATGCCGCGGCAATCGAACCCCATGAGCTCGATCCAGTTCATCAGCTTCTGCAGGTTGTCCGTCTGCCGCAGGTCGTAGGCCATGCTGTTAGAGTAAACGTACGTCCCACCGTTCCAGTCCAGGTCGAGCATCTTGGTCATGTCCCAGAAGGAAAGGCATAACATGTGCTCCTTCGGTCCCTTGGCGATGTCGTCCGGGTCGGCGACCTGCCATCCCTCCTTCTGCAGATCATCCACGATGTCCACTTCCTTATCGGAGAGGGACCGGTACACCCACAGGGAGTCCTTGCGCACGTTCCCGTCGACCTTGGATATGCTCTGCAGCAATGCCACGTCCTTATGGGTGACCACCATCCGTTTTCCCGTTCGCCGGGCGATGTCGATGAACGTATCAAGCCGCTCAAAGTTGTTGGCGGAGAAGTCCGCGATGGTCAGTCCACGGCCGTTCTCCACCGCCGCCAGGCAGTTATCGTGCACCATCCGCTCGGTCATCTCCCTTTCCGGCGCCGGTCGCCCGATCCTGGTCCCCTCTATGATCAGGGCCTTGGGTTGAAGCGATCCAGCCTCCTCCGCGAAGCGGACGGTGTCCTGCCCGTGCGCCCCATGCATTCGGAGGTCCCCGGAATAGACTATCCATTCTCCTTCGTTCCGGCGCAGGGCGTAGGCCGTGGCGCCATAGATCGAATGGTCCACCGGGAAGGACAAGTACTCGATCCCATTCAGCTCACCGCATCCAGACGCTACTTGGCAGGAACCGCCCTTCTTCCATTCCGGGGCCTCATCCACCGGTTCGCCGGTCAGGACCCAATGGCGTCCTTGAACCTCCTTATCCTTGGTTCGGGTCGACACCAGTATGCGGGGCTCCATCTCCTTACGGGACCTGACCACATGGTCGAACAGCTCGGTGGACATGCCGGTCCTCCCTATCTCGCTCGACGCCCTCAGTATGGCGTAGGTCATGGGGCTGGACACGATCGGGATGTCATGCCGCAGGAACCCGGCGTTCCCGTAATGATCGAAATGGGCGTGGGACAGGAACAGCGCGTCCACTCTGGCCGGAGCCATGTCCGTCAGCGGAAGGTCCACCGGGTAGAGGTCCGGCCGGTAACAATCCAGGAGGGGGAGCATTCCCAATTTCACGTAATCCCGCAGGCCGCGCCCAGTCCTGGGGCGAACGAACTCCGAACAGTACAGGTTTCCTATGTCGAACGGTTCCCCGAAGTCCAGGAAGGCGCCGCGGTCGCCCAGATCCACATGTATCTTGTTGCCTCCAACGACTCCCGCGCCTCCATGGACAGTGATCCTCATGTGAACGGCCTTCGAACGGGCTGGCAGGATTTATCGCTATCTCTTGTTCGGCAACGGCGGTCGATCTGCCTAAAAACGAATATAATGCAAGCGTATTGAAGGGACATGGCAGCCATGACCTTCGCCCAGAAGGTTCTATCAAAGGCCAGCGGAAAGGAAGCCCATCCAGGTGACATCGTGTCGGCCAAGATCGACCTGGCGATGTCCCACGAGAACGCCGCCCTGGTGCTGCGTTCTTTCAAAGAGATAGGGGCCAAGGAGGTCTGGGACCCCGAGAAGATAGTTCTCCTTTTCGATCACCGCATCCCGGCGAACACGACCAAGGCCGCCGAAGGCCACCAGTCGGTACGAAAGTTCGTGACCGCGGAAGGGCTGCCTAACTTCTACGATATGCGCGAGGGGATATGCCATCAGGTGCTCCCTGAGAAGGGGCATGTCCTCCCGGGCATGCTGATCGTTGGTACGGACTCGCACACTACCACCTACGGGGCCTTTGGAGCGTTCTCCACCGGTATTGGCGCTACGGAGATGGCCGCGGTGTGGGCCACCGGCGAGCTGTGGATGAAGGTGCCGCAGACGTTCCGTTTCAATTTGAATGGTAAGCTGGACGACCAGGTCGCCGCCAAGGATGTCATCCTTCATCTGATCGGCAAGATGGGGGCGGACGGATGCGATTACCGCTGCGTGGAGTTCGCCGGTCCCGTGGTTAACCACATGTCCGTGTCCGGTCGAATGACCATGTGCAACATGAGCATGGAGATGGGGGCCAAGGCCGGCGTGACGTTCCCGGACGAGAAGACCAGAGATTACCTGAAAGGGCGAACGTCCAAGGAATTGGTACCGGTGACCTCCGACAAGGAAGCGGAGGTCGAGAAGATCTTCGATATGGACCTTACTGGACTATCACCGCAGGTGGCCTATCCTCATTCCGTCGATAACGTGAAGCCGGTGGAGGAGATGGCCGGCATTCCAGTGGACCAGGCCGTTATCGGTTCCTGCACCAACGGCCGGGCGGAGGACCTGCTGGCCGCGGAGCGGATTTTACACGGCCGCCACATTCCGAACAGCGTGCGTCTCATCGTCGTTCCCGCCTCTCGTGAGGTCTACCTGTGGGCGGCGGACAGCGGTATACTCGCCTCGCTAGTGAGGTCCGGAGCCATTGTCACCAACCCCGGTTGTGGTCCCTGCCTGGGGGCGCATCAGGGCCTTCTGGCTCCGGGCGAGAGATGCATCGCCACCACCAACCGCAACTTCCGTGGGCGGATGGGATCTCCGGAATCCGAAGTGTATCTCGCCTCGCCAGCTACCGTGGCCGCTTCCGCCCTGAAGGGACAGATCGCCGATCCCCGGGAGGTGAGGGTGTGAAAGGCAAGGTCTGGAGATATGGCGATCACGTCAACACCGACGTCATCATTCCCGGGCGGTATCTGGACGACTACGACCTCAAGAACATGGCCAAGCATGCCATGGAGGACCTCGATCCCAAGTTCGCCAAGGATGTCACGTACGGTGATATCATCGTGGCCGGTCGCAACTTCGGCTGCGGCTCCAGTCGGGAGCAGGCGCCTCTGGCGCTAAAGCACGCCGGCGTGGGTGCGGTCGTCGCCACCAGCTTCGCCCGTATCTTCTACCGGAATGCCATCAACATCGGGTTGCCGGTCATCGAGTTCGATGCCACCGGGATGTTCGAAAGGGGCGATGTGGCGTTGATCAACATGGAGAAGGGTATCGTCGTCAACGAGACCAGCGGTCGCACCAGCAAGTTCGAGCCGCTCCCGCCGTTCCTGCTCGAGATATTGAAGGAGGGAGGCCTGGTCCCCCACTCCGCCAAGAGGTTCCGTTAGGGCAAGGTATATTAAGGGGCAATGTTTGGGTGGGGACAAGGACGCTCCAGAACTCCCCCTAAAACCCTCAAAAAGGATGTCTGGCATGCCCTGTACAGGTCGTGAAAAAATTTATAAGCCCCTCGCTAATATGGGGACACTCCCCCTGGTGGTGAATTCATGAAGTATACTAGATTTGAGAAGGCGCGCATAATCGGTGCCAGGGCACTGCAGATATCCCTTGGCGCGCCTGTGCTTCTCGAGATCCCCGAAGGGATGATCGATCCGATCAACATCTCTCAGTTGGAGTTCGACAAGGGAGTAATCCCGATAACTGTAAAACGCGACATATGAGGTTATTAAAATGAGCGACGAGTCCAAGACCGAGCTTCTCGTACCGGAGGACGTTTACCTTACTTCCGGTGTTCACATTGGCACCCAGCAGAAGAGTGCTGACATGAAGGATTTCATCTTCAAGGTCAGGACCGACGGTTTGTACGTCATGGACGTCAAACAGACCGACGTCCGCATCAGGGCTGCTGCCAAGTTCCTATCCCGCTTCAAGACCGACCGCATCCTGGTCGTGTCCGCCAGACAGTACGGGCAGAAGCCGGTCCGGATAATGTCCAAGGCCATCGGGGCCATGTACTTCGAGGAGAGGCTCATACCCGGTTCCTTGACCAACCCGGTCCTGAACCGCTTCATCGAGCCTGACGTCATTGTGGTCACTGACCCCGCCGCCGATCAGCAGGCCGTGGCCGAGGCGTTGAACGTGGGCATACCGATCGTGGCCCTCTGCGACGCCAACAATGAGACGAGGAACGTCGACCTGGTCATCCCGACCAACAACAAGGGTCGCCGCTCTCTGGCCTGTGTCTACTGGCTGCTTACCCGTGAGATCCTGAAGGAGCAGGGTAAGCTGACCAGGGACGAGGATTTCAAGCTGGGCATCGACGATTTCGAAGCCAGTCTTTAAACCCCAACCCTTTTAACCCCCTTTCTCTTATTTTCTCATATGGTCCGCCGAGCGGCCGTCGCCGGTCAGTTCTACTCATCGTCAAGAAGCGCCTTGATCAAGGAGCTGGAGCAATGCTTCCTTTCTCCCCTGGGGCCTGGTGAACTGCCGGAGGTCGTCAAGGATGGTCCGAGGAATATCGTGGGGGCGGTGGTCCCGCACGCCGGACTGGTGTTCTCCGGGCCGGTGGCGGCGCATGTCTACGCGGAGATGGCCGCCGATGGGATGCCGGAAACGGTGGTCATCATCGGCCCGAACCACACCGGTCACGGCAAGGCAGTCTCGGTCAGCAGCGAGGACTTCGAAACGCCTCTGGGGATCGTCAGATCGGACCGGGACATCGTATCTCGGCTGAAAGGCGTGGTAGAGATCGACCGCGCCGCCCATCTTTACGAGCACAGCCTGGAGGTGCAATTGCCATTCCTGCAATATCTGGACCCGGAGGTGAAGGTCGTCCCGATCGTCATGGGGCGTCAGGACCTCATCATGGCCAGGGAGACGGCCAAGGTCCTAGGTGAGGCCTGCGCCGGTAAGGATGTGGTGATTCTAGCTTCTTCGGACCTCTCCCATTACCTCCCGGCCGGGGTGGCCAGGAAGAGGGACGAGATGGTCCTGGAACGCATCTTGCGCCTGGACGCGGAAGGTCTGATCGACGTGGTCGAGAGGAATGATATCAGCATGTGCGGGTCCGGTCCGGTGGCCTCCATGATAATGGCCTGTAAAGGAGGCAAGGCCAGGCTTCTGCATTACGGCAATTCGGGAGACGTACGACCGATGGACGAGGTGGTCGGATACGCCGCGGCGGTCGTGGTAAAATGACCGTACCCTCGATGTTATAAATATATACGAATTGACATTTACTCAATAGCCCCCAGAGGGGCCATTCGAAGGATGAGATTCACATGGATGGAACAAAGACGTGTCCCTACTGCGGGAAGTTGGCCAACGCCGACTCCCAGTTCTGTCAGGGTTGCGGAAGGAGCATAAGCTCCCCGCCCCAGTACTCTGAGCAACCGCCTCAGCAGTACCAGCAGTCTCAGAACTATCAGCAGCCACCTCAACAGTACGACCAGCCCCCTCAGAGGGGCGGATGGCAGGAGCCCGCCCCAGCCTATGGGGCACCGGCCTACGGAGCGCCTGCCCCACCTTACGGTCAGTCGTACGGCGGAGCCAAGGGCCAGATCGCGGGAGCGATACAGAACCGTGGTGTGACCGACGAAATCATGAGCGGCATATGGGTATTCTGGCCGATTTTGACGATCGTGCTAGGCGTCATCATCATGGTAGCGCTGACGATCTTCATCGGATGGGCCGGTCTGATAATCGGTCTGGTAATAGCCCTGGTGATGTACTGCGTCCTGAACTTCAAACTGCTGAAGCGGATGGACGAGCACCGCAAGCGCGAGATGGCGTTGCGCATGGCCATAATAGCGTTTTTAAAGGAGAAGGGAGCCGAGACCCAGCGGGCCCAGCTCATCGTGAACGAGATATCCGCCCTGGAGAGCATCAACCAGGAGGCGATGTACAAGGAGAAGGAGCGGACCCCGCTGCTCTGGACCATCCTCGGCGTGCTGCCGATCCTGAACCTAATCGTAATGTACTTCCTGGCCGAGTTCCCGTTCGACCACGACAAGCGCTGGCACGCATTCACCCAGTACACCCAGGCCGCCTGCCAGAAGCTGGGCATCAACATCATGACCCCCTCCTGGAGCACCATCAAGGAGAGGCCGAACGTGCTGTTCCTGATCCTGACGCTTCTGTTCAGCATCGTGGTCTTCGTCTGGTACTACTTCATCATCAAGGACCTCAACGAGCACTTCCAGGCGCAGTGGCAGTTCGAGGACCAGTTGATGGCGCAGCTCCGCTGAAACCTCTTCCAATTCTCTTTTCTTTTTACCCGAAATATCTCAGTGCATTGAATTCCATTTTGACTTATGTTTCCAAAAATTATATATGAACGGCATTTTAATTAGTTCCAGAGGTTCATTTTATGGACAATCAAATGAAGTATTGTGGCAGCTGTGGAAATCAGGTCGATGTCCGAGCTGAGATCTGCCCCAAATGCGGCATAAGAGTGAGCCAAGAAGGTGGTGCTCGAGGTGGCGCGACCATATTCTGCCAGCATTGCGGAAATCAAATGGACGTCCGAGCGGAGGTATGTCCCAAGTGCGGTATAAGGGCCGCCCAAACGCAGCCCCAGTACCAGCAGCAACCTCAACCGCAATACCAGCCTCAACCGCAGCCCCAGTACCAGCCTCAACCGCAGTATCCGCCTCAGTACCCTCCGCCATATCAGCCCCCAGTCGCTCAAAAGAGCGAGGGCCTGGCCGCGGTGCTGTCCTTCCTCATTCCGGGGCTAGGTCAGATGTACAACGGCGAGATAGGGAAAGGAATACTGTTCTTGATCCTGGCGTTCGTGTTCGCAGCCCTGATGATCGTGCTGATCGGTTTCATACTCTATCCGATCCTGTGGTTGTATGGGATATACGATGCCTATAACACGGCCAAGAAGATCAACCAGAGGAACGCCTATCCGGGCCAGCAGTACCAAAGGGGTTACTAAACACCTTCTTCCTTCCTTTTTTTAAAAAAATAAAGAAAAGGGTTTTTTAAATTTTTCTCATCTTACCGAGCACTGGCTCGTATACGAAGCCCTTGTCCAGCAATGAGTTGGCTATGGAGTCCATCTCCTCGCGCTCGATGCCCTGGGACTTGCCCTTCTGCACCACTTCGTCCCAGGCCGCTCCCTTTCCGGAGTCCAGGCTTTCGATCATGGAGAGCACCAAAGCTTCCTTGTCCACGTCGTCCTGCTCCTCTTCCAGGTCGATCTCTTCCGGAGCGGCCGAATCGAGATGCACGTCCGGTCCGGTATGATACTCCGGTAGCAGGAACTTCAGCGCGTCGGAGGTCATGCCCTTGTAGCGGGTCAGGTCCTCTTGTTGATAGTGCCGCAGGCTGTGCACGGTGCCTTCGGCCAAAGGCCGGGAGAACCCGATCTGCATGAGCTTCTCCACGGTCGGTTCCACCAGCTTCATGGCCTCTTCCATGGCCGAGATGCGGTCCATAGTGGCCTTGCATGTTTCTAGGACCCAGCCGTCGCGGACGGACGCCTCCACCTTACCGACCCTCTCCGGGCGTATCGATACGTACATCTTGCCCTCCTCCGGAGAGTAGGTACGGAACTTTCCGACCACCGCCACGAAGCAGGGCGGCTGCAACTTGGCCAGGGCCATGGCGGCCTCCGGCTGGTACTGCCCAGCGGTCATGTAGAACGTTCCCGTGGGATCGGTTATCTTGGCCCGCCACACCGGTTCGTTCTCGTTGCCTACGTTATCGTTGTCCGTGAGGACGCCGACAACGAAGATGCGGTTGATCTTCGCACCCAACGGGGATATGAGATAGGAAGGGGTCTTCTCGCCCTCTCCCTTCATCTCCAGGCTGGAGGAGTTGAACTCCGCCGCGAAGACCCTCCAGGCCACTTCCCTGGACATCAATTGAATCCCTCCATATCGGTAAGCAGTTTGGCGCCCTCCTCCCTCACGTCGACCTCCAGGAACCTGGCGTCCCGGGCGATCAGCATCGGTCCGAAGTCGTCCGAGCGCACCATTCCCCGCACCTCCAGGGTCCGGGCGAACAGCTTCTCCTCGGCCATCTCCTTGACGGCCTCCGGATTGCGCTCCTCGGTGGTGATCTTCACCGCCTCCTCTATGCTGATGTTCAGGAGCTGCTCGGTAAGCTCCTTCCCGAACACCACGCTCATGGACGACGTTCCATCGTCCAATATGGACTTGATCCTCAGGTCGTCGGTCCCCTTGACCTTTCCGTGCACGCGGCAGGTGCTCTTCTGCAGCACCCGTCGGCAGTCAGGGCAGCGCATGACCAGGCCGCTTCCCTCGCGCACATCGACTAGGGTTCCTCGAACCACAACGTCCATGGCCCCTCCGGACAGCTCCACATCCTCTAAGGTTCTGACCTTGGGAACGCTGCTCGACAGGTCGCCGAGAGTTCCTTTGGACAGCATTTGGATCTCCGCCTTATCGCCGAGGTTCAGCTTGGGCATGCCCTTCCAGCTCTTGACGTAGGCGCCTACTATGCGCACCTCGTCCCCATCCTTCAGCTCGGCGTCCTTCCACACGGTGATCTCCGCGCTTCCCGTGTCGTCGCTCAATACCCCGGTGACGATGGTCTTCTTCTCTCCGGAGGCGGTGATCTCCCGCTTCTCGGGACGGCTGACCTTACCGGAGATGACCACGTAGTTCATCCCATCGGCCAGATCGGCTATCTTGACCTCGGCGGAGCCGCCACCGGACGGCATGTCCGCCACGTCCAGGATCTCCTCGGACTCCTCGACCGAGGCCCGGTTCCCCAGGTTCAGCTGGGGAGTTCCCTTGTACTCCTTGGTGTAAGCGTTACGTATGAGAACGGTGGAGCCCTGCTTCAGCTGCACGCTCTCCGTCTCCCAGACCGTGTATTGCACCCGTCCGGACTCATCGGCCATGTACCCGTAGGCGATGCTCTTGTGCGCCCCGCCCACCTCGATGGTCTTGGGGTTCACGGTGAGCACTTTGACCAGCAGGTCCACGGACTGTTCGTCCCCGGTCAGCTCGGCCACGCTCTTACGTCCCGATCCGTCGTTGAAAGCGTCCGGGTTACCGCCCATCTTCTTCAGTATGTCCCTCTTGGCCCACTCCAAGGTGACCCGGTAGAGGTTGACGTACTTTTCCAGTTCTTCAGCTATCTTGTTCTTGTCCGCTTTTTCCCCGAGCACCCTGGCAAGTTCTTCCACGTGGGGTGCGAGCTCTTCTCTGTCCATTTCATGCCTCCGTTCCTTAGCTAATAAGGCACCACATTATGCCCGTTACGTTTAATAGCATTATTCACCGCGGATTGAAAATGAAAGGCTGGCCGGCAAACAAGTTGGATTGCCAGCAAAAAGAAAGGATGCCGGGAGCCGTTGAAAATGGCTCACTCGGTGAAGGTCTCGCCGCGCTCGTACTTCTCCTTCAGGTGGGAGATGAGTATGTCGCGGTTGTTGCGCAGGTGCGACTCGTACCAGGCGAGCACGACATCGGCGAGCTTCTCGTGGAAGCGGTCCATGTCGAACTTGGAGAGCGGAGAGTCGAAGACCACGAACTGTCCGAATATCCGCTTCCATCCGGCGTACTTGTAGTAATGTTCGCCCTCGCAATAATCGAAGACCATGCGCATGTAAGGCGTGGAATCGACGGCATAGTACATGACCTTCAGGGAATCGCCCATGCGCCCCTGGGTCTGTGTACGGTCGACCAGCTGCACGCGGTTGACCGCCTCGAAGTCATACTCGTTCTTGAACCGCCACTTGAGGGGGAACTCCTCGAACTGGGCGAACTCGCTGTAAGTTGGCTCCATGTTCAATTGCACGTTGATGCGGGAGAACCGGTTCAGAACGTTCCAGAAATCTCCGATGATGGCGCGGTTGATCGTGGTCTTCTGGAAGTTGATCTCTTCCTTGTCCTTGGAGATGGCATCGGTACGGGCCGAAAGCTCGGCGTCCAACTTGGCGAACCAATCTTCGTCCTTTGCCTTACCAACCTTCTTTTCTGCAACCATCGGAGTCTCCTCTGGCATAATTGCCATACAACCATAAAAAGATATCTCATTCCTATAATAACCCAGCATAGGAGCTGGCGTTATGGCCTCCAAGATAAGCTTTTCTAATCGGAGGTCATAATCCGGACGATGGACGTAGCGGGGGGTCTGACCTCGTTCCTTGAGCAGGTTCAGGGCGACCCTTTGGTCTATTCCGTGCTGTTCTTCATCTACATAATAGCGGCCACCTTGTTCCTGCCCATTCCGGTGGAGCTGATGCTCTTCCTGAGCCCGGCCACCCCCTTTCTGTTGAAGGCCATTCTGCTGGGGGTCGGCAAAGCAGTGGGCAGCATGATCGTTTTCTACATCGGCATGAACGTGGAAGGACCGATCAACACCCTGACCAGAAAATGGGGTTTCTTCCGAATGGTGGTCAACTTCAGTAAATGGCTGGTCGACAAGCTCGGTTATCTCGGTCTGTACATCATACTGAGCATCCCCATAATGGTGGACACCGTTCCCGTGTACCTGTTCTCCATATTCCGCAAGGACCGCTGTGACCGCGATCTGCGCCTATTCGCCCTGACCAACCTGGCCGCCGGCATGACCAGGGCGGCTATCGTGTACTTTGCGGTCACCGAGCTGGGATTAGGCTATCTATTTGGCATTTAGAAAGGTTTATATCTCTCAAGAAAATTTTGAGGTAATGGTCCCGAAGAACAAGATACTCAAGATCCTTGACGAGTACGACAAGAAGAAGCTCACCGTGGCCACACTGTGTTCTCATTCCTCTCTGCAGATCTTCAACGGGGCCAAGAAGGAAGGCTTCCGCACCCTGGGTCTCACGGTCAAGGACAACTTCCGTTACTATGACGCGTTCCCGCTCGGCCGTCCGGACGAGTTCATGAAGTTGGACAGTTACGCCGATCTTCTGGACAACGTGGACGAGCTGCTTGCTCGCAATATAATCGTAGTTCCGCACGGCTCCTTCGTGGAGTACATGGGCACCGAGAAGTTCGAGAAGATGCCCGTGCCCACCTTCGGGAATCGGAACGTTCTCCGCTGGGAATCGCACCGCGACAAGATGAGGGAGTGGCTGGAGACCGCGGGGATCGTCATGCCCAGAGTGATCGACGACCCCAAGACCATTGACCGGCCAGTGCTGGTGAAGTATAACGGGGCCAAGGGCGGTCGCGGCTTCTTCATCGCCAAGGACTATAACGAGTTCAAGATGGGCCTGGACCTGGATCAGGACTACACCATCCAGGAGTACATACTGGGCACCAGGTACTATCTCCATTACTTCTTCTCGCCGATCAAGAAGGATGGGTTCCGAGTGGGCGACGGCTCGTTGGAGCTCATGTCCATGGACCGCCGAGATGAGAGCAACATTGACGAACTGTACAAGTTGGGCGCGTCCGAGGAGCTGAAGAAGCTCGGCCTCTTCCCTTCGTTCGTGGTCACCGGCAACGTTCCGGTGGTCATCCGGGAAAGCCTTCTGCCCAAGGTGTTCGACATGGGCGAGCAGGTAGTGAAGCGCTCCTACGAACTGTTCGGCGGCATGATCGGGCCCTTCTGCCTGGAAGGCATCGTCACCGACAAACTGGAGTTCAAGGTGTTCGAGATATCGTCCCGGATAGTCGCCGGCTCGAACCCCTTCATCTCCGGCTCGCCGTACTCCGACCTCACCGAGGAGAACATGAGCACCGGTCGCCGTATCTCTCGGGAGATCAAGAACGCGGTTCTCACCGACAGCATGGACCAGGTCATATCTTAAAAACGACAAAAGAGGCCGGGGACCTCCCGGCCTTTTAATTTTTATTAAAGTTTACCAGCCGCGCTCTTGCATGCGCTGTTCCTTGGCCAGGGTGGAGATCTCGATGCCATGCATGGCCTCCCCAAGTCCCCTGGACACCTCGGCTATGACCTTCGGGTCGTCGAAGTGGGTCACCGCTTCCACGATGGCCTTGGCGCGGATCGCCGGGTCGTTGCTCTTGAAAATGCCCGAGCCTACGAACACGCCATCGGAACCGAGCTGCATCATTAGCGCCGCGTCCGCGGGCGTGGCGATACCACCGGCGGCGAAGTTGATGACCGGCAGCCTTTGCATCACGGCGACCTCCTTGACCAGGTAGAACGGCGCCTCGATCTGCCTGGCGATGACCGCTAGTTCCGCATCGTCCTTCCCCTTCAGCTCGCGCACCTTGCCCATGATTATCCTCTGATGGCGCACGGCCTCGATGATGTTCCCGGTTCCAGGCTCTCCCTTGGTCCGGACCATGGCCGCTCCCTCGTCGATGCGCCTTAGCGCCTCGCCCAGGTCCTTGGCCCCGCAAACGAACGGTACGGTGAACCCTTTCTTGACCACATGCATGAACGGATCGGCCGGGGTGAGGACCTCGGACTCGTCGATCATGTCCACTCCCAGGGTCTCCAGGACCTGCGCTTCGACAAAATGCCCGATGCGGCACTTGGCCATGACCGGTATGGTCACGGCGTCCATTATCTCCAGGACCTTGACCGGGTCGGCCATCCTGGCCACTCCGCCCTGGGCCCGGATGTCCGCCGGGACCCTCTCCAAGGCCATGACGGCCACCGCGCCAGCTTCCTCGGCGATCCGGGCCTGCTCGGCGTTGGTGACGTCCATGACCACTCCGCCCTGCTGCATCTTGGCGAATCCGCGCTTGACCAGCTCGGTCCCATGACGCAGTCCGGATAGGTCCAAAGTAAATGCCATTTAGCTCACCAAACCGGCTTACCTGCAGGGGTTTATTTATCCCTTTTCCCAAACCGTCCCAGTAAAGTTGGCAAACTGCTCTCAGAAAAGCATATAGACATTGCCTTCGTTCATCGGCTCGATGTTCGCGAACAGGATGGAGAACGTCCTCGAGTCTGGCACGGTCAAGATAGCCAACCTGGTAAGCAAGCTCAAGGAGGAGGGGGCGGACATCATATCATTCTCCATGGGGGAACCGGACTTCCATACCCCCGACAATATAAAAGAGGCCTGCGTTCGCGCCTTGGCCAACGATTTCACTTACTACACCCCGTCGGCGGGCATCCCCGAACTGAGGAAGGCCATAGCCGAGCGGTGCCGGACCTTGAACAACATACCTTGCGAGGCGTCCAATGTTCTGGTGACCCCGACCAAGCAGGCCATATTCATGACCATGTTGGCCATGGTCGACGATGGGGACGAGGTCATAGTCCCGGACATCTCCTGGGGAACGTTCGAGGCCTGCGCCCATCTGGCGGGCGGCAAGGTCCGCCACTGCAAGATATCCGCGGACCAGGGGTTCCGCATGACGCCGGAGTCGGTGGCGGAAAGGATAACCAAACGCACCAAGCTGCTGGTCCTGAACTCCCCTTCCAATCCCTGCGGCGCGGTGCTCACCAAGGACGATGTGAAGGGCATCGCCGATCTGGCCAAGGACCACGACTTCTACGTGCTGGCGGACGAGATC
>Ga0209099_1002857_pt1 | contig 14648 bp, 13 predicted proteins | sample AD_JPNHW2_MetaG_FD_184430 | JGI IMG/M metagenome (GOLD analysis project Ga0209099, IMG submission 184430) | Active sludge microbial communities of municipal wastewater-treating anaerobic digesters from Japan - AD_JPNHW2_MetaG (SPAdes) (version 2) | ecosystem: Engineered > Bioreactor > Anaerobic...
CCGGTTTCCCGTGCGACTATGACGAAATCAACAGTTTGGTAAAAGAAGAAGCTGTTCGCAAGATGTTTTCTCCTAACACGCAGGAGCAAAGAGCGTTGGGAAGAATCCTCGTGCTGTCAGATGCGGCACACTCCATCGGCGCAAAATACAAGGGCAAACGTACCGGTGCTTTAACCGACATTACGGTCTTCTCGTTCCATGCTGTCAAAAATCTGACTACCGCCGAAGGAGGGGCTGTTTGTTTGAACCTGCCTGATCCTTTCAACTGTCAGCAATTGTATAAACAGCTAAGAACAAAATCATTACATGGACAGAGCAAAGATGCACTCGCGAAATCTCAAATCGGGAATTGGCGTTACGACGTGACCGAAGCCGGCTTTAAATGCAATATGACCGATATCTTGGCAGCCATCGGTTTGGTGGAGCTGCCCCGCTACGATTCCGAAATGCTGGCACGCAGAAAACAAATATTTGACGCTTATTCCGCCGCTTTTTCTCAGAATAGTCAATTTCAAGTTCCTGTTTATGAGACTAATATCAAAACTTCTTCCTATCACGTTTATCCCCTCCGCATCAAAGGAATTTCTGAGGCGCAGCGAGATGAAATCATGAAACGGATTTTTGAACAAGAAGTTTGCATAAACGTACACTTTATTCCGCTTCCGATGTTGAGTTTTTATAAAAATTCAGGCTATTGTATTGATAACTACCCTGTTACTTATGATAACTATTCTCGTGAAATTTCTCTTCCCGTTTATTTCGACTTAACCGATGAACAGGTTGAGACCGTCATTCAGACCGTCATTCAGGCGGTAACGAAATAGCTTTCAATCATTTAAGATCTGCGAGAGAATCTGAACAGATTCAATTTTGTAAATTTGTTCGTTGTGCATCTCAAAAAATCGTATTAACCCATCTAACAACTCTTGACGCACTGACTTGGGCGGTAGCGAATAAGGCTTTTCTTTCATGATGTCCCACAAGTAGCCCGCGGCGGTAGCGGACAAGTACATCGGACTTTCATAGTAATTATCTGTAAATGAGGATTCTTCGATTGAAAAATAGCGTCGTCGTTCCATGTAATTATCATTGGGATAAAATCCCATCACTTTTGACAATTTTACCATAAATCGTAGGTGAATATCGCTCAATGAAGCCGCTTCACTATCTAATTCCCGAAGTGCTTCTTCCATAAAGCAATAGATGATTTCGTCTGTGCGATATTCTCTTAAAAGTTTGTATATCAATTCATTATAAAAAATAAATATTGTTTTTCTTACAATATCGAAAGGAATTAGTGCGTAGTGATAATAAAGATTGATGTCATTTAAATAATGAATATTGTTTTTTTTATCGTCAAAAGTAACTTCCACCATGGATAGATTTTCCAAAAGTGCCAAGATGTTTTTATTTTTTTTAGAAAAGGCATTTTTAATGATAAAGCTCTGAACGCCTGCGTCTTTCGTAAATATTTGAGCAATGATGCTTGATTCTGAAAAGCGGGTTTTGTGAAGTACGATACCTTGAGTTGTGATTTGCATAGATATTGTTCAATGATGAAGCGATGAGATTACTTTTGCATATTCATTTTTACCATTTGCAAATTATTGATAACATTCTGATTATCAGGTTCTAATTCGTGAGCGCGGTTCAGGTAATTAAGTGCCAAGTCGAACTGATTTTTCATGGCGTATGCAATTCCCAAATTTTCCAATGCGCTCACATAATTTGGGGAAAGTTCCACAGCTTTATTTAGATACGTAATGGATTGTTCTAATTGTCCCAGACCTTTGCCGTAAATGGTTCCCATTAGGTTGAGAACTTCCGGTGAATCAGGCTTTTGTGCCAACAGTGTTTCGCCCATTTTCAATGCTCCTGCCACATCTCCCTGATTTAAAATGTCGTGGGCTTCTTGTATCTGCGTGTCACCCATTGCCAATTGTACAACTTCAACATTGGCAGCAGCTAAGGCATCTTTCGGATTGTTTTGCAAGACGGTTTGGTAACATTTCAGGGCTTGTGGGTACTCTTTTTTTTGAAAATATACATTTCCTAACAAAGAATAGGCTTCCATACTTACATTACCCAGCTCAAATGCTTTTTTCAGATGTTTTTCTGCTAATTTTAGATACTTTTCCTGATTTTTTTGATTGTACAACTTCAAATAACTGCCACCCGCCGAAATATTGCACTTGATACTTTGCGAAGAAGTCTTGACATCTGTCGTAAACAAGGTAATATCATCTTTCCATGAAAAATTTCGGGCAAAAGTTAGGATGGAAAAAAGAGAAAAAATAACGATAAAAATGGCTGACATCCATTTTGCGGAGAGCCATTTGTTCAGCTTTTGGAGTAAAAAAACCGCAATGATCGCAAATCCCAGTAGTGAAGTGAAAAGGAATCGTTCATTCATAAAAGTCCCAACATTAAATATTAAATTGGAAGTAATCGAAAAAGTAACGGCAAAGAAAATGATTCCAAATGCAATGATATTTTTCTTTTTAAAATTCCGAATGGCGTAATAAACCACGAAGCCGAGTACTATCAAAACAAGCCATACTGCGGGATTAGAAAAATTGGTAATTTCTATTTCATTGGGATAATAATCGTGGGTAAGCGGGTAGGGGAACACCAACAATTTCAAATAGATAGCCCAAGTGATCAAAACGGTGGCTATTTCTTGTATTTTCGTGGATTGAGCAAACGGATTGTTGAGAATATGTTGTGATTCGCTTTGACTGAGCATTCCGCCCAACACTTGACTGCGCACAATCAGGAAGGCGGCACTTGCCAAGACGATAGGGATTAACGTGATCAAATAATCCGATTTTTTTTTCGTATTGGGTAAAAAATAGACTACTAATGGAATAATTGCCATGAAAGTAATGGCGTTTTCTTTAGAAAAAAGAGCAAATACCATGGCTGCAAAAGCCGCAAACAGCCACAAGATATTTCGTTTATTCATAAATTTTATAGTAGAAAAGACAGCAAACATGGCACCGAGCATGCACATCATTTCATCGCGTCCTTTGATATTGGCAACTGCTTCAGTATGAAGCGGATGAAGTGCAAAAAACAGTGTTGCAATGAATGGAAGCGACAAGTACCATTTTTTATGATCATAATTCGGGAAAATCTTTCTTAAGACGTGATATGTAATGAGACATAAAATAATGAACAGTAATATATTAACGGCGTGGCTGATGATAGGTAAAGGACTTTCGGAAAATAGTTCTTCATTTTGCGGGGCGCGATTCAAACCTGCTTTGTTGTGTATAGATTGTCCAAAGAGTTCATATTCAATCATAAAGGTAAATTGTGACAAAGGTCTGTATCTGCCTCCCGTGACTAAATTTTTGTCTTCGCCGAAATAGCCGGTAAAAGCGTCTTGAGTAAAAATACCTTGGGTGCCTTGAAAACCTTGCAGCGTGTAATTATTTTCAAAAATAATCATACGGTCATCTAACGCATAATCAAGAGAAAGTGTATTGCAATAGACAAGCGCTACAATAATTGCGATAAGAAAGTAGCGCAATTTAGGAGATGAAAAGGGCAATCTCTTCAAAGTGGGATTTTTTTGTTAAAATTATATACAAGTTCATCAGCCGGGACAATCGCCACTCGGTTATTTTTAATAACGGCGATCGGGTTTTGTTCTCTCTTTTTCTCGTTCATTAATTTTTGAGAAGAAATGGAAAGTCCATTAATAATTCTAATTCGAAGTCTTTGGATTTCAGTTTCTGACATAACAATTTTGTATTTGATTATAAATCTCGTTATCAAAAATTTCGTTTGGTCTGCCTTTCGTTTTGGTCATGATTAATTTAGGGAATTGGTTGGAATTGTCGAAAAGCATGACATTATCGCAAATGGGCAGAAAATATCGAAAAAAGTTATTTAATCCTTTATTATAGCGGCGTTCGATAACGTTAGCCGGAATGGAATGTCCCCCTTCGATAACGCGCAAACGGATCCGTTCTTTAGCAAGTTCAACACTTTGAAGCCAGAAAAAAATCATCGTTACGCAGTATCCTTTGCTTTGTGCTTCTTTTATTTTTTGTCGGTAAGTGAGTGCCGAAAGGGTCGTCTCAATCGCAAAACTCTTGTTTTGGTTCATTAAATCAGTGATTCGGCGCGACATGATTTTCCCCGCTTCGTAGGATACTTTCTCCGGCTGGAACGGCGAAATTCCTTTCGCAATCTCATCCGCATTGACAAACTCCTTACATTTTAGTATTTCAGGCAAAATATGATAAGCCACGGTCGTTTTCCCCGCGCCATTACAGCCTGCTAAAATGTATAAGTTCTTCATACGTCAAAAAAGCCAGCAAAGTTACACATTTTTTTTGAAATCATAATAAATGTTAAAGAAATTTATTAGCACTTTTCAACAAACTGAAAAAGAGAAACTTATTGTCCTCAATCGAATTGAATCGCTTGAATAGTAGCATTTTTCTTAGCGACAAACGTGGCAGGTATCAACAGAACTAATAAACAAATGGTAAGGATTCCCGCATTTATTGCCACGATTATGGGAATATTAAACTCAACCGGAACGTAATCTACAAAGTATGAACTTGCATCTAATTTGATGAGATGAAAGTATTTCTGAATCAGGCAAAGTCCGACAGCTATGGCATTACCAATCAGCATTCCCTCTATGATAATTCGTAAACCAATCAGCATAAACACTTTACGCACACGGTGCGTGGTTAATCCCATAGCTTTTAGTATTCCGATGTTGGGTGTTTGTTCCAAAATGATAATAAAAAATGTGGAAATCAGCGTCACGATGCAAATAAAGATGGTAATGGTCATAAGCACCATCACGTTGGTGTCAAAAAGTTCCGTCCATTGGAAAATTTCCGGATAAATTTGCTGAATGGTTTCGGCTTTCAGTTGGTAGCCGATGTGGTCATTGACGAAATTGCCGACTTCCTCCAATTGGTCATAATCTCGAATAAGTATTTCAATTCCACCGACATAATTGCTGTCCCATCGGTTTAATTTTTGTACGTGGCGCAAATCGGCAATGACAAATTTATCGTCATATTCCGGCAGGCCGGTTTCAAAAGTACCTTCCAAAATGAAGCGGCGTTGCATGGGTGGGTCTTGTACAAAGTAAGTAAAGACTTTGTCGCCAATGTGCAGTTTGAGCTTTCGTGCCAATGATTTCGACATCAGAACTCCGTTGCAGATTTGTGAATCATTAACTTGTAAAGTATTGCCTTCCAACATATTACTGCGAAAATGCTCCCATGAAAAAGTAGAATCAATTCCTTTGACAATAATCCCCTCAACTTGGTCTTTCGTCTTGATAATTCCCACTTTCGTAGCAAAATATTGAAAATTTGCAATATCGGGGTTGGACTTTAAATCTTCTAAAAAAGGTTGATTCTTATCGAATGGTTTGGGGTCGAATGAGTAATTCATATCATAATTGGAAATACGAATATGGGAACCCATGTCAATGACTTTTTTTTCAATGGCATTTTTGTAACCGGTAGAAATAGATAACGCTAAAATAATGATTATTAAGCAAATAGATATTCCCAACACTGATAATCTGATGATTGGGCGCGTATATTGATTGTCTTTTGCTTTTAATAATCGTTTGGATAGTAGATTTTCTACCGCGTTCATAAGGCTAAAATTTGACGTTAATGCCTAACCGAACATTAAAAAGGGAGTACACTTTTTCGGTGGCATAAGCGGGGATGAGAATATGTCCGTATATGTAAACCATTTCGGTAATTGGCTGTTGGAAGCCCGCTCCGACCAAAAGAGCGTGCGTGTTGAGTCTCGTTTTATCTTGCAGAGGAAAGCTCAAAAACTCATACTCAGCATGAATTACAAGTCTGTCCCAGATATATCCTTCTATATAAGCATTTCCTCCGAAAATATGACTTTGGGTGTTTATCGCGTAATAGCTATCGTGGTAATTGGCAAACATATACGTGCCGCCAATGCCGATACATAAAAAATCGACCGGACATATTCCAAAATGTGGAGAAACATCAATGGAAGTAAGGTTTCCAATTTGTAATCCGAAATAGCCGCCTGCAATGAAATCGAATTTTCTCTCTTCTCCGTTTTTTCGGGACTGTTTATATGCCAGACTCTTAGGCAACGGAACGTCCTCTTCTTGTGCCGAAACGGCACCAACGGCCAGGCAAACCACTAATATTAAAAGAATTTTTTTCATTATTGATATTTTCTTCTGACTAAGTCGCAAAGTGACAAATAGGGTGCCGTTGTGGTGTCCCAAAAATAGTATTTTTTCAATAACTCAATTTCCTCAAAAGCCTCCTCAATCGTTTGACATTTATTCAATTTTTGAATGGCTATGCTGTATTCTTCACCCTTATTTCTAAATAATTCTCTGATATATAAGAATTTATCATTAACCGTAATGGCTTTTGACAAATCCTCAACTTTTGCGTTTTGGAATTTATTAGAAAGTGAATTGTCTTCTTTTTGTTGTGAGAGCAGGTCGTTGAGAGAGCGTTTGGGAGTAGTTGTCGGTTCATCAGGAAATAAGAGTCCCTCAATCGTTTTTGCTTCCGATTTCTTTGGTTTCTCACTGTGTGGTGCTTCCGGCTTTTGCATTTCGAAAGTTTTTTCAACAATGGGAGCGGCTGCTTGCATGGGTTCATCTCCTTGTACTATGGCTGGATTTTCTTCTTCCTGTGCTAGTTCCGGTTCCTTAACATCTTCTATTTTAGATTCTTCAAGAATATCCAACTCTTCAATTTCAGCATCTTCGTTAGATGAAATCTTTGCGGACAAGAATTCCAAAATATCACTTTCATCGTCTAAAATAGAGGTGGCAACTGCTTTTGTTTGTTCTGTCGGAAGGATCGGCGCTGTGGCTTCTGGGACATTAATATCTTGTATTTCAATATTTACAGATAAGGTTGTCAGCTCTGGTGCATCAGGTTGCATTTCTTCGGCTTTTTCCGGTTCAGCGGGAATGACTGTTGTTTCATGCTCTAAATCAATTTCCGGCTCTTCAATCGGAGTTTCTGTGTTGGCAGTTTCGGCAATCATGGCTTCCGTATTCACTTCTTCTGCAACTTCCGTATTATTTTCTGGAGAAAATGTTTCAGTTTCTTCTAAAATTGGTTCATTATTTCCATCGGAATGATTTTCTACAGTTTCAACAATTATTTCTTCACTTTTAGGCTTATCTGTAAGTTCATAATGCAAAACTATCTCGTATGCGTCTCGCAAATTTTGAAGGATAATATCTCGTTCAATCGCACTGATTTGGGTAACATTTTCGTTGATAAAGCGCAAGTTATCAATAATTTGAGTTAATTTTTGACGGTTGGTGGTATTTTGTTCAAAACTATTCATGGAATATGTCATTAAAATTAAAATGTTTTTATAAATTTGCGTTTTAAAAAAGCGTTCAAAAATACAATTTTTTTTAATACCAAGAAAAAAAATGTTCTTAGAAAGTAAAGCAGACAGAAGCATCAACAGGGGCTGGATAGAAGTCGTTTGTGGCTCAATGTTTTCCGGCAAAACAGAAGAATTATTGCGGCGGATTCGTCGTGCCAATTTTGCCAGTCAGAAAATTGAGCTTTTTAAGCCGGCAATTGATGTGCGTTATGCCGAGGAAGAGGTCGTTTCGCACGATTCCACTTCCATGATTTCTACGCCGGTTCATAATTCTGCCGAAATACTTATTTACGTGAATTTGGAAACCGTTGAAGTGGTGGGCATCGATGAGGTGCAATTCTTTGACGAAGGAATAGTAGAAGTTTGTAACAAATTAGCAGATAGCGGAATACGTGTTATCGTCGCCGGATTGGATATGGATTATTTAGGGAATCCGTTTGCCTCGATGCCGCGTTTAATGGCTGTCGCAGAATATGTTACTAAAACACACGCCATTTGTGTTAAATGCGGTGACTTGGCTCAATTTTCGCATAGATTGGTCGTCAATGACAAACAAGTGCTGTTAGGCGAAAAAGATAGCTACGAACCCCTTTGCCGCCGCTGTTTCAATGAGTATCGCGCAAGAGAAGAAGCTGCCAAACTACAGCAAAAATAATTGCTGCTTTCCGATTCACCGTTTCCCCACCGATTCAATACCATATTGTATATTGACATTTTGCCCATCGAAAATAAGTGCATGTCATTGCTGATTCCATTGTTTTTCATATTGCCGTTTTTGAAAAATCTTTGTATCTTTGCACGCAATTTATTAAATAGAGAAAAATGAGTAAATACACTGAATATCGTGGACTTAACTTATCTGAGATTGGGAAAGAAATGCAAAAATATTGGGAAGAAAATGATGTTTTTGCCAAAAGTTTGAAAAACCGTGAAGGTGCGGAGACTTTTGTGTTTTTTGAAGGTCCGCCTTCTGCGAACGGAACTCCCGGAATCCATCACGTAATGGCTCGTACAATCAAGGACTTGGTATGTCGTTATCAAACACTGAAAGGAAAATATGTTGGTCGTAAGGGCGGATGGGATACACACGGTCTGCCGGTGGAATTGGGTGTTGAAAAAACTTTGGGGATCACAAAGGAAGATATCGGAAAATCTATCTCCGTAGAAGAATATAACCAAGCTTGCCGCCGCGAAGTAATGAAATTTAAAGATCTGTGGGACGACATTACTAAGAAAATGGGCTATTGGGTCGACCTTGAAAATCCATATATCACTTTCGACAATAAATATATTGAATCTGTATGGTATTTACTCTCAAAACTTTATGAAAAAGGACTGCTCTACAAAGGCTACACCATACAACCTTTCTCGCCCGCTGCCGGTACAGGGCTCAGCTCCCACGAACTGAATCTCCCCGGCTGTTACAAAGATGTGAAAGATACAACTATCGTTGCTCAATTTAAAGTTACTGTCAATCAGAATGTTCCGGCGGCATTTAAAGATTTTATCCAAACCGATACCATTCCTGAAAATCTCTATTTTTTGGCTTGGACAACAACCCCGTGGACGTTGCCTTCTAATACTGCTTTGGCAGTCGGTCTTAAAATCGATTACGTCTTAATCAAAACTTTTAACCCTTATAATGGTGAACCTGTTTTGGTTGTCTTGGCTAAAAATTTGGTCAGCCACTATTTCTCTGAAAAAGGGAAAAACATGAATTGGGAAGATTACAAAGCAGGGGATAAAATTATTCCGTATCTTATTCTGAATGAGGCAAAAGGAGAGCAGCTATTGGGCGTTAGATATGAACAGCTGATTCCTTATATGACACCTGATGGGGACGCATTTCGCGTAATTGCGGGCGACTATGTGACAACCGAAGATGGTACCGGAATTGTGCATATAGCCCCTACTTTCGGCGCAGACGACAAGCGCGTCGCTGCCGATGCGGGCATTGCTCCCATGCTTCTCACCGACAAAATGGGCAACTCACAACCTATGGTCGATAAAACCGGTAAACTCTTTCACATTGATGATATTGACGAAGGATTTGTAAAAGAACATGTTAACGTTCCGCTCTATTCCCAAGTTGCCGGCTGCTACGTGAAACCCGACTATGAAAAAGATGACCAACACGCAGCTGAAACGTTAGATGTAACCATCGCCATCTGGCTGAAAGGAGAACATAAAGCTTTCAAAATAGAAAAATATGTTCACAATTACCCGCACTGCTGGCGAACTGATAAACCGGTGCTTTATTATCCGCTCGATTCGTGGTTCATCAAAACTACTCAGCTGAAAGACAGAATGATAGAGCTCAATAAAACGATTAAATGGAAACCGCAGGCAACCGGAAGTGGTCGATTTGGTAATTGGTTGGAAAATTTGGTGGATTGGAACTTATCCCGTTCCCGCTTCTGGGGCGTTCCACTCCCAATATGGACTACAGAGGATAAAAAAGAACAAATCTGTATCGGCTCCATCGAACAATTACAGAAGGAAATTGACAAGGCAGTGGCTGCCGGAATAATGAAGGAAAATCCGTATAAAGCGTTTATTGTCAATGATTTCAGTAAAGAGAATTATAACAAAATCGACTTGCACCGTCCTTACGTTGACGATATTTTTCTCGTTTCTCCAAGTGGTCAAAAAATGACACGCGAAATTGACTTGATTGATGTTTGGTTCGATTCCGGTGCGATGCCCTATTGTCAATGGCACTATCCGTTTGAAAATCAGGAAACATTTAAAAAGAACTTTCCTGCCAACTTCATCGCCGAGGGCGTGGATCAAACGCGCGGCTGGTTCTTTACCTTGCACGCTATCGCTACTATGTTGTTCGATTCTGTGGCTTATAAAGCAGTGGTTTCCAATGGTTTAGTATTAGACAAAAACGGAAATAAAATGTCCAAACGCTATGGAAATGCCACCGACCCGTTTGAAACTATCGAAAAATACGGTCCCGATGCCACTCGCTGGTATATGATTACCAATGCTCAACCGTGGGACAATCTCAAATTTGATGTAGAAGGGATTGCCGAGGTGCAACGCAAATTCTTCGGAACACTCTACAATACTTATAATTTCTTCGCAATGTATGCCAATATTGACGGTTTTTGTTACAAAGAAAATGATATTCCTAACGCAAAACGCCCCGAAATCGACCGTTGGATACTCTCCGAACTTAATACCTTAATTCAACACTGCGACGAATATTATACAGACTTTGAACCTACCAAAGCCGGTCGTGAAATTCAAGATTTTGTCAACGAATATCTAAGTAATTGGTATGTAAGACTTTGTCGTAGAAGATTTTGGAAAGGAAGTTATTCCGATGATAAAATCTCTGCTTACCAAACTCTTTATACCTGCATGGTGACCATCGCGAAGTTGGCTTCCCCAATCGCTCCTTTCTTCATGGATAAATTGTTTTTGGATTTGAACAAAATTACCCAAAAAGAAAAAATCGATTCTATTCACTTATCCGAATTCCCAAAAGTTGATAATAATTTGATTGATAAGATGTTGGAAGAACGGATGCAAATAGCACAGCAGATTTCTTCTATGGTACTTTCGCTCAGAAAGAAATCGAATATCCGTGTTCGTCAGCCACTTGGAAAAATTATGATTCCTGCAACCGATAACGATACTTTCAAAAATCAATTAGAGAAAGTCAAAGAATTGATATTGCATGAGGTCAATGTGAAGGAAATTGATTTTGTCTCTGATGATAACGGTATTTTTGTAAAACGTATTAAGCCGGATTTCAAGAAGTTGGGACCCAAGTACGGCAAAATTATGAAACAGTTAGCAAATGCCATCACCAATTTTAGTCAAGCGGATATTCAAAAAATTGAGAAAAACGGCAACTTCGTTCTTTCTGTCGATAATCAGGAAGTGACGGTCGAACTTGATGATGTAGAAATTGTGGCAGAAGACATTCCGGGCTGGGTTGTTACCAATCAGGGAGCCATGACAGTAGCTCTGGACATTACCATTACGGACGATTTGCGCAACGAAGGCTACGCCCGCGAAATGATTAACCGCATTCAAAACTTCCGCAAAGATTCTCAGTTGGACGTTATGGATACCATTTCTATTCAAGTTGAAAATAATGATGCTTTAAATCAAGCATTTAAACAATTTCAAGATTATATTCAGACAGAAACGCTCTGTACGGTTTTTGAAATTAAACCGACCCTGGCCGCTGCCAACAAGATTGAATTTGAAATTGCTGACAATCTTACCGTTCAAATAGTTATCAGTAAAAATTAGAGTATGGACGCTTATGTTTTCCCTGGACAAGGGGCACAGTTTGTAGGAATGGGCAAGGAATTGTATGAAACCGTTCCTGCTGCTAAGGAATTGTTTGAGACCGCCAATGACATCTTGGGATTTCGCATTACGGACATGATGTTCAACGGGACGGCGGAAGAACTGAAAATGACCAAGGTAACACAGCCTGCTGTTTTTTTGCATTCTGTTATCAGTTATTTGGTAGCGAAAGGTGTGCCGGCGCCGGCGATGGTTGCCGGTCATTCATTAGGTGAATTTTCTGCTTTGGTAGCTTGCCAAACGTTGAACTTTGCCGATGCGCTGCAATTGGTTTCCCAACGCGCGCAGGCGATGCAGCGCGCTTGCGAACTGACCCCTTCCACGATGGCGGTAGTTTTGAAATTTGATGATGAAAAAGTTGAGGAAATCTGCCGAAATTGTCCCGAAATTGTTGTGCCGGCGAACTATAACAGTCCGGAGCAATTGGTCATTTCCGGCACTTTGAGCGGCATTGAATGGGCTACGGAGCAAATAAAAACCGCTGGTGCGCGTCGGGTAATGCAGTTGGCAGTCGGTGGCGCATTCCACTCCCCACTTATGCAAACAGCAAAAGACGAATTGGCAAAAGCTATCGATGAAACCCATTTCGCAAAGCCGTTGTGTCCTATTTATCAAAATGTTACCGCAGACGCTTCTACCGATATTGCCACCATTCGCGAAAACCTGAAATGGCAACTTACGCACCCGATTCGTTGGACACAAACCATCAGAAATATGGTCACTGACGGGGCAACCGAATTTGTGGAATTTGGTCCCGGCGATGTGCTGCAGGGCTTAATCCGAAAAATAACACCCGATGTTGAGGTAAGACACGGATAATAAGTTGTAAATGAGCTATTTGTATATTACTATAAAATTCTGACAGAATGATTGATTATTTTCAACAAGCTCCCATTTCCGTTACCATTTGCGATAAAGATGGTAAGATTTTGGAGATGAACGATAAATCAGTATTGACTTTTGTACATGACGGACAAAGTCTCATCGGACATTCATTATTGGATTGTCATCCGGAACCGGCGCGGACAACATTGATACAAATGCTTCAAAATCATAATGTTAACGCATATACGATAGAGAAGAATGGAGTAAAGAAGTTAATATATCAGATGCCGTGGTATCAAGATGAACTTTTTGCCGGTTATATTGAGCTTTCTATGGAAATTCCGTTTGAGATGAAGCATTTTGTGCGCAAACCGGTAGTAAAATAGCTTTTATGGCATTCTAAGTTCAAAATTTTTGCCAAGATATACTTTTCTGACAAATTCATCGGAAGCTAATTCTTGAGCCGTTCCCGTTCGGAGTACGTTTCCTTCGTGTAATATATAAGCTCTATCTGTAATTGCCAGCGTTTCGTGGACGTTGTGGTCGGTGATTAAAATACCGATATTTTTCTTTTTCAGTTTGGCAATGATGCCCTGAATATCTTCTACTGCAATTGGGTCCACACCGGCAAATGGCTCATCCAAAAGAATAAATTTTGGGTCGGAAGCCAAACAGCGCGCGATTTCGGTTCTCCTTCGCTCGCCACCGGATAAGTTTTTTCCTTCATTTTTTCGTACTTTATGCAAATTAAACTCAGAAATGAGATCTTCCAGCTTGTCTTTTTGTTCTGAATGATTCAAACCGCTAAATTGAAGGATTGCTTTAATATTCTTTTCTACCGACAAATCGCGAAAGACAGATGCTTCTTGCGGCAAATATGAAATTCCCATCTGCGCACGCTTATACATGGCAAACTTCGTAATGTCGTCATCATTCAAAAAAATTTCGCCGGAAACCGGCTGTATTAAACCGACAATCATATAAAAAGAGGTCGTTTTGCCGGCACCATTTGGACCTAATAATCCAACTATTTCACCTTGTTTTAAGGATATTGAAACATGATTGACTACGGTTCTTGACTTATAAACTTTGACTAAATTGTCGGTTCTAATCGTGTATTCCATGATTACTGCTGTTCAGTGTAATTCTTAATTTTTTCACCAAGGGTATCTGCCACTTTTTGCAACGGATTTTTTATCACGGATTGCAAAAAAAGAGGCACGTCTGCGTCAATAGTAACGTCAAGCCGGCAGGTTTCTCCCGTCTTATTGATGTCAAAACCCAACAAAATCGGAATGTTTTTATCGTTGGTCATCCGAAAGACGATTTTGGAATCTGCCACCTTTTCTACAATATCCATTTGAAAGGACGCAATTCCCGAAACTGTAAATTCACAATGCTCGTCCGTTGCCTTCCAATTCTGGACTTGTTCGGGCATCATTTTCTCTAATATTTGAAAATTACCGAGTGTCGCGTATATTTTGTCTGCACCTGAATGTATGCCTTCGGTCTGATTCTGAATTCTCATTTTTCTTGCATTTATTGAACGGCAAAAGTACACATTTTTTTTTGTAAGATTCATACAAGAACATTAAAAAAATAATGTACCTTTGCAGCCAAATTATAGATTTATGTTTGAATATAATACGGAACGTAATGCACTCATTATCAAAGAGTATGGTAGAAATATACAGAAAATGATAGAAGATGCAGTCAAGATTAAAGATAGAAAACGAAGAAATGAAACGGCAAAAGCAATTGTCCGTGTGATGTCGATGTGTAGCATGAACGCTACATCAAACGGTTCGGCAAAGGGAAATATACCTGCTGTTGATGCCAATAAAAAAATGAAGGATTCGATTGAGTTTTGGCAAAAATTGTGGGATCATCTGTTTATTATATCTAATTATCAATTAGATGTAGATTCCCCTTTTCCCAAGCCCACCCCTGAAAGTAGAGTGATAGAGAAAGTGGGGTGCGGAAACCTTTCTAAAAGTAAAATAACCGTCCGTACTTATGGGCGTTATATTGAAAAAATTATTAAAACAGTTGCCAATTATCCGGATTCCGAACGCAAAATC
>Ga0209099_1002858_pt1 | contig 14645 bp, 8 predicted proteins | sample AD_JPNHW2_MetaG_FD_184430 | JGI IMG/M metagenome (GOLD analysis project Ga0209099, IMG submission 184430) | Active sludge microbial communities of municipal wastewater-treating anaerobic digesters from Japan - AD_JPNHW2_MetaG (SPAdes) (version 2) | ecosystem: Engineered > Bioreactor > Anaerobic >...
AATACATAAATGTAACAGCCTTACTGCTGTATCCGTTTTTTTATTAATATTGTGATGTTAATAATATGCCCCGGTATGCATTATTCCCAAAGGACTATTTGGGGGAAGTTATTTCGAAATTCTTACTTAAGCACAAAAGCTACCTAATAATAAGGATTTGTTTTTTCTGTAGTTCTGCCTGTTCAAGGCAAAATGATTCGTGTATACTATGCTTAGAATTGTCGCATAAAATCTGTTGTCTCTTTATCTGATAATTATAACTCATGATAAATAATCAATACCCACAATTTTAAATGTACGCTGAAGCCCAATCGTCTTCACAGCCGTTGATATCGCACAATCAAGTTTCGTTTCTTTTTTCAAAATATAGATACAAATTGTCTGGAATTGAACATATACACAACAAAGCGCAACATTGTGAAAAAGACAAAATTTGTTATGAAAAATTGATCCAAACACAGATTTAAACTGTTTAATAAAATGTAAAGTAGTCATAAAGAAACTCATTTTTTGTCGGGATTATATGGGAATATGATTAAATTTGGTAAATATTATTGGTTGTATTAACAAGATTATTATTTATCGAAAATATTCCCATATTCAATAATTGAAAAAATCGCATATGAAAGCACGAATTCTTATAATTGCAGGGCTACTTGGAATATTTTCAATACATAATAGTTTTTCTCAAATGGGATTAATCTGGAAAAAGGACAATACAGACGCAAAGAATTTTGGTATTAATAAAGGAAAAGCAAAAGATGTTACGCAGGATGTATTTAAAGCAGATACGCTAAACGGTAATATTATACTTGGTGTAAGAGAGGATGATAACTATTTTGTCGTTTATAACTATAATGGGAATATTCTTGAAAAAAAATATTATAATTCAAATAATAAGTTGACTAGAACTTGTAATTGCATTTATAATGATAGTGGAAATATTATAGAACAACGGGATAAATATGCAAAAGAAGTAGGTACAGATAGCAAAAGAATTTATACTTATAATGAAAAAAATCAGCTTATCGAGGAAATATATACTTATAATGAATCGAGAATACATAAAAAATACAGATATAAATACAGTGAAAGTGGAAATATAATATTGGTAAATGAATATTCATATACGGATAGTGCTGGGATATTTATTCCTTTTTTGAACAAAATCATCACTTGCAAATATGATGAAAAGGGGAATCGTATTGAAGAAAACGAACACGATTGTGTAGAGAATATGGATTTTTCACAGTTTTGGAAATACAATGAATTAGGAAAATTATTTGAATATGAGTATCTCAAAGACAATAATTTGAAACATAAATCCATATATAATTATAACGAAAAAGAACATAAATATGAAGTCACAAAATACGACGAAAACGGAATTTTTGTTAATACCACATTCTATGAATATGATACGAGCAGAAATATTATTGTTAAAAACATTAAAACACTCGGGCAAGAAAAATTAAAAAAACACACATATTTATATGATTTTGATGATAAGGAGAACTGGATTAAGAAAACTGAGTTTCTTGATAACTTTCCAATAAAAATAACCATTAGAACTATTACATATTATTCCGAGTAAATAATCATTATATGAAAAGGAAAATTCTGTATTGTGTAATATTATTTATAGTTTTTTTTAGTCATGAAACTTTTCCTCAAAGAGGTTTATACCGAGATATAAATACCACAAATGCAAAAATATATCATATAAAAGGAAAAGTAAAAGAAATTAAGCAAGACGTCTTTTCTGCAGACACAATAAATGGTAAAATTGTTCAAGTGAAAAGAATTGAAAATAATTATTCTGAAATTTATAACGATAAGGGTAACATTATTGAAAAGAAAATTTATAAATGGGGGAGCGGTTTATATCGGACATGCTCTTTCAAATACAATGAAGCAGGCAGAATTATAGAAGAAAATGAATTTTATGCGGGAGGGAATGGAGATAATAAGGTGATTTATATTTACAATGAAAAAGGGCAATTAATTGAAGAAAATCATGTTTCAACAAATACAGGAAGGCACAATAATTATATTTTTCATTTCGATGAAAAGGGAAATATGATATTAGTTAATGAGTGTAGTTTTATTGCCAGCAAGGACTTCATTGATACGCTTTCTTTGGAATTTTATAATTGTAGTTATGATGAAAAAGGCAAACTTATTGAACGATGTCACTATAATTCTTCGGGGAATCTTATTCAAAAAGACTTATGGTGTTTTAATGAAGCCGGCAACCAGACATTATATTGCGCCTTTAATAATGACAGCATATTATATTACAAATCCATATGTTCAAATCCTGATAATGGAATTATAAAAAGGTGGGAGTCATATTCATACAATTCAGATGGAACAATGCATTCCATAAAAAAGAGTAATTATGATGAAAATTTCAATATTATTTCTGAGAACATTTTTTACTCAAATGAGAAATGGTCGGGACAGAAGGAACCTGGGAACTACATTTATAAATATGAATTTGACAACCAAGGAAATTGGATAGAAAAAACGGAATTTTTAGATGAATTTCCAATAAGAATAACCATACGAGAAATTAAATATTATGTCGAATAAATATTACTTTATTCATACAACGGTATTTTTGATTGTGTTTTTTATCATTCAAACTCAATTATTTTCACAAAACAACAAAATAAATGAGTTGAAAAAAGATTTACAACAGGCAAATGAAGATACAAATAAAGTAAACATTCTTAATGCTCTGGCGGCTCAATACGTGAATATTGGCGATTATATTAACGCCAAAGAAGATGCCGATAACGCTTTGCTGCTGATAAAAGAGTTAAGTACCAAAAACAAAATCAGTAAAGAAGATGCTATAAAAAAAGAAAAAGCTTCATACACCGCAATTGGAAACATTTTTTTTAGTCAAGGTAATTATTCCGAAGCATATAATATTTATTTTATGTGTTTGAAAAAATTGGAAAAAATTGGAGATTTTGAAGGTGTGTCAGATATGTACTATTACATTAGGCTTATTTATGATCACATGGGCGACAAGAAAGAGCTACGGAAAATTGACTCTGTGATGATAGAATTGCAAAAACAAGGGTTCGGTGTTCAATATGAAGTATCATATGATTATGAAAATAGTAATAATTCTGAGGAAGACAAAATTCCACAAGATCAGATTGATTATCTTATTAAGTTTGGGTTAAAAGAAAATCTTGACGATAAGCAAGCAGAAGCAATTATAAACACCTGGATCGCATTAGGAAATGAAGCAGATGGAAATTATTCAGAAGCTTATGAATCATCCATGGAAGCAATTAAAGTTGCTGAAGAAACAGGAGACAAAGAAAGTTTGGCTTATTCATATATTATCGGTGGAAAGATATTTGTAAAACAACATAAATATATTGAGGCAAGAGAATATTTTGATAAAGCTTTGAAATTGTCAAAAGAAATTAGTAATAAAGAAAAGATTCGTGCTACATACTTGGGATATTCAATACTGGATAGTGCCAACAATAATTATAAGGAAGCTTACGAAAATTACAAAAGATACAACTTATATGGTGATAGCATAGGAGATATTGAAAACACCAAGAAAATTGTGCAAATGAAAATGAGCTATGACTTTGCAATTAAAGAAACTGTAATTAAGGCCGAACAAGAAAAAAAAGCTGCAATCGCGCGATACGCAATGGTATTTGATTACGAAAATAAAGCAAAAGATGCAGAAAATGACAGAATGATCAAAGAGGCAAAAATTAGGTATGATTTTGACAGCACTTCAGCGGCAACTAAAGCAGAATCTAATAAACAATTAGCTCTGGAAGAAGAAAAGAGAAAGAATCAATTAATATTCTGGAGTATTGTTTGTGCATCCATGCTAATTATAGGTTTCTTAAGTTTTATTGTTTATAAAAAGAGGAAAAAAGAATCTTTCCTTCGGAAATTAGAACAGCTAACAAATAAAGTTCTTAGATTGAAAATACCGCCGCACTTTGTTAAAAATTCCCTTTCAGCCATAAAAGAAAATATTTATACATCTGGAATTGAAAGTTCTTTAGAATATATAGACATGTTAACACATTTAATGATTAACGTTATTAATAATTCCAGAAATGAAGAAATTTCATTAGAAGAAGATATAAACGCACTGAGATTTTTTATTGAACTGAGAAATCTCCAGAAGGAAAACAAAGTTAAGTGGGAAATTGAAATAGATGAAAATATAGATACACAGAAAACGATAATAACGCCTAATTTGGTGCAACCTATAGTAGAGAATTGTTTTGATCATGCTTTTACTGGGATTAGCAACCCCGAATTAAAGATTAAAGTTTTCTTAAAAGATAATATGATCTATTTCATTGTAAAAGATAACGGTATTGGGTTTTCACCAAACAGTAAATTTTCGGATAAAAATTCCTCAAAAGTAACAGGAATTGGACTTGAAACTACAGCACAAAGGATTAATATTATTAAAAAAACCGAGAAAAAAGATGCTTTTTTAAATTATAAAAATTTGATCGATAAAAACCAAAAAATATTAGGTGCATTTGTAGAAATGGCCGTTCCATTAAAAATTGGTTATTAATAATTCACTCAATATAATAGTAGGTGTTTTAAAATATGATTATACGAAACAAATTATCTGATGTGCGTTTTTTAGAAATAGTGTTCATAAATGTTCATTTTAGCATAATTTTACTTTTATCTTCGAATTTTGTCCATGCACAAAATCTAATTTACAATTTAAAGCGTACAACAACAACAAATCAAATAAATTCAATAAATACAAATAACATTGGAAGTCTTTTTAATCTTGCCCGAAAATTACATTACAAAAAACCTGATAGTGCTATTTGTCTTTACAAAGAGGTAATACAACTATCAAAGCCTTTTTTTAATATTCCATATTTAAAAAATGAGGCTAATAGATTAACAGTAATTTCTAATGTGGGATGTGGTGATTTATATAAAAATAAGGAAGAATATTTAATGGCCCTTGATTATTATAAAAAAGCCTTAGATATGTATATTGAAACTGAAGATATTTTTGAAAAGGGCTTTATACATTGTGAAATTGCACAAACATATATCCATCTAAATGATTTTTCTAATGCTTTAAAATATTATTCTCTTGCGTTGGAGTTCTATAAAAAAAATAAGGATATAAAAGGAGAAATTTATGTTTTACAACAAATAGGAATCTGTTATTTAAAAATAGGCGATCAAAAAGAATCAGTATCTTATATTAAAAAAGCGCTATCCTTAAGTGAGGAAATTCATGATACATCAAATGTATATAAAAATCTTTGCACCTTGGGTTCCATTTATTATTTTCAAAAGAACCACAAATTAGCATTAGAGTATATGCTTAAATCAATAAAAATTGAGGAGGATCTTGGAGGAAAAAATGACATTTCTTATAATCTTGCAATGGTTGGATTAATTTACGATACCCTAGGCGATCGTGTAAATGCTATAAGATATTACTGGAAGGCAGCGAAAATTTGTTTCAAACTCAAAAATTATAATGGATATAATAAATATGTATTTGAAATTACTAATGGGGGAAATAGCAAAAATGAATTGCTTACAAAAAAGGATTCTAATATTATTTGGTTAGATATTATGCAAGATATTTCAAACGAATATGTCGTTGCTCATCAATTAGAAAAAGTAGGTAGAGATTTATTAACGCAGGAGGATTGGCTTGCTCCAGTTGAATATATTGTAAAGGCTTTAAATATTTATTTGAAACTAAATAAAAAAGAGGATGCTGCAAGAATGTACGGCTTCTTGGGTATGTGCTATTTTGAAGGCAATGAATATTTTAAGGCATTGGAATGCAGTAGTAAGTCCTTACAATTAATTGAAGAAATTGGTGATAAACAATTAATGGCATTAAATAATGAAAATATTGGATTGGCTATAGAACATCAAGGCGATTACAAAAAAGCAAGGGTATACTTTTATAACTCATTAAAACTTTATTCACAAACCAATGACGCGGACGGATTCATCAAACAAATAGGTAATATTTGTAGAACATTTTATCGTGAAGAGAATTATGAAATGGCCAAAAAAATCGAATTAAAAATACTATATATACAAAAATTAAGAAAGCAGAAAGAGTCAATGGCCAATTCACTTAGAGGTATTGGACATAGCTATATTGCACAAAAAAACTATCTTATTGGGCTTGAATATTACTTTAATTCATTAAAAATTAACAAGGAAATTATTTGTTGGGCGGGCATCGCAGAAGACCTAATGGTTATTGGAATTTGTTATCATGTTCAAAAAGAATACGATAAAGCGTTGAATTATTATTTAGATGCATTGGAGGCTAATAAAAAAATCAATAATAAAGATGATAATTCGATGATTTTATATAATATCGGTACTTTGTACCTTGACATGGCTAATTCAACTAAATATTCCAAACTGAATAATATGAAATTTTATGCAAATTCGGAAAAATATTTATTGCTTTGTGAAGATTTTTATAAACAAAATCCTAGGATTTTCGACCCTGAAAACGTTAAAATAAAAATTAAAACAAATCTCAGCTTTGTTTATGAAAAAACCGGACGTTATCAGCTTTCACTAAAATATTATAAAGATGCAATGAAAGCAAACGACTCAATCTTAAATTTAAATAAAAATCAAGAAACAATAATTAAGATGCGGAGAATTATTGATGAAATTTCTGAAGAAAGTGCTAAAAAAGAAAGAGGACAGCAAGAAGAGATAAAAAATGTAAAACTTACGATTAAAATAATTATTGGATCCGTTACAGCAGGGATTTTGTTTTTGATTATTCTAACAATATTTTACACAAATAAAAAACGAAAAGAAAATAAGCTTAGAAAGGATATTGAAGATTTGAATTCTAAGGTGATGGGGTTAAAAATACCCCCTCATTTTATTAAAAATTCTATTAATGCCATTAAAGACCATATTATTGTCTTTGGCGTTGAAAGTTCATTAGAATATTTGGATATGTTGGCTCGTTTAATGATTTCCGTTATTATAAATTCTAAAGATGATGAGATTTCATTAGAAGAAGATCTCAACACTCTGGATGTTTTTATAAAACTGAGAAATTTGCCAAGGGAAAACAAAGTAAACGTAATCTATGATATTAGTAAAAATATTAATCCGGAAAAAATCAAAATAATACCCAACCTGATACAACCAATTGTTGAGAATTCTTTCGATCATGCTTACTCAGGAATTAGCAACCCCGAATTAAGAATAAGCATTTTTATAAAAGATAAAATGATTCATTTCATTATTCAAGATAACGGTATGGGATTCAAGCAAAATCAAGCCATTACAGTTAATCAAATAGGACAACGAACAAAAATAGGACTGGATGCTACCATGCAAAGAATTAATATTATTAATAGGTTAGAGGGAAGTAAGGCCTTTATTGTTTTTAAGGACCTTTTCGATAAAAAACAAAGGTTATTGGGAGCATTTGTTGAAATGGCTGTTCCATTAAAAATAGAGTTTTAATAAAATAAATACTATGATAAATGCAGTTATCATTGATGATCTTCTAGGCGACAGGAATGATCTAAAAAGAAAAATCAACAAATGTATTTTGAGCGAAAATGTCAGTATTGTTGGTGAGGCTGATAACATAATTGATGGGAAAAAGTTGATAGATGTGTTTAAACCTGACATTGTTTTTTTAGACATAGAGATGCCTGGCGGTTCTGGTTTTGATTTGCTTGATATGATTGATAATATAACATTTGAAATTATTATCACAACAGTTCATGATGAATGTGCCTCAAAAGCATTTGAATACAGCGCCTTGCACTTTCTGGAAAAACCAGTGGAAGTTGATAAGTTAGAAGATGCTATTGAAAGGTATCTTAAAAATAAAAAACCTAATATAAGTTTCGAGCAAATAGAAGTACTATTAAAAAACCATAGAAATTTTCATGATATTGACAATCCTATTGCACTTCCTGATAGCAATGGGCTTGATTTCATAAAACTAAAAAATATAATACGGTGTGAAGCAGATAGTAATTTGACTCATATTTACACTATTGACAAATCTAAACATACAATTTGCAAGACGTTACAAAAAGTTTCCGAGTTATTATGTGAACATAATATTTTCCTGCGGGTTCACGAATCTCATTTAATCAATCTTCATTATATAAAAAAATATAATAAAGGGGATGGTGGTACGGCAAGGATGATTGATGATTCCGTTGCTTATATATCACGCGAAGGAAAGAATCGGCTTTTTAAAAGAATGGATGATCTTGGAATGAGAATTAAATAATATCCATTTCATGTTATACACTAAATATCCTACCAAATAAATTAAGATAAAGAATAATAATCTTTTCTTAAAATAAAATCTGAAAGCATTGCTAATACTGCATTTTAGCAACGTGTCCTAACAAAAAACAAATATTTTACAAAGAGTCCGGATTAACTTATTCTGTTACAGGTTAATTGCTGATTTACTTACGGAAACGTGTGATTTAATTTTGTGTGTACCAAATGTAAATTTTACGCCAATGGACACACATCTCAAATGCATCTCAAGAAACAAAGTTTCAAAAAGCTGCGGCATTCCACGCCAAAGTGGGTTGTTAAATTATTGTATAACTAAAAACAAAAAAAAATGAAAACAAAAATTAAAATTTGGATCTACATGCTTATCAACGCCATAGGCTTTGCTAAAGCAAAAAAAGAGTCTCATACTTCGACTTTTGATGAAATTAACCATGTAACTATCATCAAGGTGCCGATTATCAGTGATTCTAAAAAAAATAAATTAAATCCACAAAAAAATAAAATTATGAAAACAACATTCATTATCCTTTTCCTTTGTTTCTTAAATTTCAATAATATTGGTTTCGCCCAGAAAATAAAATCGGAATGGGTTAAAAATCCATCGACAAATTTTTATTCCTTACAGCACGATCAAGAAATTGAAAAAGATTTAATAAAGGAAAAACAGAGAAAATTATACAAAATAAATGAACTCATGAAAATCGCTAATGATTTAAAAAGCGAAGATGAGGGTTTAAGAATTAATGCGGTAGATCTTCTTAGCTATACAGCCGATATAATGTACTTGTCAAAAATTGAAGAGATGCTACAAAATGATAGTTCAGCTGAAGTAAAATATCAATGTGCAAGATCAATACATCGCTTTAATTCAAAAAGTTCTATCCCTTTCTTGATTATGGCATTGCAAATTAATGATAATCAACTTAAGATGGAAATTGCTTTGGCGTTGGCTGCTTTAGGTGAAAAAACAGAATGTTTAAAAATTTTCGAGGAATTGACAAAAATAGGTGAAAGAAATTTTATTCTGGACGCACATCTCGGTTATCTTGATTTGGCTACCGTTGATGCTGTTGACAATCTCAAAAACGATTTGCCAGACAATGATCCATATATTAGCGTAGATGCTGCAATAATTTTGGCTCAATTAGGGTATTTTAAAGAATCCTATCCAACATTGAAATCAAAATTGTTGCATCAGGATAAATATGTACGTATGGCTTCTTTACGTGGGCTTGCATACAGTGGTACGAATAATGCCATTAAATTAATTAAGGGGGAAATAAGTGACACAAATTTATTAGTTAGGGAAAGAGCTTTGTTGATCTTAAAAAATTGCAATATACCTATTATGCCAAAATCAAATATAAAAAGTGCTAAAACAGCTTATAATTCAACCGCTTCTACACAATATGGTAATACTTGGTGTAATAGTAGAAATCCCGCTTATTATGATTACAGCAATAGTGGGGGCGATTGCGCTAATTTCGTTTCACAATGCCTGATAGCAGGATATCTAGATTTATCTCCTGGAATCAATGATGGTTATGGCTGTATTCCTTCATGCGACAATCTTCATACTTTTCTGTATAATAATTCAAATGTAACTTATTATCAAAGATTATATTCTTCATATCCTTCCTGGTGGACAAAAGGAGATGTTATTATGATGGGAATTACGAGTGATCCTTGGCAACATGCAATGTTTGCAGCAACAACAAATACACCTCCTTTATTAGATGCGCATACCACTGACAGATGCCAATATTCACTTTCTACATACCCTCCTAGTTCCTATACAAGTTGTGATTTTTATCATATTAATTCATCAATTGTAACATTAGGAAATGACAATTGCCCCGGGTATTCATTATCAGTTAACTCTTCTTGTAGCTACACAAATGGAACTACGGTGGGGGCCACATCCACCGGATTCACTACTTGTTCTGGCAATATGAATGATGACGATGTCTTCTACTATTTCAACACTGGATCTTATACGTCCGTTACAATTCAAGTTCAAGGTCTTGGTAATTTTGATCCTGCTGTTCAAGTATTATCAGGTGCTTGTGGTGGCTCCCAATATCAGATAACCAATGGTTGTATTGATGTTACAGCTCATGGCGGATTAGAATCGCGCACATTTACAGGCTTAAGCACCAATACTACCTACTATATCCGAATCGGCAGTTATGATGCTGGCACAAACAACCAAGGGTCTTTCCAAGTGTGTGTGTATGGTACAGCGAATCTTCCTGATTTAATTATAACTGCAGGAACCCAGTCTGCGAATCCGTCATCTGTCAATGCCGGTTCAAGTATCACGGCATATTGTTCAGAGGACAATATCGGAACAGGTATATCAGGATCAAATTCTACAAGATTGTATTTGTCAGTAGATGGTGTTTTAAACACCTCTACAGATACATATTTGGGGTCAATTACTGGTTTTCCAAGCTTAGCGCCTAACTCATGTAGTGTTGTTAAAAATGCGGTAGTAACCATTCCTTCTGGAACCGCACCAGGCAGTTATTATTTGTTCTTTTGGGCGGATGGCAATGGAGATGTAACGGAATCAATAGAAAACAACAATTTTGCCTCTACAATTATTACAGTAACTTGTAATACACCATCCCCGGCAACAAGCATTTCAGGTAATAGTTCTGTGTGTTCAGGATTTTCAACAACTTTGACAGCAACCGGAACGCTAACAACTGGGGCTACATGGAAGTGGTATTCCGGGTCTTGCGGAGGAACCTATATTGGGAATGGATCAAGTATTACTGTTTCACCTACTGTAAACACAACTTATTATTTGCGTGCGGAAAGTTCGGTGTGTGGAAATAGTTCCTGCGTATCAAAAACAATCGCTGTTACTACTGCACCAACAATTTCCGGATATAGCAACCCTTCTTCGATTTGCTCAGGACAAAGTATAACGCTTAATGCAAGCGGAGCCTCGTCTTACACATGGTCGGGTAATGGACTGCAAAGTTCTTCAGGATCAAGTGTAATAGCGATTCCTACAACAACAGGAACTAATGTATATACTGTTACTGGCACATCAAACGGTTGTTCAAGTACCAATACCGTGAATGTAACTGTTAATGCCACTCCGTTAATTTCGGCTAATTCTAACCCATCTTCGATTTGTTTAGGACAAAGTACAACACTTAATGTGAGCGGCGCATCTTCTTACACTTGGGCTGGCAATGGATTGCAAAGTTCATCCGGTGCAAGTGTGACAGCAATGCCTACAACAACAGGAACAAATACGTATACTGTTATTGGTACATCAAACGGTTGTAATGGCACAGGCACAGCAATAGTAACAATAAATCCGAATGTAACGCCATCTGTTACATTAACTCAGAATCCACCGAATCCGGTTTGTTCAGGGCAAGCAGTTACCATTTCAGCAAATCCAACTAACGGTGGAAGCAATCCAATATATTCCTTCTCAGGAGGAATCGGCACAACAATCGGTAATCAATACATGATTTCAAGTTTAACTTCCAATGCAACAATCAACTGTACCATGACATCAAATATACAATGCCCTTCTACTGCTACAGTGAATAATTCGATCAATCTTCAAGTGACTAACCCACTACCGGCATCAGTAAATATCGCGATTCCAGCAACTAATATATGTTTATCTGATATTGCGAACTTCAGCGCTGTACCCTCAAATGGAGGCAATTCGCCAACGTTTTCTTGGTTTGTCAACGGACTAGTTGTTGGTTCGGGATCAATTTTTTCTTACTCATTCCCTTCGACAGGAATGTATACAGTATACTGTGTCATGACCTCTTCAGACAATTGTGTTAGTGGATCGCCTGCGACTTCAAATCAATTAAATATTACAGTGCAAAACCAGGTGACTGCTGCCGTTACTATTAATTCCGCTTCATCTTCAGTTTGCCAAGGGGATTCGATCACATTTAATGCAATTCCAGGAAATGGTGGCAATAATCCTTCATACCAATGGAAAGTTAATGGTACAACAGTAAGTACTGGTAGCTCCACATTTATTATTTCTACATTAAATAATGGAGATGTTGTTAGTTGTACAATGACCTCTAACTCATTATGCGTAACTTCCCCAAATGCAAATTCCAATTCTATTACGGTTACTGTTTATCCACTACCAACAGCTATAGCTTTAGGAGACACTACTGTTTGCCCAGGGGTTCCAGTACCATTAATAGGTTCCGGAGGAGTAAACTGTTCATGGTTGCCAGCAAATGGATTGTCGTCTTCAACAACCTGTGATCCGATTGCCACGGTTAACTCAACAACTACATATACACTGACCGTTAGTGACATTCATGGCTGTTCCAACCAGGATCATGCTGTTATCACAATTATACCACCCATTTCACCAACTGCATCATTTTCTATAGCTACAAACACGCCTTCAAATCCGGGGTTTATAGGTTGTTTTACTAACACATCTATAAACTCAACCAGCGTAAAATATGATTTTGGAGATCCGGCAAGTGGTAGCATGAATATATCAAACATTGACAACCCTTGTCACTATTTTTCATCCAACTCTATTTATATCGTAACGATGACCGCATATAACGGCTGTGGATTAAGTCTCGACTCAAATGTGACACAGAGTTTAATTAATGGGCCCTCTGGAATTTCCGAGTTAACAGATGAAGCAATTCTTAATGTTTTTCCTAACCCTTCTAACGGTGTTTTTACTATTGAAATATTTGACATTCTTGATGGAGGCGCATCATTAAAAATATTTGATGTGATCGGGCAGATTATTTATGATCAGAACATTCAGCAGTTTCCTGAGCACCAAAAGATACCGATTAACATAGCTAAGCAAAGCAAGGGTGTATATTTTATTACGCTGCAAACTTCAAAAGGGAAATTTTTTAGAAAAATAATTTTTGAATAATTAGCTAATTTTTTAAATGCCGCCTGTTCTATGTTGCAGGCGGCATTTACTTATTAATTATACAACAAACATAAAGTCTTATTCGTCAGATTACTCTTAATCCTGTTTTTATTTTACCCTTGTACACTTGTACACCCCCCTTGTACAAAAATCCAACAGCTATTATTCCATTTAAAATCACAAAGTAACACCTCCACAAACCAGGAATGAAAGGGGTTTTGTAAAAATGCAGTTGTCATGCTCCACTTAATACTCTGTACAAAATTCCGCACAAAATTCTGTACAAAAAATGACCGTTTTACCATAAATCACTCAAATACCCTGAAAAACCCGGTGATATTCTGTACAGAACATGCTTTTTCCCTGAAAATACAGCATTTTTAACCGTAAACTTTTGCACATAACGAGACTGATCACCAAATTTTGAGTAAAAAATTACCCAAAAACATTTTTTCAGAGGTGATTTTTGTTCAAATCATCAATTTTTAGAAACTTAAACTTAATTTTCAACCAAATTTATTTTCAGAATGAAGTAACAAATGTGTTTTACAACTAATTTCAGGGAAAAAATAATTATGATGGCTATTGAAAATGAAAAAACTCCGGCTAACGATTGTGATTTGAAAATAGAAAACGAAATTCTTACCAAAAATGAGAAAATCATTCTTTCGTTGAAGGGAATGCAAAATCGATCACGATAAAATTTAGGGATGAAAAACCCAGCTTGAATGAGGTTGTTTGTGAAAAGGATATAAAAATTGAAGCTCGACTGTGCTAAATATTTCAAAAAAAGCAAGGTTCAGGAGTTGGTTGTAAAAACAGCTGCCGGAAATATTATTTATTCCACATTGAAAACCCAAATAAAGCTCAAAGAATAGCAATATTTTTAGACTAATTTTGATCCTTCACTTTTTTGCAGCTCCTTGCCAAATAATTTCTATTTTTATGCTTCACATTTTCTTTTTTAATATTTCTGCCAATATATGTCAAGCCAACAAAAAGGCTATCAATAAATTCGGTTAAAGGGTCCGAAAATTAAAAGAGGATAATAATATGCTTCTCCCCCATCTGGCAGCAAAACTCGATATCGATTCTCACATTGCCACAGTAAAAGCCAACAATGGAAACCAATCTTATTATCCCTATTACAATAGATTGCTTATATTAAAGAAAATTTTTCTGATGAATCTTAATTGAAATTGTTTAATTATTTTGACATTGTAAAACTTATACCAACTTTAATAATTCTTTTGTTGCTTTCATAACAGCAATTTCAGAACTCCTGACTTGGCAGCAGATTAAAATGTCGCAGATTTGTAAACCATCATCAAATTAGTACCTGGAAAAACGGTTTCTGTATCATTGAGTAGTTCGCATATATTTTTCACTGCATTATTAT
>Ga0209099_1002859_pt1 | contig 14643 bp, 15 predicted proteins | sample AD_JPNHW2_MetaG_FD_184430 | JGI IMG/M metagenome (GOLD analysis project Ga0209099, IMG submission 184430) | Active sludge microbial communities of municipal wastewater-treating anaerobic digesters from Japan - AD_JPNHW2_MetaG (SPAdes) (version 2) | ecosystem: Engineered > Bioreactor > Anaerobic...
AAATGTAATTTTAAAAAGAATTTAAGCGTTCATTGTAATCCGTTCTTCGGTTGCCCTTCGGGGACGTTGCCTCCGGCAAGGGGGTCAATTAGTCCTGAATGGGGGGTCAGTTTGTCCTGAATAAACAGTTATGGTTCAGCGTAAAATTTGAAAAACACATAGGGATAATAGTGGTCTCCACCAAGATCAATTAAAAGATTAAGATTTGCCACTCAATGGCCACCCCACAGCCAACTATTCGCGGGTATAATTTTTAAAGACCAATGTATATTCAGTTTTATATTGACCCCCTGTTCAGATTTAATTGACCCCCCATTCAGGCGAAGTTGACCCCCTAAAAGAGCAAGTTTTATCTGCCATTCCGGCAATATTGACCCCCCTGGGAGAAAATATTGTCTGTCATTCCGGCATATTGACCCCCTAAGAACGGACTGTTTTTTTGCTTTGCAATAAAAACAGATTCAATGGCAAATAAGACAATAGAAATGGAGGTTATCAAACAGATCGGGATTTTAAACAGCCTTGGTTATTCAAAGAAAGCCATAGCGAGGGAGTTGAATTTATCAAAAAACACAGTTAAGAGTTATCTCTCAAGAGGTGATCAAATAACAGAACCTTCACCAAACAATAAGCGGGATGTATTATATGAGTTCTTTCCATATGTCAAAGAGGAACTTAAAAGGAAAGGGGTAACCCGACAGATCCTCTGGGGAGAGTACCGCTCAAAACATCCTGATGGATATTGTTACGGACACTTCTGTGAGTATCTGAGCAAATGGCTTCAAAATAAAGATGTATCGCTTCATATCGAACAAATTGCGGGAGATAAACTATATATTGACTTTACAGGATATAAACCATCAATTGTTGATCCACAAACCGGTGAAATAAAAGAAGTAGAGGTCTTTGTATCTGTCCTGGGCTTCAGTGGAAAGACATATGTTAGGGCCTGTGAGAGTCAGAGAAAAGAGGATTTTTTACCATGTATTGTACACTCACTGGGCTACTATGGGGGTGTTCCAAATGTTCTGGTCCCTGATAATCTTAGGTCTGGGGTTGACAAGGCAAGTAACTACGAGGCAGATATAAACAGGGATCTCCTTGATCTTGGCAATCATTATGGTATGGCAATACTCCCTACCCGAAGTCGCAAGCCAAGGGATAAAGCATGGGTTGAGAGAATGGTGCAAATCATTTATACACGGATATTTGCTCCACTCCGTAATAGAGTTTTTACAGGCATAGATGAGCTTAATGAAGCTATTTTCGAACTTCTGGAGGTTCATAATAATCTTCCTCTTCAGGAAAGAGAAGAGAGCCGTAATGAACTCTTTGAGCGGGATGAAAAGGCAGTTCTCAAACCATTGCCACAGGAGCGATGGGAGTTGAAAGAATACCTTCATGTTAAAGTCATGAAGAACTGCTATGTACAGTTGCATAAAGACCGGCATTACTATAGTGTCCCTCACCAATATATCGGTAGTAAAGTGAAGATAGTCTATACTGCAACATATGTCAGTGTCTACCTTTCAGGAGAGCGTATTGCTTACCATCTGCGGGATCGCCGGCCATATAAGTATACAACTGTAAAAGATCATCTTCCTTCGACTCATCAGTTCGTAAGCGAGTGGAACCCGACTAAGTTTATTGAGTGGGCCTCGCATATACATCCTGATGTTAAAGCATACATCTGCAATGTACTTGAGAATAAATCTTATCCCGAACAAACATACAGAAGCTGTGTTGGGATACTCTCCTTTGAAAAGAAAGCAGGTCGTGACAGACTTATTGCTGCCTGCCAGAGAGCTACTGCATTCGGTGCATATAACTATAAAGTAATACAGCAGATTATAGATAATAAGCTTGATCGATTAGACACTAAAAAAGAAAATTTAACTCTGCCCCTGCATGATAATATCCGGGGACCAGAATATTATAAATGAAACAACTCAAATCAATCCTATGACACATGAAATCCAGCATTTAATGCAGCAATTAAGGCTGCCAGGCATGAAAGCCGCTTATGAAGGCATTGTATCTACCAGAAACATGCAATCAATAGATAACGATGAACTATTAAACCTTCTTTTGCAGGCAGAATGGGACGAGAGGGAAAATCTGAAAGCCAGCCGCAGATTACAGAATGCAAAGTTCCGCATGAGAGCAAGCATGGAAGAAATAGACTTTATTAAACCTCGTGGGCTGAATAAAACACAACTACTGCGGTTTACTGATGGAAGCTTTGTGAAAAATGGCGAAAATGTACTAATCACAGGACAAACCGGAGTTGGTAAAAGTTATATCGCATCGGCATTGGGACATCAGGCTTGTCAGCTTGGATATAAGGTCAATTACTTTATTACACAGAAATTATTTACGATGCTACGCATGTCAAAAGCAGATGAGTCGTACATAAGACAGATTAAACGCATCGAAAAACAAGATCTGATTATCATTGATGATTTTGGTATGCAGCCACTTGATGATATGACAAGGATGATGTTACTTGAGATTATTGAGGACCGTCACCAGAAAAGTTCAACTATTATAGCATCACAGTTACCAGTGGATAAATGGTATGATGTAATCGGAGAAAATACCATTGCTGATGCTATACTTGATCGGCTGGTACATACTTCTCACAGGATAGAATTATCAGGTGAGTCGATGAGAAAAAAGAAAAAAATGTAATTTTAAAAAGAATTTAAGCGTTCATTGTAATCCGTTCTTCGGTTGCCCTTCGGGGACGTTGCCTCCGGCAAGGGGGTCAATTAGTCCTGAATGGGGGGTCAGTTTGTCCTGAATAAACACAGTAAGCTTTGAAACATAACGGCCCGGTGGAATGGGGAGTTGCTTTTCATAGCATTGTCCGTGTTAGCATTTCGGGCCGATATTAAGATTGTCAAGGTAACTAAATCAGTAAAAAGTAACGAATCTAGTCTTCGCAAATATTCCTTTTTTTTACCTTTTTATCGAAAACTGGTAGTTGTAAACATCAATTTCTGTAGCAAATAGTCCCAAATATAATGAATCGTACTTTTTTATTACAATCGCTTTTTGAGTTCCATTGACTGGATCTTTGTCTTTAGTTGTGCAATAAAAATAGGTGCACATTCCATCAAATGAGTATTCCTTTTCCTCTTTTCTATTGATAACTAAATAGAGAGTTTTAACTCCGCCATCTATGAAATTTGAAATTGAAATCTCTTTATCTGATATTATAATTGTACGATCCTCAAATTCATTCTTAAAATCACATTCTTTTTTAATTAGATATGGGCTATTATAAGTTTGTGCGTAACTATTGATTGCATAAATTATAATCATGGTTGATAAGATAATTTTTTTCATGGTAACGAATTTTAGGTGAATAATATGATACTCAGCAATTTTGCAGAATTGCTTAATTGATTATTTAATAGGTCCTTAAAAAAGTTTGATGACAATATATATCAAGCAACTGAGTGAAAATGCCATTGCGTATAAAGAAAGCCACGTCTGTCTACTAATCTTTTTCCCAAATTCTCCTCTTTCCTCAGAAGTCCAAGTCATCTCATTTGATGCAAATCGATGAATTTCCATCTGTTTGATTTCAATGAAAATCAGATAGATTAAATTAATTATTGGAAATATAACTGTCCATAATGGAAGCTTAGGAGAATCACTAGGAAAAGTTCCTAAGACTAAATAGGCAGCAATCATTATATTGTTGAAATTAAAAATTTTATCATGTATTCTATCAAAACTTTCTTGAATTTGATTAAGTGAATGTTCAACACGCTGATCTACTCTTTCAAATAGTTTATTGGGTTCTGAAAATACATCTTTTGTATCCTGTCGTCTGTTAATTTCTTGAAGGGTGTTCTTAATCTCCTCCAATATCTCTAATGTTCTTTGTTCCTCAGTCATTTTGCGTGTATATGATTTTTTATAGACTATGTCAAAAAGTATTTTAAATCCCTCTAGTTGAGTGAAATAACACTTTAGCTGTTAGCATTTTGGGCCATCTGTTTTGTTTCGAAACTGTCACCCTTTCTGTAAATTGTCCACGTTGTTGGCGCATTGTCCGTGTTAGGTGGTCGTAGTTCTAAAAAATATTCTCTTGATATTATTTTGTTAACATAAGGTTCTTTGTATAAATCTTGAAGTCATCAGCATCTTGAGATTTTACTTTACCGTCAAAAATATAAAGACGAAATTTATCAATGATTTTAGATGATAATGAATTTAGATCATTTAAAGTCAATGGAAAGAATGCTGTATATCGAAAGTCATTGTTTGAGACGTCGACATCAATTTCTATTTCAGATTTGGTAAGTTTTGTCCCGTCCGTAAAAAGGATTATCACTCCTTTCCCATCAACCACACAAGTGCTACCGAGGGTCATTAAATCCATAAAATAATACACTTTACCATTTCTAAAAATTTTAACAATGTGAATAGTAGCCATTGGATTTCCTAGGACTGGGCAGTCGATCTTAATCTCATCTGTAAAGTCATCTTTTTCCTTTCTTGACATCATTTCATCGTAGAATTTCTTATCGTTTGTTAACGAATCATGTTGTAATCCAGTTTGCTCTGTTTGAGCATTTAGTTTGAAAATACTGAACATTAGCACTAAGATTGTTATCCAAGTTTTCATATTTATAAATATTAATTGATTAAAAATTCAAACTTACGTCAACTAAAGTTAGCTGGAAGTGGTTTCCTATGCCACCTAACGACCCGACGGTTGAGGGAGTAAACAAGTTTATTACCCCAACCGTCCGTGTTATGGGCTGGGCTTCTTATCAAATAGTTTTCCTGATTGTGTATTGGTCTCTTACCCTCCAAATTTCAAGGGCTTTTTCTATGTAATGGTTAATTTTTTCTATAAAATCATCCCATTTTACTGTTTTAATGTATGAGAATTCTCCCTCATGGATTGTTGTTCCATTACATTCTCTTGTTGTCTGATTTTTCTTATTGAACATATTCTCTTTTAATATCGTAAAAAGTTGGTCTGTAAAATGGGTAGTGCTATTGCATTCTTGATTATATTGATAATACCATTCATATAATCCATTACTGTCAGGCAAGACTATACCCAATAATGCATTTGTCTTACTATTTTTACCTTCTCTAGATTGCTCTCTCAAAGAGTAAGAGATTTCCCAAGGAATCCATTGGTCTTTTTCAGGTGTGGTTTCTTTCATTCCCTTTGATATAAATACAATAGTGACTGTGCTATCAAAGATTTTGTCACCAAGACTTGATGCAATAGTTGAATCAGCAAGAGAACTCATATCTTCACCATCATTTTCACCTTTGTTTATATGATCCGATCTGTCAATTTTAGTCTGAAGAATATCCACATAATCTCTAACTGTCGTAAATCTAATTCCGGTTAATGCTCGAACATTTGAGTCTGCATACTTGTATGTTATAAAAATCTTTTTACCCATCTTTAAAAAATTAAATTGTGAATTCCTAAGATGATTAGAATTATGGCAATAAAACCATAAAAGGGAAACAACGTTAAATTCGTAAACATAATTTCCAATACTTTTTTTTCATCTTTCTCAAATCTTCTGTAATCCATACTATATAGGAACTCATTTGATGACAATCTGTTTGCTATTGTCCAATCATATAACCGTCTGTAGCATTTCTCCTTATGAAGGTAGAATGAGTCTAGATACCAGAAAATTAGTACAGGTAGAATCAAAATGAAATTGAAGTAACTCAAATTATTGGCAACAATTATTTGGTTTGTAAGGGCAAGTAAGACAGCGACTAATGATACAATCCAACCTTTAAGGAGAAATGAATTGTTTGCCATCCTTGTAATTACTCCTTGAATTAGATCAATTTCTTTATGCAAAACAGCTTCTTTTTCCATGTGAGTTATTTTTGATTTAGCCAGTCTTCAATTCTTATTTTTGATCCATTGAACTCGACAAAATATTTTCCTTTTGAATAATAGTTCTCAGACGTTAAAATAGGATAGATTTGTAAGTATTCACTACCAGAGTAAGTACCCTCTTCACTATCTGTGATTGGCATTATTGCAATATTTCTAAAATATTTATTCGCATCTCCATATCCCAATTCCCAATTGCACCATTTTGAGGCAATTGCTGCTTCAGTAGCCAACAGAATGAACTTATCACATTGTTTTATTTTTTCTTTAATTCTTGTCGCAGTAGCACCACTTGTTGTTTTGGGCATAACATCATCTAACCAATCGACATAAACGTTTACTCCTAATCCATTCAAAAAGATTAGAACATCTTTAATGATTTGTTTTTCATCATGCTTGTGTGATAGGAAAACTGAAATCTCGTTTGATAATTTAGTCCTTTTTCGTTTTTCATCAATTGTGGAAAAGAATCGTGTTGATTCTGTTAAGTTTTCAATTCGATACTTCGACAATAAACTTTTTGAGATTAATTTTTCCATAGTCAGTAGGTTTTAAAGGTTGTGATTTGTTGTCTATAGGATGCACGATGCCTTGCCCATAACTTGTTTATATGAGTAATGAAATTATATATCTGCTCAAATGTGGATATAGTGTTATGCTTAGTAATTATCATATACCTGTTAAGATGTATATCTTTCAAAGCACTGCCCCGTCAGTCACATGAGTATTCTCTGATTAATATGCTGAACTACACAATTACAACATGCTTTTTCTGTCCTTCACCCTCACAATTCATATAAAGTTAAACAAAATATTGAAATGATTATCAAATATTTCAATAGTTAAATGCCTGTCAAATTAATAACCCTTCTTTATGTTTTTTCCAATCGAGTAGGAGGAAAATAAAATAGTTTTCCTCCTATTTTATTTTCCGACCTCTCACACCACCGTACGTACGGTTCTCGTATACGGCGGTTCCTTAATTCACAACTCTGACCTTTAGGTAATAGTCCGAAAAGAAAACGTAACCAACTGACCTGAGCCGTTCCGTGGTAATGGTTCTATGCAGGATATAGCTATCTGCAATATGCCAATAGCCTTTTCTTGTATTCGCCCACTCGTAGGCCTTGGTTTTACTAACTCCAAGTTTTACAAGATTAGCCCACTTGGTCTTAATTCGTTTCCATTGTTTCCAAATGACCATGCGCAGCCTCCGGCGATACCATTCATCTATCTTTTCCAGCAGACTCTGCATGTCGGCCATTTTGAAGTATTGCACCCAGCCTGTAATATATTGCCGTAGTGCCTCCTTCCTTCGGTCATTACCCCATCCATTGCTCCTTGATGTAAGCTCTTTAATTCTCGCTTTCATCTTTACTACGCTTCTAGGATGTATCCGTAACCTGCCTTCTCCTTTAACAATATAAAAGGAGTAGCCAAGGAACTTGATGTTCCTGACATAGGCAACCTGACTTTTGTCCCGATTCACTTTTAAGAACAGCTTCCCTTCTATATACGGGATAATGTTCTCCATCGTTCTTTCGGCACTTCGCCGGCTCTTACAGAAAATGATCATATCATCGGCGTAGCGAACAAACTTATGTCCCCGCCGTTCAAGTTCTCTATCCAGTTCATTAAGCATGATGTTGCTTAATAGCGGGCTTAACGGACCTCCCTGAGGAACTCCCTCTGTTGTCTCTTCATACCTACCGTCTTTCATCACTCCTGCGTTAAGATACTTATGGATGAGCGAGATTACCCGCCCGTCTTTAACCTTATGTAATAGCACCTCTATCAGTTTGCTATGGCTGACTGTGTCAAAGAACCTTTCCAGATCAATGTCCACAGCATATACATAGCCTTCTGTGATGTATTCCCGGCATTTACTGAGCGCCTGATGAGCGCCTCGCTTCGGCCTGAAACCAAAGCTGTTTGGTGAGAACCCTGGTTCATAAATCAGGGTAAGTTGTTGCGCTATGCTCTGTTGGATTACCCTGTCTACTACTGTGGGTATCCCCAACTGACGCTTCTTCCCGTTTTCCTTGGGTATCTCTACCCTTCTAACCGGATTGGGACAGTATATGCCCCTTTCAATGGATGTTATCAACTCCTCCTTATGCCTGACAAGATAGTCTTTCAATAGCCCGACATCCATCCCGTCAACACCCCCTGCTCCTTTATTCTGCCTCACTTGTTTGAAGGCAGCGTTAAGGTTCGAGGGTGATAGGATTTGTTCCAACAATCCATCCCTTGTTTGGTGATTGTTGCTGGTGAGGTTGTTTTCAGTTATCCTCATGTAAGTCTGCCCTCCCTCATGTACTTTGGATTCCGTCCTATCTCCATGCGGGCAGGTCCTCGATCTCTCAAAGATTTTCTGCTCTCTCCCTTTCATGCGGTAACATTCATTTACTGCTCACTCTCTTAAGGTTCGGCCCTTCCCTCGCTTCGTCGTAACTCGGTAATATGGCCTCAGCTGACTTCTCACGGTAAACCTTCTTTCGTCCATGCTTCTTACTCTGTTTCCACATGTCCGTGAGATCTCCCCGGGTAAGAACGATAACTTTCATCCCACTTGTCTGCTTCATTTACCCTGATTGCTTCGGACAGTACCGGACTTCGTTTTGTTTTGCAAACTCATCCTGCAACCTTAGGCCTTATATGAAGTTTCTGTTCGTCAGACCAGAACTTTGCCTCCGGCTTCCTTCAGATTCCATCTCACGATGGACACCCTTGCCTTTGGCTAACGCTTCCCACTGTCTGGGTGCGCTCGGGTCTTTCACCCTATAGTTATCGCCCATGCCGGGCGCACAAAAAAAAAGGGGTGTAAAAACACCCCCTTTTCAACCTCGGTAAATGAGATTAAAGACCTTTGTTTAATGCAGGAGCTGCTTTGAATTTAACAACTTTCTTTGCAGGAACATTAAGTTTTGCTCCGGTACGTGGGTTACGAACTACTCTGGCACTTCTTTTGTCAACTTTAAAAGTACCTAAGCCTGGGAGCTGTATTCTCTGACCTTTTTTCATGGATTTTCCAAAAGCGCTAACAAATGCATTTAATGCTTTTCCAGAATCCTTAATTGAAAGACCTGCTTCTTCAGCGATTGCATTAACTAATTCTTTTTTTGTCATAATGTAAGATTTTAGAGTTAGACCAAACTTGCTAATTGAATACAAATTTATTTTTTTATAATTCATATGCAAATTTATTTCTCCGTTTTTCCACAAATAATGGCACTTTAAGGTTAAAATGTCCATTTCTTTTGACTAAACCTCATTATAAGCCAATAGAGCTCATTCCCCCATCAATTCATAATTTCCGATTTTTGCGAAAAAATATTTATTCACAAACTGTTGATAAAATCACTATATTGCTGTTTATCAGCATTTTGTATATTTTTTGCAAAATCATTCTGAAAAAACAAAAAAATATTATCTTTGCGGCGGAAAAACAATCAGGGATCAGCAACACAGATAATGCGGTCCCAACAATGAAGGGCAGCGGTCCTGAATTGAAGAAGATAGTTTATTATGGAGAAATGGCAGAGCGGTCGAATGCGGCGGTCTTGAAAACCGTTATTCTGTATCCACGGAATCGGGGGTTCGAATCCCTCTTTCTCCGCAAACATTTTTAAAAACCTCATGTAATTAAATATATTGCATGAGGTTTTTTTATTTTCGCATACAGAATACGTCGCTGGTGATATTATTTAACCACCAATACCAGGCACAATCACTTTTATCAAGAGTCCTGAAATAAAGTTATTTGCATCATATTATTACTTTATTCTTTTCTTCAGAAACTATTCCTCCTGCCCATGAAGAATCGGTACCAATTATTGAAGACCAGGACAAATTGTTTATTGAAGTAAATGAAATAAACCGTCTGGTCAGGCGCTGTTGGACACGTTAATATATATATCCTTGAAGGTAAAAACACTTCTTAAACTAAATCAATGAAATAGTAGATTGATATTTATTAATACATGATAAGTACAGAGGCAAATCATTGTAACAATTAAAAGGCAACTTTATTTGCTTATAAGGTTTTTCAGAACAACTGATTTCAGCAATTCAACCTTTCTTTGTTTTGATAGCGGAAGTTCCCTGCCGTTAATATTTACATATCCACCTGATAAAGAATCAATATGTGAAATATTAACCAGGAAAGATCTGTGTATCCTGAAAAAGTAATCATAAGGTAAGAGTTCTTCCAGCGATGATATCTTCTGATGGATAACAATCGTCTTTCCTTTGAAATAGAGTTTAAGGTAGTTTTGCATTGCTTCAGCATAAAGAATCTCTTCCCATGATATTCTTTTAAATGAATCTCCCTGACGAATAAACAGGTTTGACTTATAATCTTCACCACAGTTTTGAAGTATTATATGTGACATGAATATCTCCCTGGCTTTATGAACAGCCTGAGAAAATCTTTCAAATGAATATGGCTTTAGAAGATAATCTGTAACGTTCAATCTGTAACCTTCAATTGCAAATTCAGAATATGTCGTGGCAATAATAGTAAGAGGTACATTTTCCAGCGTTTCGAGAAGTTCAATACCCGTCATGTGCGGCATACTGATATCAAGAAACATAAGATCTATCTCCTTTCTTTTAAGAATTTCTACTGCTTCGGCAGCAGAAGAACACGAGTCTTCCTGAACAAGAAAACTGATTTTTTTAATATAATTTGAAATTCCTCTTACAGCTATCGATTCATCGTCTACAATAAGGCACTTAAGCGGTTGTATATCTGAGCGTTTTGAAACTATCTCGGTCATGTTAATGCTATGATATTAAGTTTTACTATGTAAGTAGTTCCGGTTTCTTCTTTAAAAAGCTTATACTTACCTGGGTATAAGATATCAAGTCTTTCAGCTGTGTTTTCAAGGCCCAGACCTGAACATTCATTTTTCTGTGAATGGATTATTGATTTTGAATTTATTACCATAAGCTCGAGTTCGTTTTTATGTTGCTCAAAAGTTATAGTGATAAAGCCTTTTTCTGAGCTGGTTCGCGATACATGCTTAAAAGCGTTTTCAATAAGATTGACAAAGAGCAACGGAGGTATCTCTTTTTCATTGTCATCAATTTTCCAGCTGCAACTTACAACAAGTTTGTCTTCCCATCTTACTTTTTCAATTTCAATGAAATTTTTAAGGAACTCCATTTCCTGATTAAGACTGATTAACTCTTTTCTCCCGTTATAAAGCTGATAGCGAAGTATATCAGAATATCTAATCAGCAGGGTTGAGGCAAGGTTTACATCCTCCTGCATCAGAGTGTTTATATGGTTTAGAACATTGAACATGAAATGTGGAGTTATTTGTTCCTGTAGGAATTTGAGTTGGAACTCATGTTTGATTTTTTCCTGTTTAAGATGCTCACGATAGAATCTCATTCCACAGAAACCCAGATTAATGAATATTACTGAAGGAATTGCTTTGAGAAGCTCAAGCGAAAGAGTGTCAGTAAAGCAAAACAGCAATGATGGTTCAAATATGTTTTTCTTTTCCAGCAGGGAGAATCCTTTAACCGTTAGTGCAAATATCAGTGACATCAACAGTGAAGCAATGATAAAAAAAACTATGATTGCCTCTTTTTTCAATCTAACCATCACTTTTGGCAGAATATAATTGCTGAGATAAACGGCTATTAGAAGAAGTGGAATGAAAATACATAAAACAAAAGCAATAGTCTCAATAACAGGTGCCTGATTAAGAAGCTGTATCCAGAAAAGAAAAACTACCCCTGTGCAAAAGATCACAAGAAAAGTCTTGTAACCGATTCTTTTTAATATGTCATTTTTCATAATTGAAATGTAGTATAATAAATGACATTACTGTCGCCATTTCGTCATAAGCTGGTTACTGTTTCGTCAAATATTCATTTTTTAGTTTTGAATCATTAAGACATTTGCTTGAAATTTTTCAGCTATATGCTGAGCATGATTAACTAAAAAAAACAGAAATGAAGAAAACAATAGTTGTAATACTGATTTTTGCAATGTCTCATGGAATGGGTCTTTCGCAAATAAATAATAATAAAGAGTCTTTATTTCATTTGAGTTTGTTTCCTCCGGCAAGCTCGAATGGGAATCAAGCTTCCCTCTTCTCTGATACGGCCTCATTTAATATCCTTGCAGGTTTATCTTCAGACGAGAAAGCTTTTACATTCGGTGGCCTTGCAAACATTATCGTCCACGATGCAACGGGTTTTCAGTTTGCCGGGCTTTACAACTATGTGGGAAATGATGGAAGAGGTTTACTGTTTTCAGGATTGGTGAATACTGTTCGTGATAATTATAAAGGAGTTCAATTTGCAGGGATAATTAATACTGTAAAGGATATCGATGGCCTTCAATTCTCGTGCATAGCAAATAAAACAGAAAATGTCAAAGGATTGCAGTTCGCAGGAATTATTAATATTTCAAAAAAGGTTTCAGGGGTTCAGGCTTCATGTATGATAAATATTGCTGACAGCTGCGATTATCCTATTGGCATAATGAACTTTATAGGAAACGGTGAGAAAAGTATATCTGTTTCATATAATGAGATTGGAAGTTTACTGATTTCGTTCAGATCCGGAGGCAGAATAACATATGGCATTTTAGGTATAGGCATTAATGCAAATGTCGATAAAAGCACATTTGTTGTTGAAGGTGGCCTGGGGGCTCATTTAAGACTATCAGACTGTTTTGTGATAAACGCGGAGGCAAAAAGTGAAAATATCGGATTTAATTCTAACAATACGTACAAGGCCGGACTTTATATTTTACCTGCATACAGGATTAGCAAACACTTTGAGATTTCCGCAGGACCAGGTATAAACTACATGAAGAGCAATGATACAGATAACAGGGATCTTTTCCCTGGTAAATCATTATGGAAGAAATTTGACTATTCACAACTTCAACAAAGTAATCTGGGCTATGAGGCTGAAATACATTTCGTCTTTTGAATTTTAACAGTATAGTAATTTCAATACTATTGTTTTTGAATATTTTCTATTTTTTTCTTGTTTCAATATTGTCGTAAATTGATAGAGCCTTTTTATACATAATTATTGCCTGCTCATAATTACCAACAGCATAAAAGAAATCACCCATAGAATCAAAAGCATTATTACTAGTGGGATAATTTTCAACATTAAGTTTGAAAAAATATTCAGCTAATTTATTATTATTCATATATAAGGCATTATAACCTAATGTATTTATTATACTTTCAGAAGGGTTTATCTTGTAACCCATAATATTAGATACATTATTATAATGATACTTCATTCTATATACTAATGCCATAGTAGTATCAGCATAATCAGATTTATCCATTGGGAAATTGTAAAAGTCAAATATATAATGTAGCGCATCGTAAGTCGCAATCAAAGGAATTGACCCATGGCTCTCATTTAAATAATATTTTGTTTGAAAATTCAATTCATTATTGGAATTTGCTTTTAACATATCAGATAATTCAAGATTTGAGCGGATAGCTAAAGTATTTCTAGTATTGTCCTTTCTAACACTTGTAGTATCCATTCCTTTATTCATATTGTGGGCAATCGCAAAAAACAATCTTTTGTTTTCAAACTTATCAGATGCCAAGGTATTTTTTGCTTCATTCAAAGATATTTGATTATCCCACCACATACTAGGGTCAATTGCAATATATGAATTGAACATATTTGGGAATTTCATTAATGTATTGATAACAGTCAAACCACCCAACGAATGTCCTATTAATATTTTATAGGGTGCTGTCGGATAAGCCGAATTAATATATGTTATTAATTCTTCATTGATAAATGAAATGAATTCATTATAACCGCCTGATATTTTACTTATTGAGCTGTCACATGAAGGAGTTAAATCTCGAAATCTGTCCTTAATAGGAATTCCCACAATTATCATCTCAGGACAAATTGTATTTCCATTAATATAACTCAACTGTTGTATCATTCCAACAACTGAAACAAAATGCCAATCTCCATCTAATAAATAAATTACCGGATATTTCTTCTGCACATCAAAATTTTCTGGTTTATATATCCATATCGACCGTTTTTCATTTAATATTTTTGAATTAATAGTATCAATAATTCCAATTTCTATATTATTGGATTGCGCATTCGTCAAAGTTGCGGATGCACTTAGTAGAAGAATTATAATAAGCTTTCTCATGTTATGGTTATCACACTATTTTATCTAATCTTAATTATACTTGCACTAAGCAATAAAGATCTCATCATTTTTTTGCTTGATAAATCAATCTGGGTGCTTTGTCAATTCTAGGTGACCAGTATCTTTTATATTTAAATTTTTACGGCTCTGGTTTACCAATACCAGTATATCGATTTCCTGAGATATCCCTTAAAATATCATTTATCCTTTTCAATATTATATTTCTGTCCCCTGCCAATACATATAATCTTCCCAAGACTCATCAACAAATATAAATTTTATTTGTCAAGCAAATCTTTTGAGAATGATTTTCCATTTTTTAATTTTTCAACGGCAGAGTCAACCCGTTTCTCATTAGCTCTTGATGAAAGTTCATGCTGTTACCCACCTCACATTGGCTTCAAATTCTGGTTAAGTCTTTCAATAATTTTTTCCAGACGTGCTTGACGGGTTTTGTCAGATTTGGCATCAAAATAAAATCCGGTGTATGTACGCTGTATTGAATGCGACATAGCCTGCAAATTAGTATATGCAGGCTCATGCGACCGAATGATTTCCG
>Ga0209099_1002863_pt1 | contig 14635 bp, 11 predicted proteins | sample AD_JPNHW2_MetaG_FD_184430 | JGI IMG/M metagenome (GOLD analysis project Ga0209099, IMG submission 184430) | Active sludge microbial communities of municipal wastewater-treating anaerobic digesters from Japan - AD_JPNHW2_MetaG (SPAdes) (version 2) | ecosystem: Engineered > Bioreactor > Anaerobic...
TTCTCCGTCGGCAATCTTTTCCCGAACTTGCTATTCAATCAATCTTATTCAATCAATCTTATTCAATCAATCTCTTTCAATCAATCTCTTTCAATCTGCGCCAGGGGATTGTAGCGAAAACACCGTAAAGGCGGAGGCTTTGGGGCACAGGGAACGGCAGAGCGACCGGAGGAAGCTACTGTCCGCGACCATGAGCCTGTAATATGCAAATATAATTTCACCGTTTTTCGGCAAAGTTAATTCACCACTTAAAATAATATGAAAGTACTAAACCCATTAGCTCTGGTTATTATTATTATTTATTTTGAAAGATATTTTTTCTGTTTTCTAAACGATAGCTGGCACCTGTTAGTTTGACCACTTCACAGCGATAAAGAAGTCTGTCTAAAAGTGCAGAAGCAAGGACTTCATCGTTTAGTGTTTGTCCCCATTCCGTGGGAGCTTTATTGGTGGTTATGATTATAGATGTTTTTTCGTGTAAAGTGTTGATTAGATTAAAAAAGGAAGCAGAATCATCTTTTTTGACGGGAAAGAGCATGATGTCATCAATGGCCAGTAGGTTTGCCCGTAATATCTTATTATATGTTACCATAGCAGAAGTTGAGATATCTTTGGTTTTTAAGCAGGTGATGATTTCTTCCATGGTAAAGAGATAGGCTTTATATCCGGCCTTGATGGCATCATAAACCAGTCCGGCGGCCATGAATGTTTTGCCGGTACCCGAAGGACCCATCAAAATGATATTATAGGCTTGTTCCATCCAAAGGAGTTCTCGCAATTCTTTGAGTTGCCGCTGTGATATCCCTGCTGCAAAATGGAAGTTATATTCATCAAGGTTATACCGTTGTGGAAGTTTGGCGGCACGTAGTCTCTGTAGATATCCATTGTAGTCCCGTGCTTGGGTTTCTTCGTAAAGTACTTTTTCAAGGAACTCAATGTACGTTGGCTTATTTTGTTGAGCTTCTATTATTATATTATTGATTTTATTAGGCGTATAAGCCAATTTCAATCTGCCACAATAGGCTTTTATATTTTCTATTGATTTCATTCAAAAATGGTTTTATAATTGTTTATGTTCGTTTTTTTAGGTATCTGCAAAGCAGCTTCCGGAAGATTATTTACTATGGAATTTTCCGATACTACAATCTTCCTTTTCGACAGTCTGTCGCATAGATTGATTAGGTCTTTCGCGTTATATACTCCTTTGTCAAGACAGATTTCGAAAGCTTTATGCAATGTGTCGGAGGTGATGAATTCTATATTTTTGTTCAAATAATTGAGATTTGACTTATAATAACGTGGCTTATCCTTATAAAGATTATCAAGCCATGTAATAGCCAAGCAGTCGCGACCAAGGTAATTTATGGTTTTATTTTCTATTTCTTCACGGTTTGGCAGAGGCTTTCGACGATGATTTCTATCCACTATGAACTGCCCTTTATCATTACAGGTTTTGTGACGAGCTATCTGTTTACCTGTCTCTTTGTTGTATAACTCCAAGAAATCCTCATTTTCGTTTACCCATATTTTGGTATATCTATTTTCGTGCGTCCCGGTTGGTACACTGTAGAAATTACCATGATACAGTATTGTGTTATCCTTTCGTACACAATATTCTTCTATCTTTCTTGCTGGGAACATCGGAATTCCATAGTAGGGCATTAAATGTTTTTGCTCTTCTTTGAACACTTCATCGGGAACAAGTTTGGTCCCATTGTGAACAAGTCCGTTCGCGGTCCTTTTTAACCAGGCTATGCCCTCTTCGTTCGTCTTTTCTATACTGTTAAATATTCTTCCTCTTAGAAAGTTATACTTCACATATTTTACTACATTCTCTACTTTGCCTTTCGATTCCGGGTCGGACTTGCGACAAAAGATACTTTCAAAGTGTTCGCCTGTGAGGTACCTCTGAAAGACTTTCGTTAAGATTACATCTCCAAGATTCTCGCCGTGAATAAAAACTTTGTCTTGATCATAAATGATTTTTTTTGGCTTTCCTCCATAATAGCTAAATGCCAATTCATGCGCATATATCGCAAGATCCGATGTGAATGGAGTTCTGCTAAAATATATAAATTTCTTCCGACTTCGACACAGCACCATTACAAAAAAATATACCTTGACCCGTCTTTCATCTTCCCGTTTCATCCAATATTCTCCAAAGTCAACCTGAGCATATTCTCCATATACTGTCTCTTCGATTTTCTCATATTGTCTCACACAATCCACTTTCTCTTTGGGTATTTTGTACTTTGCTCTGACATATTTTACAAAATTGTATACCGTCTTGGTATTGACTTCCGGAAAATCCGAATACTGCTCTCGTAGCCAATCATATATCTGACTACTTGACAAGTATGGATGTAATTCTAAACTTGTTGACACGTACTCTTCATACCTTTCCAATTTGTGTATGAAGTTTCTTTGATAGGCCTGACTCTGTAAAAACTCTTCAAGACTCATCTTCAGGTACTTCCTTACCGTACCCCTGTGCAGTCCCAATTCATACCCTATCTGAGTCTTATTGAGACCTTTGCTTTCTAATTCTCTTACTTTGTACCACATTAGTAATTTGTTTTGTGAGCTTCCTGATTTTGGTGAATCCATATTTTTTTGTCTTATTGGCAAAAATAGGATTGCTTTTCTTATCCCTTAACTGGCGTTTTTACTTTGCCATTTTTTGGCGGTGCAAAATTACCGATTACACGGTCGCTCTGCCGCTCCCTGTGCCCCAAAGCCCCCGCCTTTGTGGTGTTTTCGCTACAATCGCTAACGCAAAAATAGTCCGATTTTTAAAAATTAATCAGATTTGTTTACTATTAATAAGTTAATAGTGTAATTAATATTCTTATATTATTAAAATATTTATAAATGTATTTTGCCGGTTTTTTAATTGACTTTAATACCTTGGATGATGTAACGCAAGAGTGCTTTTGATGTATTCTCTGTCTAAATGGGTGTATATTTCAGTTGTTGTTATGCTTTCATGCCCTAACATTTCCTGAACCGCCCTTAAATCAGCTCCACCGTCAATCAAATGAGTGGCAAAGGAATGACGAAATGTATGGGGACTGATGACTTTTGTGATTCCGGCTTTTTCCGCTAATTCTTTTACTATGATAAATATCATCTCTCGGGTAAGCTTTTTCCCCCTCCTGTTTAAAAATAGATAATCTTCAAATCCCTTTTTAATTTGTATGGTTTTTCGAGAGCCTTCCAAATATAAATCTACTGCCTTTTGAGCAGTATTGCCAATTGGAATTATTCTCTCTTTATTTCCCTTCCCTATAACTCTGATGAAATCATCTCTGAAATATAATTGTGATATTCTTAAATTCAATACTTCGCTTACCCGAAGACCACACCCGTACATGATTTCTATTATTGCTTTGTTGCGATGTCCCTCCGGAAAACTTAGATCTATGGCATAGATAATCGATTCAACTTCAGGAATGGATAATACTGTTGGAAGATGTCTTCCTATTTTTGGTGATTCTAACAATTCAGTGGGATCAGCTTTAATTATATTCTCGAAAAGAAGATAATGATAAAATGCTTTAATTCCCGAAATAATCCTTGCTTGTGATCGAGATCCAATTTTATGATCATACAAAAAAATCATGAAAGATTGTAAATCACTAAATTTTGCACGTTCTAATCTTTTTCCCGATCCTAAATATTGCTGAAATTTGCTGATGTCATGAATATACGCCTCAACAGTTTTGGATGAAAGTGATTTTTCCAAAAGTAAGTATTGCCGAAAAAGCGCTATGTAATTATGTTCATCCATTCTCTTTCGGATAGGCTATAAAATAATATTCTTTGTTCGAATTATAATTAAGTTCAAATTCATCTTGAGTCAATGCTCTTCTTTTATGAACGAATGATGATAGTGTTGACAGAGAAAGTCCAACATTCTTTGTGATATATTGATATAAAGCTGCCGGGTCGGTGCCATAATAATCACTAGCCCCAATACCGCATTCAAAAATTACATAGGGATGAGATTTTGTCAGGATTCTTTCAGCACCTTTTAGTACTCCAAATTCTCCCCCTTCCACATCTATTTTTATAAAATCTATCTTGATACCTTCCGGAATGATGTTATCGGCAGTTCTCACTTCGATTTCAATTTCTTCAATAGACGGATTTTTTACTTCGTATTTCCTTTTCTTAATGCCGCTGTATGCAGAAGCATTTTTTACCCAATTAAATGAGGTTTTTCCGTTTATATCTGAAAGTGCATAAGGATAAATATGAGCTTTATGTTCGTAGTTTTGTTTTAACTGTTTATATAGTAAGGGAATTGGTTCAAATCCAAAATGTTGACCATTTTTTGATAAGGATAAAATAACGTCGAGTATTTCTCCCTTATGACACCCCACATCCATGCAATTGGAGTTATCTGAAATAACTTCTTTCATGATGGATAAGGTTAGCCTGTCGTATTTGAGATTTTTTGTAAGATCAAGATGTAAAAAAACAAGAGCCTTTCTTACAAAACTTTTAAAATCCATTATGTTTACTTTATTTTACTTCTGTAGTGAGAATATTTAAAAAATTCGATAAATTATAAGCTTATTTGGTCATCAGAAAACTAAGAACATTTTTTTCAATACGCTGTTCAATATTTGATTGGTCATACTTGACAAATTTTTCGCCTGTTATATTTTCAAAAAGCTCAATATATCGATTGGTGATGCTTTCAACAATTTCTTCTGTCATTTCAGGAATCTGTTGTCCCGGTTTTCCCTGAAAATTATTATCCATCAGCCATTCTCTTACAAATTCTTTAGAAAGTTGTTTCTGAGGTTCCCCTTTTAGAAATCTTTCCATATAACCGTCAGCATAAAAATAACGCGAGGAATCCGGCGTATGAATTTCGTCAATTAGATAAATTTTTTCTCCCTTTTTTCCGAATTCATATTTGGTATCTACTAAAATAAGTCCTCGTTCAGCAGCTATTTCAGATCCTCTTTTAAATAAAGCCAGCGTATATTTTTCCAGCAATGCATAGTCTTCTGCTGAAACAAGTCCTTTGTCCAGAATCTGTTCCTTTGAAATATCTTCATCGTGTAAACCTTGCTCAGCTTTGGTAGTAGGAGTGATGATGGGTTCCGGAAATTGCTGATTTTCAGAAAGTCCGTCCGGCAATTTTATTCCGCAGATTTCACGCACTCCGCTTTTGTATGTTCGCCATGCACTTCCACATAAATAACCCCTTACGATCATTTCAACTGGAAAACCTGTGCAGGCAACTCCAACTGTTACCATCGGATCAGGAGATGCCAGCTTCCAGTTGGGACAAATGTCCTGAGTGGCATCCAGAAATTTGGATGCAATCTGATTAAGAATCTGCCCTTTATAAGGGATCCCTTTGGGAAGTACAACATCAAATGCTGAAATACGGTCGGTCACTACCATTACCAGTTTTTCATCGTTAATATTATATACATCACGTACTTTGCCGTGATAAAGACTCTTCTGCCCGGGAAACTTAAAGGCTGTTTGAGTGATTGCTGTCATGATGCTCTTATTTGAGGGGCAAAATTACATGTTTTTTTAAAATTATACAACACCTGTATCAATAATGAATGAGGATATAGAATGAAAATCAACAAAATGAAAGGATTTCTATTTTTTTTTATCTTTGCAAATTCATTTGCTAAATAAAAATGATGAAGAAATATACTGAATATAAAGAACTTAATCTTTCCAAAATAGGAAAGGAAGTTAAAGATTATTGGGAAGTAAATGACATTTTCAATAAAAGTCTGAAATCTCGGGAAGGCAATGAACAGTTTGTCTTTTTTGAAGGACCTCCTTCGGCAAATGGAATCCCCGGCATTCATCATGTTATGGCGAGAACAATTAAAGACCTTTTTTGTCGCTATCAGACTTTGAAGGGAAAGTATGTTGCACGTAAAGCAGGCTGGGATACACACGGACTTCCGATTGAACTCGGTGTCGAAAGTAAACTCGGTATTTCAAAGGAAGATATCGGAAAAACTATTAGTGTGGATGATTATAATAAGGCTTGCCGTGTGGAAGTGATGAGGTTCAAGGATAAATGGGATGACATTACAAAAAAAATGGGCTATTGGGTGGACCTCGACAATCCCTATATTACATTTGATAATAAGTATATTGAATCTGTCTGGTATCTTTTGTCTGAACTTTATAAGAAAAATTATCTTTATAAAGGTTATACCATTCAACCATACTCTCCGGCAGCAGGTACAGGCCTTAGCTCTCATGAATTGAATCTTCCGGGTTGTTATAAGGATGTAAAGGACACAACTGTTATCGGTCAATTTAAAGTAAAAACTGAACAAAAAATAAAAAAATGTCCCTGGGGTTTTGAAGATGGTGCCCCAATACCGGATAATCTATTTTTGCTGGCTTGGACAACAACACCCTGGACTTTGCCTTCCAATACGGCTTTGGCGGTTAATCCCAAAATTGAGTATGTATTAGTCAAGACTTTTAATCCTTATTCCGGAAATCCTATTTCTGTGATTCTTGCCGAAAATCTGGTTAATACTTATTTCCCGGAAAAAAATCGGGAACTGTCCTTTGAGGATTATAAACCTGGAGATAAAAATGTGCCATTTAAAATTATTGCCCGAACTAAAGGGAAAAATTTGATTGGAATTGAATATGAACAATTGATTCCATATATTAATCCCGGTGAAGGTGCTTTTAGGGTTATTGCGGGCGATTATGTAACAACTGAAGATGGAACCGGAATTGTCCATATTGCCCCTACTTTCGGTGCCGACGACAAGAGAGTTGCCCAGGATGCAGGGGTGCCTCCTCTTGTTGTGATTGACAACGCCGGTAATCGTCAACCTTTGGTCGATAAAACAGGAAAATTTTATAAAATTGAGGAACTTGATCCGGATTTTGTCGTAAAAAATGTTAATGTTGATTTGTATGGAGAAGTTGCTGGAAGATATGTTAAGCCGGACTACGAAAAAGGAGAATCCCAATTTGAAGATACTTTGGATGTTTTCCTATGTTTATGGCTCAAAAAACATAACCGCGCTTTCAAGGTTGAAAAGTATATTCATAACTACCCTCATTGCTGGCGGACCGATAAACCAATCTTGTATTATCCGCTTGATTCCTGGTTTGTTAAAACTACCAGCGTAAAAGAAAGAATGATTGAACTGAATAAGACAATTAACTGGAAGCCACAAGCAACCGGGACCGGACGTTTTGGCAACTGGTTGGAGAATTTGGTTGATTGGAATTTATCACGCTCACGCTTCTGGGGTGTCCCGCTTCCTATTTGGATGACTGAAGATAAAAAAGAACAAATTTGTATTGGTTCAATTGAACAGCTTAAAAATGAGATAGATAAAGCTGTCTTAGCCGGGTTTATGAAAGATAACCCATATAAGGATTTTGTTCCAAATGATTTCAGTAAAGAAAATTATCAGAAAATTGATCTTCACCGCCCTTATGTGGATGATATCTTTCTGGTCTCTCCTTCAGGTCAAAAAATGACCAGAGAACTTGACCTTATTGACGTTTGGTTCGACTCCGGCGCTATGCCCTATTGTCAATGGCATTATCCTTTTGAAAATAAAGAGATCTTTGATAAGAATTTTCCTGCAGATTTTATTGCAGAAGGAGTTGACCAAACAAGAGGGTGGTTCTTTACTTTACATGCCATTGCTTCAATGATCTCCAATTCTGTCGCATTTAAAACAGTGGTTTCCAATGGATTGGTTTTGGATAAGAATGGTAATAAAATGTCCAAAAGATTGGGCAATGCTGTTGATCCATTCGATACTATTGAAAAATATGGTCCTGATGCGACCCGATGGTATATGATGACGAACTCTCAACCATGGGATAATCTTAAATTTGACACAGAAGGAATTGCTGAAGTTCAGAGAAAATTTTTCGGAACACTATATAATACTTATAACTTTTTTGCTCTTTATGCCAATATTGACGGTTTTTCATACAAAGAACCCAATATAGCATACAAACAGCGTCCAGAAATTGACCGCTGGATTTTGTCTGAATTAAATACCCTTGTTAAAAATTGTGATAGCTATTATGCTGATTTTGAACCCACTAAAGCAGGTCGCGAAATACAGCAATTTGTAGATGAATATCTGAGTAATTGGTATGTCCGTCTTTCCCGCAGAAGATTCTGGAAGGGCGACTATTCCGAAGATAAGATCTCTGCTTACCAGACTCTTTATACTTGTATGGTAACTATTGCTAAACTTGCTTCACCGATTGCTCCTTTCTTTATGGATAGACTATACATGGATTTGAACAAAATTACCGAACTGGAAAGTGCCGAATCTATTCATCTCTCTTATTTTCCTTTTGTTAATGAAGGTTTTATAGACAAATCACTGGAGGAAAGAATGCAATTGGCTCAGCAAATTTCTTCAATGGCGCTCTCTTTGAGAAAAAAATCCAATATTAGAGTTCGTCAGCCATTGTCAAAAATTATGATTCCGGTGCTGAATGTCAATTTTAAAAAGCAAATTGAAAAAGTTCAACATCTCATTTTGCATGAGATCAATGTTAAAGAAATTGATTTTGTTGAAGACAGTGAAGGCATTTTGATAAAATCCATAAAGCCTGATTTTAAGAAATTAGGGCCTAAATATGGCAAAATCATGAAAGCTATTGCACTTCAGATTAACGGATTTTCTCAAAAGGATATTGCCCGACTCGAAAAAGAGGGAAAAATCGATTTTGTGATTGAAGGAGAACCCGTTGAGATCTTGTTAAGTGATGTTGAAATATTTGCTGAAGATATTCCGGGTTGGGTGGTTTCAAATCAAGGAGCACTTACGGTTGCTTTGGATATTACGATTACGGATGAGTTGAAAATGGAAGGGTATGCCCGTGAACTGGTTAACAGAATACAAAACTACCGAAAAGATTCCCGACTTGATGTGGTTGACAATATTTCTATTGAAATTGAAAGCCATCCTGAATTGGATGCTTCTTTCAAATTATTCGAGAATTTTATCAAAACCGAGACATTATGCACGGATTTCAGCATCTCTCAAACAATTTCAAATCCTTCCAAAACAAAATTTGAAATTTCGGAAGGAATTGAAATTGATGTTGTTATTCGGAAAATATAAAAATGTCTGCTATTGCTTTTCGGCAATATTGATAATTACTTCTACTGCTTTTACCATAGACTCCAAAGGAATATATTCATACTTCCCGTGAAAATTATGTCCACCGGCAAAAATATTGGGACAGGGGAGACCCTTGAAAGATAAATTTGCTCCATCAGTGCCTCCGCGAATGGGCATAACCTTTGCTTCAATACCTGCTTTTTTCATAGCTTTAATGGCACGGGTGACAACAAAAAATACCGGTTCAACTTTCTCTTTCATGTTGAAATATTGATCCTTGATTTCACATGTTATTCGGTTTCCATGTTTAAGATTTAGAAAATCAGTAATTTGCATGATAAGATTCTTCTTTTGTTCAAATTTAACCTTGTCATGATCTCTGATAATATATTGTAAGTTACTGTTTTCAACGGAACCTTCCATTTTCGTTAATAGGAAAAATCCCTCGTAATCCTGGGTGTACTGAGGTCTTTGAAATTCCGGCAACATGGAGTTGAATTCCATAGCGATAAGCTGAGAGTTAATCATCTTGTTTTTGGCATATCCGGGATGAATATTTCTTCCCTGGATTTTGATAGCTGCTCCGGCAGCGTTGAAATTTTCATATTCAAGTTCACCGATTGCTCCTCCATCCATGGTATAAGCGAAATTACAACCAAATTTAGAAACATCAAAATGTACTACTCCTTTTCCGATCTCTTCATCTGGAGTGAAGGCAACTCTTAATTTTCCATGCTTTATCTCTGGATGTTGAATTAAATATTCCATCGCAGAAATAATCTCTGCAATACCGGCTTTGTCATCTGCCCCTAAAAGACTTTTCCCGTCAGTAACCAATAGTGTCTGTCCTTTATAGTCTTTTAATTCAGGAAAATCAACTAATGTTAAAGCTGTATTTGTATCAGCATCCAAAATAATGTCTTTCCCGTCATAATTTGCCAAAATTTTAGGTTCTTTAATGCCGGGCATATCAGGAGCAGTGTCAAAATGTGCCATAAATCCGATGACAGGCAAGTTATCTTCGCAATTTGAAGGTAATGTAGCTGTAACATAACCAAAAGAGTCTTTTTCTACTTCCGTCATCCCGATTTTTGTCAACTCTTCAACTAAATATTCACCAAATACTAATTGCCCCGGTGTGCTTGGATAGGTATTGGAATTATCATCTGAAGTGGTAGCAAAAGAGAGATATTTTGAGAAACGCTCTAATAATTTTTCTTTCATAATAAATTGTTATTAAGTTATTTAGCAGATTATTTTATTTCAAGCTTCTTTAGAATTTCTTTTGGAATGGCATTTTTATGAACAATAATATTGATAGTTTGCATTTTTACAAATGATTCTGAAGCATAAAATAGTCCATTGTACGGATTGCTTGAACCAAGCCCCCAAGAGTTTTTTACAATGAAATAGGGATTCCCGATTTGGTCAACTGCTTTACCAACAATTACCATTCCGTGATCATCAGTAGTAGTATAGTTGTCAAAAGCAATCTGGCGCATTTCTTGAGTTATTACTTTTTCTTTTCCGGGTCTTTCAAAAGTGTATAATTCTTTCTCTTTTTCATTTTGGGATAACTTTTCCCATCTTGCCTGATCAGAACCATCAGTGGAACTGAAGACCTTATCAGGAACAATAGCGATTCCCTTTTTCCAATTAAATCCTTTATCACTTACATCACTGCCCCATGCAATGCTATATCCATTGTCAACTGCATAATTCATTACCTGAAGCATTTCTTCCAAAGGAAGATTATAGGATTCTTCCATTGCCCAGTTATCAGGTATTTCTACTGCAAATTTGGTGTAAAACGGATGATGTGTATATGAAGTGATGCTTATATAGTCATCAAAGTTAATTCCAAGTGAATTGGCAAAAGTTATTGGAGTGTAGTTCACTCCTTTGTAAGTGAAAGTTTCTGGTGTTGAGCCAAGATAGGCATCAACTATGGCATTGTATCCCTTTTTCCATGCAGTGGAAAGTTTTTTATTGGGATTGGTTACTACTACGTCAACATATGCTTTTAGAAGAGCATCAAGCTCTCCGTGAACCGGAAGCTCCTCGCCGTATCCTGCTCCGCTATATATTTCCTCTGGAACAATTCCATACTTTCTTATCATATTGAAAACATCAAAGAAAGCACCACCACCGCCAAAATTATAATTTCCATGCATTCTTACATAAACATCCGCTTTATCACAATATGCCTTATTTACAATCCACATGTCTGAAAGGTCATATTCTCCTTTATTCATCCTAAGTAACTCACATTCAAGGAATCCAATTCCGGAATAACTCCAGCAAGTACCTGAACGGTTTTGATTTTTTACGGGCGTATATTTTATCTCTTTGATAGGTGTAAAATTGTATCCTTCAGATACAGAATTAATATCCTGAGCGGTTAGAACGCTATTTGAAACAAATAAGGCTGATAATATCAGCAGAATAAGCGATAATTTTTTCATTTATTTTTTATTTTATATTATGGTTAATATTTTATGTTTTACTCCGTTAAAACTAAACTCATCACCTTCCTTTTTTCCTTCCATAGCCTTGAAAATAGGTACTTGTACAGAAATGGCATAATAGATATCGTTTTCAAAATCAATTTTTCCAAGACTAATACTGACAAACATTTTTTGTTTGTCAGTGGATACAATAGTTCCAAATTCAACACATTCTGAAATTTTATCCGGATTAATCATGTTAAGCGTGCGAATATTGGATTGAGCTATATCAAATTGTTTAGAATAGATATCAGCTAGCCGCATCTGTTTTGTGCGAAATGCATCATACCGATCTTTGGGTGGACCATATTCATTAGCCATTTGCTGCGCTTCATTCATCAAATTTTGAGAGTCTTGCGCTACTTTCTCCATACGAGTAATACATTCCGAAATTAGCTTTTTCTTTTGCATTTTTAAGTAATGTGAAAATATTTATTTTTGGAGAAAAGAGAAAACTAAAATTTTCTTCTCACTAAATCGCAAAGAGCCAAATATGCCGGAGAGGTTGAATCCCAAAAATAATGTTTTTTCATCTTTTCCATAACAGAAAAAGCTTCTTCAATATTATTGCAATTGTTTAATGATTGTATTGCCTGACTGAATTCTTCTCCTCTGTTCTTAAATAATTCTCTAATAAATAAAAACTTGTCATTAATAGATATTGATTTTGTCAAATCACTAATCTTTGTATTCTGATATTTTGTGTTGAGCGAATTGTCTTTTTTTTGTTCAATTAAAATATCATTTAAGGAACGTTTTTGGGAAATATTGTCCTTTTCAGGAATTTCATCAAATAAACTATTAGCAATTTTTTGAGGAGCTTCTTGGTTTGAACTATATGGATGATCAAAATCAGGTTCTGTTTTTGAAGTGGGCTCCATTAGGGGCTCATCTTCAACAAAAGGTTGCATTACTTTTTCAATATCTGCTTCTTTTATTGTCTCTTGTTCAAATGGTAAAGAAGAATTATTTTCCTCATCTTCTTTTGAAATGATTATATTTTCATTTTTAAAAGTTTTATCGGGAAGAAACTCAAGAATATCATCATTGTCAAAATCGTTTTCTGAAGAAATCTCTTCTGTTTTTTCTAAAGGTTGTGGTTCAAATATTGACTCTGGTTCTTTAAATATAACTTCATTTTTATCTAATAATTCTTCTGATTTATCTTCAATTTGAGAGAGGGGTTCATTGATAATAACTTGCTCCGATTCAAAATCAGGTATGACATTAGTGGGTGCTTCGGGTTGTTGTTCAACTTCATCCTGAATAGGCTCTTGTTTTTCAAATGAAACAACTGTTTCAGAAGTGAAATTGATTTCAGTGTTAGTATCATAATGCAATACCACAAGGTAGGCTTCCCTTAATTTCTGCAGGACTATATCTTTTTCTATCTGAGTAAAAGAAGAATTGTTTTTTGTTATAAGTTGAAGATTTTCAATAATTTTATTGAGTTCTTCTAAAGGATTATCCATTTTGTTGATATTATACATAGATTTTTACTTATTTTATTTTTACCTTTGCCAACAAAAATTAAACAAAAATTGCCTCCAAAAATACAAAAATAATTAATTCAAATATATTAAATATGTTCCTTGAAAATAAAGCAAATAGAAATAAGAGCAAAGGTTGGATTGAAGTAATCTGCGGCTCAATGTTTTCTGGAAAAACAGAGGAACTCTTACGAAGGCTCAGGCGTGCCCGTTTTGCTAATCAGCAAATAGAACTTTTTAAACCCGCTATTGATATCCGTTATGATGAGGTAGCAGTTGTTTCTCATGACGATACTTCCATGATTTCTACTCCTGTTCAAAATTCTGCTGAAATTCTGATTTTTGTCAATATGGATTCAGTTGAAGTGGTGGCTATTGATGAAGCTCAGTTTTTTGATGCTGGAATTGTTGATGTTTGTAATAAGCTGGCTAATGCAGGAATAAGAGTCATTGTTGCAGGATTGGATATGGATTACCTTGGAAATCCTTTCGGATCAATGCCAAATCTTATTGCCATTGCAGAGTACGTCTCTAAAGTGCATGCAATTTGTGTCCATTGTGGTGAACTTGCCCAGTTTTCAAATCGCATTGTAAATAACAACAAACAGGTGCTTTTAGGTGAAAAGGATAGCTATCAACCACTTTGCAGGCATTGTTATAATGAACTGAATTCTTGATTTTTCTTATATTAATGTTTTTAAATTAAATAATTATGATCTATGATTTGATAGTAATTGGCAGTGGACCGGGAGGTTATGTTGCTGCTATTCGTGCTAGTCAGTTAAATATGAAAGTGGCAGTTATTGAACGAGCAGAACTTGGAGGTGTTTGTTTGAATTGGGGATGTATTCCTACTAAAGCCCTTTTAAAATCTGCCCAAATATATAAATATGCAACTCATGCTGTCGATTTTGGGATTTCTATAAATGGAAGTGTGACCCCCGATTTTGATGCCGTGGTGAAAAGAAGTAGGATGGTTGCTGATACTATGAGCAAAGGAGTTCAATTTCTTTTGAAAAAAAATAAGGTCGATGTTATTTCCGGTTTTGGAAAAATTGTTAAAAATAATAAAGTAGAAGTCACAAAAGATGATGGCACATTGGATTATTTTGAAGCTCCTCATATCATCTTGGCTACGGGTGCTCGATCACGAATTTTACCACAAGTTCCTCAGGATGGGAAAAAAATTATTGGTTATAGGGAGGCTTTGACTCTTTCTAAACTTCCTGAATCAATGGTGGTTATGGGATCAGGGGCTATTGGAAGTGAATTTGCTTTCTTTTATTCTACTTTGGGCACTCAGGTTACTTTAGTGGAATTTCTTCCCAATGTAGTGCCTGTTGAAGATGAGGAAATCTCTAAACATCTTGAAAGAGCTTTCCGTAAAGCAGGAATTAAGGTTATGACATCTTCAGCCGTTGAAAATGTTGTTGTTGAAGGAGACCTTTGCAAAGTTACTATTAAAGATTCCAAAGATAAGATCTCAATGGTAGAATGTGATATCGTTCTT
>Ga0209099_1002865_pt1 | contig 14634 bp, 13 predicted proteins | sample AD_JPNHW2_MetaG_FD_184430 | JGI IMG/M metagenome (GOLD analysis project Ga0209099, IMG submission 184430) | Active sludge microbial communities of municipal wastewater-treating anaerobic digesters from Japan - AD_JPNHW2_MetaG (SPAdes) (version 2) | ecosystem: Engineered > Bioreactor > Anaerobic...
CAGAGACGGCGGCAAGGGCAACGATGACATATACCGATTTGTAGCATCACCTCCGGTAAACCTAATATTGGCGATAGTTACAAAAGAATTGTTTGACGACAACAGCACTGCGGTGTTAAAGAATGTCAATCTGGACATAAGCAACACGGCGGATAATAGCCCGCTTCCCTTTATCAGTGGCATCCCCGGATATTTTTATGCGATAGCCGGCTGCAACGAAGAATATGAGATATCGGGGAGTGTGGATGGCTTTTTTGCCAGCAGCCAGACGGTCAGGACAGCCTGTGAGACCAAACACGATACTGTTTTTGTGGAGTTGCTGTTCAAGCGTATCGTGATCAACAAGCCCATAGTTCTGAGGAATATCTATTATGATTTTGACAAATGGAATATTCGTCCGGATGCCGCAATAGAGTTGGATAAGCTGGTAAGGATCCTGGTAGACAACCCGGATATCAAGATTGAATTAGGTTCACACACCGACTGCCGTGGCAGTGATGAATACAACCGTGTCTTATCGCAGAAGCGGGCTGAATCGGCGGTGAATTACATTGTCAGCCAGGGGATAGACAAGAATCGCATCACCGCAAAAGGCTATGGCGAATCGGTGCTGGTGAACAAGTGTTCAAACAATGTGGAATGCACCGACGAAGAGCACCAGATGAACCGCAGAACTGAGTTTAAAGTTACCAGCTACAAAGGGCAGGTATCGATTAACTATTGAATGAATTTATGTCAAACTAAAATTTCTTCCTATGGAAAAAGTATACAAAAAAGTTGCAAACCGGTTTAAAGGATTTTTAATTTTTTATGGCACGTGGTTTATCGGGCATTTAACATTATTGGTGATTGGAAAAAACTCGCATGGATTATGGCCTTTTGCAGGCGAGATCAATCCAATATATAATTATGGCCCCGCTGAATTTTTGTTTTATATATCAGTTCCTGTGGTAATATTGTTGCTGAGTGCCCTGATAAACAGAAACTGCTATTATAAACTGTTCTGAAAAAAACGTATCCCTTATAAACCTGTTTTTGTTAAAAACAAAGAATAATTATCTTTCAGAATAGTGTTGTCCGGAAATTTTTTTATTGCTGACTGATAAATTTCATACGCTTCAGTATATAAATGATTTTTTTCAAAGAATTGAACGAGAAAAATAGCATTGTTTTCTTCTGAATATTTAAGCGTCTTTTTTAATTCTGCGAAGTTTTTTTGAACTTCTTTTATCTTGTCAGCGGTAGGAATTTTAAACGAATATTTTACCGCATCATTCAGGTTAAATTCTTTTTGGGTAATCATCCAGTAATAGTTTTTACCGGATTTTAATCCCGATGAAAAAGGATACAAAATAAGGCTTGTATCCGCTACCGAGAGTTTGATGATCTCATTATTTTCATCATCAGTTATTATAAAAAAAACAGGCCTGGTTTTCGGAAACTTTTGCCATAAAAAAGTTATAGATTGCTCAATAATCAGGCTTGAATCTGGAGGTAAAAGCATTGGATTATCATCATCCCGGCCACGAGATACCACTCCTTGTCCTTTATTTATTTCATAGTCATGGCCTTTGAGAATTTCTTCTTTGCAATACTCAAGAAAGTATGAAGTTACATTTGGTTTTGACTCATCGGCAAGCTGCATTAGTTTCGAAAAATTGTAATGCCCGGCTGTTTTTACCGTAAGCGGAACCCCGTCGGATTGCCTGAAAAGTATTACAGAAGCATTTTCTTTTACAACAAGTACTTGTGATTTTTCAATCACATTTTTTCTTGCCAGTTGTTTTTCTGTTTTATCATATTTTACAAAGGCTGGTCCGCTGGCATCGAACACAAAAAAGCCCTGGGCCAGGACATGGCTGAAAAAGATCAAAAAGCCAAGTAAAAACAATAGTCGTTTAAACATATTGATTAATGTTTTAAAAAGTGAGATTTAAATTTTGTTTTCTTTTTCAATATGGCAACAATGCCTTCGTAAAAATAAAGAATATCAATAGATAAGATAATTGCTACAATAGCCGGCAACATATCGATCTTATAATTAAAATATTGGAATACAAGAAACTCGATCCACAATAAAATAATACTCGTGATCAGCTGAATTATTTTACCGGCAATGTGCATCCACTTTGTCTTGTCGTTATAATAATAAGCAAAAATAATAAGGTGTAAATAGCATAAAACTACAGCCAGCGCCCATGCCAGCCAGGCAGGCATTATCCTGATATAATCTTCTGCAAGCATCATTGACAGTATGTTTGCGTGAATATAAACCCCGTACATGTCAGGATAGGATTTTCCGCTGATCTCAGGATTCATAGGCGTAAAATGAGCATCTTCCAGGTCAACAACTTCCCCTACGGACGAACCGGCGTAACCCAACAAAATAATTTTGTTTTTCATAAGGCTTAAGTCGCTGGCTGAATCAAAGATATCGGAAGCACTATACGTTCTGAATTTTTCATGGCCGCCCCTGTAATGAATGTATTCCGAATGCTTACGGCGATGCTGAAGAAGCTTGAATTTTTCGCCATCAGCTAAAGATAAAATCGTTGCCGTGAACGAAGTATCAGTAATCTTGTCATTTTTAGTGAACGGGCAAAAACTCCGCGCAGTTGATGAACTGTTGGCGCCATTCAGATTTATATAGCCTTTGCTGAAATTTCCGAAATAGGGCGCCATGCCTGAACCGCTGATATCGCTTGCAACTACAAGACATTTAACTTGCCCGAGCGCTTCTTTTAATATCGAATCGGATGTTTTTTCTTTCCGATCGGTAATAAAAACGTCAAACCCGATAATTTTCGGATGCTGTTCACTTACCTTTTGTATCATTAGGCCGATCGAATCCCTTTTCAGATGCCCGACATTAACAACAACAATATTTGTATCCAGCGTCCCCTGATGTTTTCTGATCTTGGAATAATAAATATTCATGAAATCAAAATCCTTGAACGCTTTTACAAACGGGTTAAAAGCCGACATATTGATCACAAGCAGCCCGAGCAAGCCTATCACAATAAATGTCAACAAAGTTGCAAATAATGTATCCTTACTGAAAATATATTTTTTCATATAAAACTATCTGTTAATAAAACTAAGACAAATAAAGTAAATAAATCACTAATAAAAAAATAGCAGGAATCATTTCCCTGAACGATACAAATTTATCATTTAATAAATAAATATAAATGGTTAAGCTTGCTGTAAATTTTTATATTTTTGCAAAGCAAAACAAACCATGCAGGAAACAATTCTAATTTACGATTTCGGTTCTCAATATACACAGCTGATAGCGCGCCGTGTTAGGGAATTAAACGTGTATTGCGAAATACATCCCTATAATTATAAACCTGATATTACTGAAAATATTAAAGGAGTCATTCTTTCCGGAAGCCCTTTTTCGGTGCGGCAGGATAACGCACCGATGCCCGACCTCGATGGAATAAAAGGCAAACTACCTGTTCTGGCTGTTTGCTATGGTGCCCAGTATCTGGCGCATACAAATGGCGGCGAAGTTTTGCCTTCTGAAATAAGGGAGTATGGGCGGGCAAACCTTTCTTTTATCGATCAGTCATCAGAACTTGTAAAAGGCATGATCGACGGAAGTCAGGTATGGATGTCGCATGGAGATACTATTTTGTCGGCTCCTGAAAATTTTAAAATTGTAGCCAGCACTTCCGAGGTCACGTATGCCGGATTCTGTATTGAAGGCGAATCCACATACGGCATACAGTTTCATCCGGAAGTATATCATTCTACCGAAGGAATGGTGTTGTTGAAGAATTTTATTGTTGGTATTTGCAAATGCCGGCAGTCGTGGACACCCGATTCGTATATCGACACAACCGTCAGCGAACTGAAGCAAAAACTGGGTCAGGATAAAGTGATCCTTGGTCTGTCAGGCGGCGTGGATTCAAGCGTAGCCGCCATGTTGTTGCACAAAGCTATCGGCGAAAATCTCTATTGTATTTTTGTTGACAACGGCTTGCTGCGTAAGAATGAATTTGAGAGCGTTCTGGAGAATTATAAAAGCATGGGGCTGAATGTCACCGGAGTTCGTGCCGGCGAACAATTCCTCCAAAACCTTTCCGGTGTTTCCGACCCGGAGAAAAAAAGAAAGATCATCGGTAAAACGTTCATTGATGTTTTTGACCAGGAGGCGCATAAAATACAGGATGTAAAGTGGCTGGCGCAGGGAACTATTTATCCCGATGTAATAGAATCCGTATCAGTAAAAGGGCCTTCGGCTACGATCAAGTCGCACCATAACGTTGGCGGCTTACCCGATTATATGAAACTGAAAATTGTTGAGCCGCTCAAATCGCTTTTCAAGGATGAGGTCAGAAGGGTAGGGCTTTCGCTGGGAATGAAACCGGAAATCCTTAACCGTCATCCTTTTCCCGGCCCGGGACTTGGAATCCGCATCATCAGTGATATTACGGCTGAAAAGGTACGCATTTTGCAAGAAGTCGACCATATCTTTATAGAAGGTTTGAAAAATTATCAATTATACGACAAAGTATGGCAGGCGGGCGTGATGCTGCTTCCCATACAATCGGTAGGTGTTATGGGCGACGAACGTACCTATGAAAATGTGGTAGCATTGCGCGCGGTCACGTCAACGGATGGTATGACTGCCGACTGGGCTCAGCTGCCTCACGACTTTCTGGCGAAAATTTCTAATGATATTATCAATAAGGTAAAAGGTGTGAACCGTGTGGTTTACGACATCAGTTCCAAACCGCCCGCAACAATTGAATGGGAGTAAACTCCGATGAAAAGAATTATCACATATTTCATTATTACGCTGGTATTAGCTGCCACTAGTATTGTTTCTGCACAGGAAATTGAAAAAAGTACAAAAACGGAATTTATAGGAAATACGGAATATTACATTCATACCGTAACGATGGGTCAAACAATTTATGCTATTTCAAAAGCATATACTGTGAGTATGGATGAAATATTAAATGCCAATCCTGAAGCAAAAAAAGGAATTAAAACCGGCAGCATCCTGAAAATTCCCGTCAACAAAAGCAACGAGCCTAAAAAGTTTATTTCACATGTGGTTGCCAAGGGTGAGACGCTTTACGAAATTTCTTTTAATTATAATGTTAAGGTTGCCGATATATTAAATATTAATCCGGGTATTGATGAAAAAATAAAACCCGGACAGGTTTTATTGATCCCTGTACCTGAAATAAAACAACCGGAAAAAGTTCAGAACAATACGAGTATTCATATCGTTCAGAAAGGAGAGACCTTGTTTTCCATTGCCCGGCAATATTCCATGAACGTTGAAGATTTGAAAAAAATTAATCCGGGACTTACGGAATCAATTCAGGTCGGGCAGCAAATAAAACTTTCTGTAGGAAAAGTTTTGGAAAAACATGATATCAAAGAAGTTGCGGCTATCAAAGATTCCATAATTAAAATTGAGTGTGGCAAAACTGGTCTGCAAAATTCATATCGTATCGCGCTGCTTATTCCTTTTTACCTCGATAAGACATACACTATTGACACCACAGACGACGACTCTAAGACAACAAATTACAAATCTTTTTCATTTATCCAGTTTTATGAAGGTGTGCGGATTGCCCTCGATTCACTTGAAAACAGCGGCTTATCGCTGACTGTTTATGTTTATGATGTTAACGAAGGTACGGATGCACAGGAGTTCATTGACAAGAAAAAGGAACTCAAAAACATGGATCTGATCATTGGCCCGTTTTTCATGAGCAGCTATACGGTTTTTGCCGAATGGGCTAAACAGAACAATGTAAATATTGTAAATCCTTTTACTAAAAAAGGTTCGGCCATTCTGAACAACCCGAACTCATTCAAGCTTATAGCTTCTGATTCATCACAAGCGTCAAAAGTGCTTTCTTTTATTTCGGAAACATACCCGGGCTGCAATGTGCTTATTGTTCACAGAAATGCCGACACCAGCCTTGTGAAAGCTTTTGAAAATAATGCCGCTTTATTGGCTCAGGGTAAAAATACGTTTACTTATCATGTTATTGAATACGCAAAAAAAGGGTATGCCGGTATTAGCGGAAACCTTACTGGAAATTCAGTAAATGTGATAATTACACTTGCCGATGGCGAAGCATTTGTTTCAGCTTATTTGCGCAATCTTAATGAATCTGCACATACCTATAAAATTCTGCTTTTCGGACAGCCTTCATGGGAGCAATATTCAAGCCTCGACCTGGAATATCTGATGAACCTGAATCTTCACATTTTTGAAAGTTATTTTCTTGATTATTCAAATGCGAAAACAAAGGATTTTATTAAAAAATACCGTCGCAGATATAATACCGATCCCAACCACTATGCATTTCATGGATACGATATCATGATGTATTTTTCCGAAGCTTTAAAAAAATTCGGCAGGAATTTCAAGGAATGTTTGAGTAATTACAATCCGGAATTGCTCGAAACGGAATTTATTTTCAGAAAAACGGATGGTGTCGGTTATGAAAATTCATCGTGCATGATATACCGTTATGAGAATTATAAGGTTGTGAATGCAATCCTGAACCCTCAGAAAGATATCCGTCTCATAGAAAAAAAGAAACCTTAATTAATTTTTGAATAAAAGTTTCTTAAGCGCTTCGATACTGAAATCAAGCTCTTCAAACGTGTTGTATTTGCTGAAAGAGAAGCGCAGCGCCGGAATGTTCGTATCGGCATTCAGAGCTTCCAATACATGCGATGCTTTTACAACTCCCGAATTACAAGCGCTGCCGCCCGAGACAGCTATTTGCTGCATATCGAGTTTTTCCAGCAACATTTTATTCTTATAAACATCAGGTACGGAAAAATTAATGAGATTATATAAACCTTTGGTATCATTTTGTGCATTAAAGATCAGTTCCGGAAAATTTGATTTCAGTTTATCAGCAAAATAATTTTTCAGTTTTGTAATATGTTCCCTGTTCTTTTTCATGTCGCGGTAGGCTATTTCAAAAGCTTTGGCCATGCCGGCAATACCATAAATATTTTCTGTTCCCGAACGCATGTTCCGTTCCTGTCCGCCACCGGTGATCAGCGGGCTGATACTGACATTTTTTGATAAATATAAAAAACCAACTCCTTTGGGTCCGTGTAATTTATGTGCCGAACAACAAGTGATGTCGGGTCCGTTATCAGACAGGTCGTTTTCATACTTTCCCATGCTTTGCACCATATCCGAAAAAAATGGTGCGTGATAGTGTTTACAGATTTTCGAAATGGAATTAATCGGAAATACAGAGCCTGTTTCGTTGTTGGCATGCATCAGGATCACTAGCGACGAAGGATTTTCTGTAAGCAGATCCTCAAGGTGTTCAAGGTCAGGATTGGCATTTTTATCAAGCCGCACAAAAGAGAGCTGAAGCGGGTATATCTTATGGACAAAGTCAATGGCATGCTGAACGGCATGATGCTCAATGGCGCTGGTAATGATTCTCCTAATGCCGCTCTTTCTGATAAGGCCAAAAATTGCTGTGGTAATAGCTTCAGTTGCAGTTGACGTAAAATATATTTCAGAAGGTTGTACTTTTAGTAAACCGGCAATCAATGATCTCGAATCTTCGATCAGTACTTTACTGCTGCGTCCCAAAGCATGCACTGATGAAGGATTACCGTATTGCTCCTTCATGATCGTGCACATATATTCGTACACCTCAGTATCTAAAGGTGTTGTCGCAGCATTGTCGAAATAGATCATGATTTTTTGTAAAAAAATTAATCGTCAGCGATAGTATCATTCAGCAATTCCCTAATATCTTCAAGTAATTTCTTTGCAAGTGTATCCGCTTTTACTATTGAATTGCTTTCTGCATAAATGCGTATGATCGGTTCGGTATTGGAACGGCGCAGATGTACCCAACCCTCATCAACATCAATACGCACACCATCGGCTGTATTGATCGGATGTTTTTTATATTTTTCTTTTATCTGATCGAGAATTTTATAGATGTCAACATCAGATGAAGCTTCAATTTTATTTTTTGAAATGAAATAATCCGGATAAGTGGCTCTTAACGCAGAGCACGAGCATTTTGATTTGGCAAGGTGAGATAAGAAAAGCGCAATGCCTAGCAGCGCATCCCTGCCGTAATGCAATTCAGGATAAATAACACCACCGTTACCTTCGCCACCGATAACCGCTTTTTTCTTTTTCATCATATCCACCACATTCACTTCGCCAACTGCTGATGTGAAATATTCTTTTCCGTATTTCTTGGTTATATCGCGCAATGCTGAGCTTGACGATAAATTAGATACTGTATTTCCGGGCGTGTTTTTAAGTACGTAATCGGCAACAGCAACAAGTGTGTATTCTTCACCAAACATTTCTCCGTCTTCGCAAACGATGGCCAGCCGGTCCACATCGGGATCCACAACAAACCCAACATGGGATTTGTTTTTCACAACACTTTCTGACAGTTCTCCAAGGTTTTCAGGCAAAGGTTCGGGGTTATGCGGAAACCTTCCGTTCGGCTCGCAGTAAATCTCATTGATATCCGAAACTCCAAGAGCCGCCAGTAGGCGTGGTACAGAAATGCCCCCGGTAGAATTTACACAATCAACGGTTACATTGAATTTCGCTTTTTTTATAGCAGCGATATCAACTAAAGGCAGGCTTAGTATCTTTTTTATATGGATGTCAATAAACGTATCATTTACCGTGTAGTTGCCCAGATTATTTACTTCGGCATACGTGCTGTCGTTTTTTTCTGCAGCTTTTAGAAATTCAGCAGCCTCTTCGTTTGTCAGGAATTCACCTTTTCCGTTCAGTAATTTTAGAGCGTTCCAATGTTTCGGATTATGGCTGGCAGTAATAATGATTCCACCTTGTGCTTTGAGCTCGATGACAGCAATTTCAGTAGTAGGGGTTGTGGTGAGCCCGATATCGATCACGTCAATTCCCATAGCCAGCAAGGTGCCGCATACCAGCCTGTTTACCATGTCGCCGGAGATACGTGCATCTCTTCCTACAACGATGGTACATTTAGTATTTGAGCCTGATATGAACGAAGCAAAAGCGCTCGTGAATTTTATGATTTCGCTGGGACTCAGACCGTCTGATGATTTTCCGCCTATGGTTCCTCGTATGCCCGAAATGGATTTTATTAATGTCATGAAATAAATTTTTAAACAAGTGCAAATTTACAATAATGTGAAAAAGTAGAAATTTATTAACATCATTTCCTGATAAACTTTTCAACAAATTTGAAGCTGGAAGTTAAAAAAATTCGCCACCTGAATTTATTTTCTTAAATTTGCTAAACAATAATTACTGGAGATGTCTGAGAATTTTGATGATTTTGAGGGATTTGACGAAAACGAAGAGTTTGAGGTAGCGGAGCTTATTACCCGTTTCGAAAATATGCAGAAACAGAATGAGCCTGTTTTTTTTGATGTTTATGAATTTGAAGACATCATTGATTACTATTTTGCTAAAGACAACCTGAATCAGACCGGCCGTGTTTTACAATATGCCATAAAGCTCCATCCCCAGTCGGATGCGCTTTTATTACGCCTTGCCTTGCTGCATGTATCAGGTAATGATAATGAAAAAGCCCTGAATGTTTTAAAAAAAATTAAATCGGACACCGACGAAAATCCCGAGATAGTGTTTACGAAAGCCGGTATTTACAGCCAGATGAAGATGTATTCTCAGTCAATAAAAGAGTATGAAAAGATACTTACGGCCTGGGATGATCCTTGCGAGATTTATACAAACATTGCGTTTGAATATCAGAACGCCGGAAATTACAACAAAGCGCTGAATTATTTAAAAATTGCTCTTGAAAACGATCCGAAAAATACAAACCTCCTTTATGAGTTGGGCTATTGTTTTGAGATTCTCAACCGTACCGAAGAGTCGGTGAAATTTTTTACTCAATATATCAAAGGGAATCCATACTCTGATATCGCCTGGTTCAATCTTGCTATTGCTTATGGCAGCCTTGGATTGTATGAAAAATCGATCGAAGCCAATGATTATGTCATTGCTATAAACAACAAATTTTCTTCGGCTTATTATAACAAAGCCCATGCGCTTAACGAACTTGAACAATACAGTGAGGCCGTTGAAGTTTTCAAAGAACTGATGGCGGTTGACGAACCCGATTCGCTTACCTATTATTATCTGGGCGAATGTTATGAGAAAATGAAGGACTGGGATATGGCGCAGGCCAATTATCATAAAGCGCTTGAATTCGACGAATACCTTGCTGAAGCCTGGATCGGGTTAGGCGCGGTGCACGAAGAAAAATTGAATTTTGGCAAAGCCCTATTATATACACGAAAAGCTGTGGAAGTTGAGCCGATTAATTCTGAATACTGGTATATCCTTGGTGATCTGCTTTCAAAAATGAAACAGACCGACGAAGCGTTTGAAGCCTATTGTAAAGTCACCGAACTCGATCCTTCACACAATGAAATATGGCTCGATATTTCCGAATTATTATACGATTCCGGCAGTACTGAACTGGCAATTCATTATATTTATAAAGGTATTGAAGCTCAGCCGGAAAATGTGTCTCTTTTATACCGCCTGGCTGCTTATCTTGTTTTAACAGGAAAAGAAAAAGAAGCCATCCTGAAATTTGAACAGGCGCTTGCCGCAGACGTTGCAAAGTCAAACGAGTTTTTTGAATTCGACTCTACATTCACCAGCCTGCCTGCTTTTTCTGAATTGCTTAATTTCTATCAAAAATAAAATCTGTTTCTGATGAATTTTGACATGCCACTTTTGCCCAAACGGACCGAAAAGCCGAGGCAATACGGATTGACAATGGTTATGGATAAAGGATTAAGCCTATCCGAAGCTGAAAGCCTGATTGCTACCTGTGGAAATTTTATTGATATTATTAAACTCGGATTCGGGACATCAATTTTTACTGGAAATCTTGAAAATAAAATAAAGTTATATAAGGATTCGGGAATGATCGTTTACCCGGGTGGTACACTTTTCGAAGCCTTTGTGGTCAGAAAAGCTTTCGATAAATTTCTTCAGTTTCTGCATAAATTTGATCTGGACACAGTTGAAGTTTCTGATGGCTCTTTAGAAATGGACATTGAAGAAAAATATAACTATATTTCGCTGTTGTCAAAAGATTTCAGGGTGCTTTCAGAAGTTGGGTCAAAGGATGCCGAAGTTCATTATAGCAATGATCAGTGGGTTCAGAAATTGAAAGGTGAATTGCAGGCCGGGAGCTGGAAAGTAATCACGGAGGCAAGGGAAAGTGGCAATGTTGGAATATTTAATTCTGATGGTAAGGTTGACTCTGACCTTATCGGGTTGATTTCTTCAGAGATCGGACAGGAAAAAATAATATGGGAAACGCCTCAAAAATCCCAGCAGGTATGGTTTATCAAACATTTTGGAACAAATGTGAATCTCGGTAACATTTCGCCTGCAGAAGTAATCGCTCTTGAAACACTGCGTACCGGGCTGCGGGGAGATACATTTTTTGATTTTCTGCCCGATGAGATTAAAAAAAAATAATTTTGAAGTAAATTTTCAGTTATGATTTTGATTCAGAAAATAGTTCAGGTTGCTGATACAACCAGAAAGGTTGCCGAAACCCATACTGGTATTACTGCCTGGATCGCCGATTTTGCAACAAATTTTATTGATGCCACCGGCTATATAGGCATTATGGTCCTTATGATGCTCGAAAGCATGGTGGCGCCTGTCCCGAGCGAAGCGGTGATGCCTTTTGCAGGTTTTGCAATCTACGAAGGTATTTTAAACTGGCCAGGAGTAATTATTTTCAGCACCATAGGGAGTATCATTGGTTCTTTGATTGGCTATTGGATGGGTGCAAAAGGAGGGAGGCCACTTGTTGAAAAATGGGGAAAATACTTGTTGCTCGACAAGCACGATCTGGATGTTACTGAAAAATGGTTTAAAAAACGTGGCGACATCACTGTTTTTGTCTGCCGTTTTATTCCTGTTGTACGTCATGTGATCTCAATACCGGCAGGTATGGGAAGAATGAACCTTCTAAGGTTTTCTATTTATACAGTAATCGGTGCAGGTATTTGGAATACAATATTAACTGTTGCCGGGTATTATCTAAAAGATAATTGGAATGAGATCATGAAATATAGTCATATTATTGATTATGTTGTTGTTGGTGTTTTGGTGCTCATTATTGTTTATTACGGGTACAAACTTTATAAAAACCGTAAAAAAGCAAAGATCGCATAGTTCATGCGCACTTATGGTTTGATCGGTAATCCTGTTGTCCATTCCTTTTCAGAAAAATATTTTTCCGATAAATTTAAACGCGAGGATATTCGTAATGCTCAGTATAGTTTATTTCTATTGAATGAAATTGAAGAACTTCAATCGTTAATCCAGCAAGTTGAATTTTCGGGATTAAATGTAACTATTCCATACAAGCAAAGCGTAATAAGATATTTGGATGAGATTGATGAAGAAGCTTTGGCTGTTGGAGCTGTAAATACTGTTAAGTTTTTTAAGAAAAATAATAAAACAATCACAAAAGGTTTTAATACCGATGTATTTGGTTTTGAAAAACTCCTTGAAAAACACAATTTGCCCGATGATACACAAGCATTGATACTTGGAACTGGTGGAAGTTCTCGAGCAGTAGCTTATATCCTGAAAAAAAACAAGATACCTTTTAGTTTTGTATCACGAAACCCATCAAATTCTATTTCATTTTCTTATAAAATATTGTCTGGAAATATAATTTCAGAACATAAGCTGATAATAAACACAACTCCTTTGGGTATGAGTCCTGATGTATTATCGTTCCCTGATATTCCGTATGATTTTATTACAAACGAGCATTATTGTATTGATTTGATTTATAATCCTGAAAAGACAATTTTTTTACAAAAATGCGAACATAGGGAAGCAAATATTATCAACGGAATGGAAATGCTGATATCTCAGGCAGAACGGTCGTGGGAAATCTGGAATCAATAATTTTTATTTTTTATTTTTACTATTAAAAAAAATGTATATCTTTGCACTCTGATTTTGGTTCGGTAGTTCAGTTGGTTAGAATACGTGCCTGTCACGCACGGGGTCGCGGGTTCGAGTCCCGTCCGGACCGCTAGTTAAGCAGAAAACCCTTGAAAACACAGATGTTTCAAGGGTTTTTTATTTTGTGGTACAACATGAGTACAACAAATGGTGGATCTTTTTATTATATTGATTTACGGATCAAGTCCAAAAGTTGTGGACTAAAGAAAAAAAGTGGATTTTTGCAGAAACAAGTATTCTGTTATGAATGATTCTTTTAATGTCTTGATGAAGTTAATCCTGCCCGAGTCCATAGAAGAATACTTTGAGCTTAGTAATCATAAAAAGGAAGGCGAGAATCTTCATTTATATTTACAGGAGTTAAACACAATTCCAGTTGAGTATAAAGCCAGCAAGCTCAAATCAAAAGGATTCTTTGATGAGGTTTCGATTCAGGATTTTCCTATACGAGGTTATAGGGTATTTTTACATGTTAAACGTCGCAGATGGCTCAATGAAGATACCGGCAAAGTAGTTTTTCGTGACTGGGATCTGGTAGCAAAAGGGACGCGAATCACCAAAGATTTTGCAGCTTTTTTAAAAGAAATCAGCCGATACACAGGCGCATAGTATTGAAACGATTGGTTCATTTTATGGTGTTCCAGGGAAAAAGCTGCAGCGCTATTATCGCAATAAACTGAGTGATTTCAATCAGTGGGAGCATTATAAGGATGCAAGAAAAGGCCTTATATTCCCTGAAAACATGGGCGAGTATTTATCCATTGATGAAACATCATTGTCACATGGTGAACTCTATACCATTGTGACCAATAAATCGGCTAAAGGGAAAAAGGGAACATTAGTGGCAATCATGGAAGGAACCAACTCCGATACTATTATACCATTTTTACAAAAACTCCCCCTAAAACAACGGAAAAAGGTGCGCGAGGTTACTTTAGACCTGGCAGGAAATATGAACCTTATTGTTCGCCGATGCTTTCCTAATGCACGTATAGTCATAGATCGGTTTCATGTCCAGCAGTTGGCGACGGAGGCTTTACAAGAAATACGTATTAAACATCGCTGGGAAGCATTGGAAGCAGAAAATGAAGCTATTGAAATCGCTAAAAAGAATAAGCAAAATTATGATCCGGAAATACTTCCTAATGGAGATACTTTAAAACAACTACTAGCCAGAAGCCGCTACCTACTATACAGGCATGAACAAAACTGGACACAGCAGCAATATGAAAGAGCTTCAATTCTTTTTGAGCGTTACCCTGATATTAAAAAGGCTTATGACTTAACTCAGAATCTTGCTTGGATATATTCGAATACAACAGATAAAATCTATGCCTATACCAGACTTGCGAAATGGTACGATAAGGTTGAACAATCAGGCTTCAAAGCCTTTAATACTGTCTCCCGGACAATAATGAACCACTATAAAAGAATCCTAAATTACTTTGATAACAGAAGCACTAATGCCTCTGCTGAATCATTTAATGCGAAAATAAAGGCTTTTAGATCTCAATATCGTGGTGTCACTGATACAAATTTTTTCCTTTTCAGACTCGCTAATTTATATGCTTAAGTTTTTTAGTCCACAGGTTTTGATCCTGATCATAAAA
>Ga0209099_1002867_pt1 | contig 14624 bp, 9 predicted proteins | sample AD_JPNHW2_MetaG_FD_184430 | JGI IMG/M metagenome (GOLD analysis project Ga0209099, IMG submission 184430) | Active sludge microbial communities of municipal wastewater-treating anaerobic digesters from Japan - AD_JPNHW2_MetaG (SPAdes) (version 2) | ecosystem: Engineered > Bioreactor > Anaerobic >...
CAGACATATCCTTCAAACCAGTACATTGAGTGGTTCCCTGAATAATGGGTTTGTTAATTGAACAAATTCTTGGTGGTACGGGATCATTACCATTCCAGACAATAAAGTCAGTATATTGTAAGCTCGAGAGTGGTTCTCGAAGGATTCCCGATGGTAAAACAAAGCCATTACCATATCCTGCTTTGGAGTTGAAAATCACGAAATCCTTGTCATGATGTACTTTCAGATGCTGGAAAGAATCATCCAGGATTATGTAATCCAAATCCTTGTATCTTTCTGCAAGCATCTTGATTGATTTCCGTCTATTCCTACCCGCTATTACAGGTATGCCGGGAAGTTTCTCTGCTAATAGAGCTGCTTCATCACCTGCATAACTTAATTCCGGGAGAATTCCCTGTCTATCGGAAATGAATTGATTCCCGGTTTCGAATTGTCCTTTGTAATCGCGGTGGGAGACAGCCACTTTCTTACCGGCATTTGTGAGGTAATTTGCCATGACTACTGTGAAAGGAGTCTTTCCACTACCACCGCTGACGATATTACCTATACTGATGACAGGTATTGGACTAAAGAATATTCGAGATGGGAAAAAACGGTAAATCATTCTGTGGGAAAATTGAATTGCGATATTGAGAAGAGAAAGGGGAAGAAGAATATATGAGAGGAAGGATCTTTGGTATAGATTCTTCGAAATAATATTCTGTTTATCCATAATGAAAAGCAGGGACCTTTCGATCCCTGCTCTTATGAATTACTTATTGAAATCAACTTTTGGGGCAGTTTCCGCACCGGCTGTCGCCTGGAAGAACTGCACTTCTTTTAGATTGAATATTCCTGCCAATATGTTATTGGGGAATGTTACAATCATTTGATTGAAATTCTTGGCAGAATCGTTATAATCCATGCGGGCTACTGCAATACGGTTCTCAGTTCCTTCGAGCTGACTCTGCAGAGCCAGGAAGTTCTGATTTGCTTTTAAATCAGGATATTTTTCAACAACAACCATCAATCTTTGTAAGGCACCTTGCAAACCGGCTTGGGCTTCTTGGAACTTTTGGAAAGCTTGCGGGTCATTGATCATATCTTTGGAAATCTGTGTGACTCCACCGACTTTAGCACGTGCTTCTGTCACGGCTATCAGGGTTTCTCTTTCGTGTGAGGCATATCCCTTCACGGTTTCAACCAGGTTAGGGATCAGATCGTATCTTCGCTGATATTGATTTTCCACATCAGACCATTTGTTTTTCACTTCCTGCTTCATTTTCACCATCTTGTTATAACGGCCGATGATGCCACCGATCAGGATGATGATGATCAACAGTATGATTAAAAGGATTGTGGTTCCCTTTTTCATGTAATTCCTCCATATGTGGTGAAATAAGGTTTCAACCATTCATTAAGTCATTCGAAAGAGGTGTTTGGTTTTGTAAATATTTATTTTGAAAGTTTCATAATCTCGAGATAAAAAAAAGCGCAGGTACTTTGACCTGCGCTTGATATACTTCCATTACCTTGTGAAGGGTAATGACAATGTTTCAGTTATTTTGCTGATTTGACGATGATATTATCAGCAGTTACCCTATAGAAACGCCATGGGATACCTGAAGTATCTGTCCATGAATGATCTGGAGCATTTACAACAGCAATGGGAGTTCCCCAGTTTGCTGAATTGATATCCGTTGTCGCATAGATACGATAGATGGTAGCTCCATACACAGAACCCCAACTCAACTCCAATCCTGATTCTGTGCTTGCAAGACCAACTTCGGTTGGTGTATCGAGCGGTGTCGGATTGTTCATCGTCGTGAATGACCATACCGTATTGCTGCTTGAATTTCCATTCGCATTATGAGCCACGACCTTCCAATAGTATGTGGTTGCATAATTCAGTGGTGTTGTGAATGTATATGGTGAAGAAGTCGGTGACCCAACGAGAGTCGTTGGGTTGGAATTCGTATCACAATATACGTAATATGAAGTTGCCGGTGCACCAGTTCCTGATGGAGTCCAGCTCACAGTAGGCTGGAGAATGACTCCTGTAGCACCATTGGAAGGTGATGTCAGGGTCACAGGATTTGGCGGATTCGGATTTGCCATGGTTGTGAATGAATAAACAGTATTACCTGTTGCAAAACCATAGGCATTATGTGCTACCACTTTCCAATAATACGTGGTGGAATATGCCAGCGATGTGGTGAATGTGTATGGTGATGCAGTGGATATATTCAACAGGGTGGTAGGATTTGAATTAGTATCACAGTAGACATAGAAATCCGTAGCCGGTTCCCTTGTTGCTGATTCACGCGCAGCACCTAAAATTTCCTTATCAAGAGGTAATTCACCTTTTGAAAGAACTCTTGAATTTGGTGTCCAACTAACAGTAGGTAACAAACTGACTCCAGTTGCTCCATTTGTTGGAGAAACCAGGGCAACAGAATTCGGAGCTGTTGGTGGCGGATATGTGAATGATACCGTATTGCTGGCACCGCTTTCACCTTCCGTATAAACTTTTGTTACATAATAGTAGTATGTACCATTGATCGTTGGCGTATCTATGTAAGAAGTACCTGTCACTTCCGTGATCTTCCTGAAGATGTCACCATTGATCCTGCGAAATACATTGTAGTGATCAAAATGAAGCAGCCTCTCATCCCTGGAAGCCCAACTTAATGGAATCGAACCAACTGCCGGAGTGCAGGAGAGAGTGGGTGGAGTTGATAAGAATTCCAAGGTGAAGTTACCAGTCTGATTCGGATTTGCATCAGATACTGTAAGTGACTGAGTTGAAGGTACTGAGTAATTGGTCAGCGTTGCTGAAGTAGCATATGTCCCATTTGGTAAGTAAATGGTATATGAACCGTCTGTTGCAGGATGTGTTGTGTAGCTGCCTGCCTTGACAACGGTATTCGTAACATTTGAACTGGTGGGTGACAATGTGATCGTACCGGTAATTCTACCAGTTTTTGTCACAACACCAGATACCACAACGTTATCGATGAACCAACCCTTATTGTTGATTGAAATGTCTGAGAAGAAATGCCATTTGAACATGACGGTGTTTCCGGCGTAAGCGCTCAGATCAAAGGTAGCGGTACCTGTAACAGCCACCCCAGCTGTGATTGTTGAATATGCGGGATGGATTGCAAGTGACGAGGAACTGTTCGGATAGCCTCCATTTGGTGAAATAATTGTCCAGTTTGTTCCTCCATCCGTAGAGATATATACAACCCCACCGTCGTAGTTTGCTTCCGTACAATATTCATGCCAGAAGGATAAGGTAGATCCAGTACCAAGGGGAATCAGTGGACTTAACAGATCCCAGCTTGCGTAATCAGGATAATTGGATGTTAGATCTGTAGCCCATAAGTGGGTTGTATTATCCGTGATCTTGGTGGTTGTACCATAGACCCATCCGGGTAAGGTGCTTGGTACGATAGCAGTAAAGTCGCCATTATTTGATTCAAAATCAGTTGTCATACTTGACGAACCAACTGTCATCAGCATGGCTTTCGTCACTGTTGTCATATTTGTACCGGTTATTGTCAGATTGAAAGTGAGTAAAGTACCATTCGTGATTGTTCCCAAATTCACTCGAAATGCTTTCTGCAGCTTTGTTCCTGCTACAGCGGTTCCACAAGCAAGAGAAGTATCAAGAAGTGTCACATTCGGTGAACTTGTGCTTAATGACATGTTCACATTCGAAACATTGATCGTTCCAGTATTGTTTGCATTTACAATGAGCAATATAGACTCGTTCGAGTTGGGAATTCCATTGTTGTTACCAGCCTGGTCATTAATGAAGTAATTATCGTAATAAAGACCGGGTTTTGTAACAGTCATACTGAAATATCTCTGCCATGAACCTTCCGTACAACTGACAGTCAAAACCATTGGAATTGAATAGTTATTTGGACAACCGGAAGCAATATGTACCTGGAAGAAACTCAATCCCCAGGCTGACTGATCGGGAGCAATTGCAGCATAGGATGCTGTCGGGGTCGTCACAGTTGCATAGGAATCAGTCGTTGAAAGGGTGGCACTAATATTGTGACCGGTCTGTTCTCCCATATTCATCAATGATAAAGCGATTTGGACATCTTCATTCGGTTCGATGATACCATTGTTGCCATCGATGAAACTCTTGTCTGCTATCGTCAAATATGCCGATTCATGATATTCAGGTGCAGCAGTGATCAGGAGTGCCTTTTCATTGCCCAAGTGCATGGCTGCTGTTGGGTATGTATTATTGAATGTGTATTGTAGTCCATCCGTGCCTGTGTGATCCTTTATACCTACGGTACAGTAATTACCGTGTGTAGGCGTGTACCCGGAGACACCTGCATCGATGTTGTTGAATACTTTATACTGAAGCTTGATCATGCCATCGCCATTGCTGGTCGGATAATATGCAGGATCATAAAGAATGGCTTCAAAAGTTTCGTCAGTAACCTGATCATAACCATTCTTTGCCTGGTACCATTCCACGACCCAGAAATGCTGGACACTGTTGTAGTACTGGTAAACACCGCTGCCCGTTGGCAGGCTCAAGTCATCCCAGAAAGCAGCGATCATCGGATTGGGGCCGAGAGCTCCCGGGAGTGTGTAGTTTCTGAACTCACCATCTGCACTTGCACCCATACCGATAAAGCCGTTGGAGCAGATGCTTGCCTGGGTGTAATCAACACCGTAGAGCCTGAATGTGAAAGGCATGGTGACGGTTATAATGGATGTGATGGATGAGGCGGGGGTATTGGTCTGGTCACCTTCGTCAGATGTTATACCAACGTCAGTAACCGATACCTGTGTACCAGAACCTCCAGCCAGGGGAGATACTTCCTCCCATTGATAAGTGGGTGCATCAGAGTAAGTTGTATCACCTGTATCATAAATGAAATGACCGTATGTATCAGGGCCTACAGGATCAGTAACCTGCTTTACACCAATATTCAAGGTAAAGGCTTCTGTCTCAGAATATCCGGAGCCATTATTAAAGACTATATTCATGGGTATCACCATTCCAGGAACTAATGTTGATTTCCCCGAAATATTAAAAGCATCCGTACTACATGTTGCGGAAGAACCATTATTAATTGTCCCGAATGTGGCAGAGGCATCATTAATGGTAATAAGGTTGCTCGATGTTGATAAAGTAGCATAAACCGTATTAACCGGGATTTGACCGTTATTCTTTACAGTTAGGATCAGGTTTGTGGTTTCACCGGGATCCAGGACACCATTCCCCAGGTCGGAGATATTCACATTCGTGATATCCATATCGCCGCTGCGGGAGATAACCTGGAATGAGAAGTTATATCTTCCGGTTCCCGAATCACTGAGATTCACCTTAAAGTTGATGGGTGTATAGTCCGGAAAATTGTTTGCCAGATGGAACACATATTTTGTGGCACCGTTAGCTGTACCACCCGCAGCGATATTACCATAGGATACGCTAGATGTAAGGATCGTACAACCGGTCGTGGTCGTGGAAAGTACACCCGCTACGGAATTGATCTGTGCAGCAGTGGTATTCTTGACACCAACCTGCAATTCGATGGTCTCACCGGCATTGGCAGTGCCGTTTCCATTTCCGCTGGAGGCACCAACATTATCATCGTCGATAGTTGTGCTGTTGAAGACAAGACCGCCGGAAGCACTGATCTTCACATAACTGATGCTGGGCTTGAAATTCTGCTTGGAAACAGTGACTGCTACAGAGTCGGTGACTGTATTCGGAATAACAGCGATGAATTTACCATCACTTCCCGTTAAGCCTGATACTTCAACTGCCCCCCGCTTATAACAGGTCACTGTTGCATTTGGCACGATCACACCATTGGTATCGTTAACGATTACCTCGATCTGGTTTGAGCCAACTGGAATGGTACTTGGTATTCTCACTGAGAAAGTACTTGGAATGCCTGTGAAGACTTCCAGTGTTGGATCGCCGATCAGGTTGCAGATATGCTGGAAAGCTTCCGTCAGGTCGGGATCCGGTACGTAATAGATCCGGTGCAGGTAAAGCTTTCCATTGAGCAGAGCCTGTCCCATCGTATGCATGTCATACGTGTAGATGCCCTGGAAAATACCGCCATTCAGGCAGTTGTTAAGCATTGTATGCGTTCCTGAAGTTGCCATGCCGATGGCGGTCACCGCACCCTTCGGTGTATCGGATGTGCCGAGACGGACGAACGTCTCCGTGGTGGAAGTACCGTTGGCAAATGTGCCTGTGCCGCAGGTGATGATCACAGCATGGGGAAGTTTGTAGCCATTGACTTCCGAAGCCGTGGGCGACCAGCTACTCATGCCGATATAACCTCTATAATTGAAGAATCCGCATCCGGCATTGATCCCTGCATCCATCTGGGACGGGAACGGACTGGCATAAACTTCCGTATAGGTTAGTGACGGATTGTGAACCGATGATATCTCTTTAATGTACTTATTCGTATAGATAGTGGAAATTCCTGAGCTGGTGGTATCACCGACCAGCAGGAGCTTGTTCAGCCAGGCTGCGGTCGAAATATCGATATCCCTTTCATAGAGATATCCCTTTCCGGTCAGGGTCTGGAAATCAGTGTAGCTGGAAATGGACATTCTGCCGATGAGGACATCACCGAGCAGGTCGTTTCCTGCCAGCAGCGTATAGGGGTAGTCACCTTCACCGGAATAGGATGACCATGAATGCATCCAGGTGGGTATGGTGAATGTACCGGATGCATCTCCGATGAGAATGACATAGGTCGGTCTCACTGCCAGACTGTCATAGGCATCCTGGATGACGGTCTTGACGCTGACGGTCGTAGGTGATGCCAGAAGCATGCGGTAAGATACCTGGTAGCCCTTCTGCTTCTTCCAGTCGATCAGGGAATAGAGACGTGCCAGGAAAGTGGAATCCGTGGTATAGGGAACGATCATGAGGATACGTTCCTGGGAATAGGCGGCAGCCACATCCCTGTCCATGCCATAGTTGAGTACCTGGGCACGATAGATAGGTTCAAAACTCGGTGCCAGATCCACGGGGGGATCGAGTTCATTGATGCCCCGTGTGCTGTTGAAACTGATGCGGACTCTCATGGTCTTGCTGACCGTCATGGATTTGCTGTTCGCATCATAGGAAAAAGGATAAAGCGTGAGATTCACGATTCGCAGGTCACGAAGGATCTGCGGATCCGAGACATTCATGGTCTGCTGTGGATAAATACCGCCGTGCGTGTAATAGTCACGGTTCAGACTGAACTGCTCCGTGCTCTTAGCGCTGTCATCCTGTTGCGGATAAGGGATGAAGTTCGACAGCCTGGAATCGTCACGGGCAATGATCTCAGGGCTTATGCTGCCGTGAAAGGGAATGGCAATGTAAGCGGAGAATGTCGGGACATCCGGCATTCCGGGCTGCAGCATTGATCCTGCATTCTCAAAGGATAACTTGCGGTAGCTGATACCGTCCTTGGAGGCGCTGGACAGATCGTACGAGGGCAAAGTGAATTCAACATCTATAAATTGTGATGTCTGCTGAATGACTTTGAACGGGGACGATACAGAAGCAGGTATGCTGTTTTCAGTAACAGCCATGAGTAGGCTGCAGGAGAATAGAACAAGAAAAAGAATTAGGTTTTTCATATACGCTCCATGCATTGAATTTATATCTCTTTGAAAATATTTTAATGCAAAATTTGTTCTAACGGTTACGGATATCTCTCAAGTTTTTCAGTTATTACACAAAATTGAGCTTCGTTTTTCCTTGACGGAGGGTATATCCAAGAATATTAGGCAATTCACAATACATAGAATTTAACTGAATTACACATATTTGGAGGTTAAGCATGCTCAAGCTTGCTATTGATCCAAAAAAGATAGAAAAAGCCAGGAATTACGCTCATTCGATTGCTTCTTCTGGTAAATGGCTCTTCGATCGTTACAGTTCTGTTGCCATCGAAAGAACCGTTGTCAGGCTTATGGGAATCGATGGGGCAAACGAAGAAGGTGAACCCTATCCGAATATGATTGTGGATCATCTAAAACAGAGGAATGCCTTGGAACGTGGAGTTGCTTATTGGATCGCCAATGCGATGATTGCCTACGGCATCACTTCCCAGGAAGTTGCGGACAAGGTTGTTGACGGTTCTCTTACTCTCACTGAAGTGAAAGCACAGGAACCCGATACTGTGCTCCTGGTATTGGCAGACCTTACGAGTAAGATGCTCCGGCATATCAAATCACAGAGAAGCTATCGGGAAGAAGCTTTTAAGCGCTTTGGACCGAGAAGAAAACCTGCGATATATGTTATCGTTGCCACGGGCAACATCTACGAAGATGTCGTTCAGGCAAAGGCTGCTGCTAGAGAAGGCGCTGATATCATAGCGGTCATTCGTTCCACTGCTCAGTCCTTACTTGATTATGTACCCTATGGTGCTACCACGGAAGGTTTTGGCGGTACATTTGCCACCCAGGAGAACTTCCGTATCATGAGAAAGGCTCTAGATGAAGTAAGTGAGGATTTGGGAAGATATATCTCCCTGACCAACTATGCGTCCGGTCTTTGCATGCCGGAAATTGCCGTGATGGGTGCCATCGAGAGATTGGATGTGATGCTGAATGATGCCATGTACGGTATTCTATTCCGTGATATCAATCCCAAGAGAACACTGCTCGACCAGTATTTTTCAAGAATGATCAATGCCTATGCAGGGATCGAGATACAGACTGGAGAGGATAACTACCTGACTACATCGGACGCAATAGAAAAAGCATACACTGTGACTGCATCCCAACTGATCAATGAGCAGTTTGCTCTCATGTCGGGAATCAAGCCCGAAAAGATGGGACTGGGTCATGCTTTTGAAATAAATCCAGACATCGAGAATTGCTTTCTGTATGAATTAGCGCACGCCATGCTGACCAAGACCATATTCCCGGAAGCCCCGGTGAAATACATGCCTCCCACCAAGTTTGCCTCAGGTAATATCTTCAAGACCTATCTGATGAACGGCATGTTTAATTTCATCGGTCAACTGACCGGACAGGGAGTCCAACTATTGGGTATGCTGACCGAAGCGGTGCATACACCTCACCTTGTGGATCGTTCACTCGCCATAGAGAATGCCAACTATGTATTTGGCTCTATTCATGACCTGGCGAATGAAATCAACCTGGATGAGAACGGATTCATCAATCAAAGGGCAAATCATGTGCTGGATGAAGCCACCTCTTTCCTGGAAAAGGTGGCGGATATGGGTCTTTTTGAAGCCATGGCGCATGGTGAATTCGCAGATATCAAGCGTACCGAGAACGGTGGAAAGGGATTAGATGGAGTGTTCCTGAAATCCCCTGATTACGTGAATCCCTTCATGGATCGACTGAGACAGGAGTTGAATCTTTCCTAATTCATAGGTAGGATTCGGAAAAGGAGTAGAATCATGAGTGTGAAATTCGATGCTTCCAATATTGGACCCTATGGAGATACTTTAAACGATGGACGTATCCAGGTTTCCTTTGCCATGCCTGTTCCCTGTGATGAAAGGGGAAAGGAAGCTGCGAAGCAATTGCTGAAACAAATGGGGCTGGATGAGATAGAGATTTGCGGTATGCGTAATCTGACTGAAGGTTTTACGCATTTTATCGCTTATGTGACAACACATGCAACGATCGATTTGAATAAAATCGAGGTCAAGGTGGTGGAAACACCTTCCATGGATATGGATGAAATCGATGATTACATCACCCAGAATATCGGGAGACCATTGGTCGTGATTGGTGCCTGCATCGAGAGTGATGCACATACTGTGGGCATCGACGCCATTATGAATATGAAGGGATATAATCATCATTTCGGTCTCGAGAGATACAGGAATTTCCGTGCCATCAATATGGGAGCCCAGGTTTCCTGTGAAGACCTCCTGAAAAAAGCAAGGGAAGAAAATGCAGATGCGATCCTTGTTTCACAGGTTGTAACGCAGAAAAATATCCATATTCAAAACCTCACAAAGCTCATCGAATTGGCAGAAGCAGAAGGATTGAGGGACAAGATACTCTTCATCTGCGGTGGACCTCGCCTATCCCATGAACTTGCCATAGAACTTGGCTACGATGCAGGATTCGGCACAGGTACTTATGCAAATGATGTTGGTTCCTTTGTAGCTGTCACGATTGCAGAAAGAAAAGTAGGAAAATAACCTGGAAAAATCCAGCATTTTGCATAGATATATAGGCATTTTCGAATAAAATATTTGACATTCGGAATGTTTTAACCTAATCTATATTTATACTTAAACAGAATGAGTGGAGGTTATTATGCAGCAGTATTCACTGAACGAAATCGTTGAACTGGCAGTGCAGATCGAAAAGAACGGGTATGCTTTCTATGATGAGGCTATTCGAAGAAAGGATTTGGACGAGAGAGCCGTAACCCTGTTAACTGAACTGCGTAACCAGGAATCAAACCATGAAAAGATCTTTCTGCACCTGCGCGATGACAAGGATCTGATGATGCTCGGTCTTTCCCAGGATTGGGAGGAAGTTGGATATTATATGAAGGCTGTTGTCGGTTCTCGTCTGTTCAACTCTGCTGATTCTGCGATCAAGCTTGCGGCTGAGGCAAAGAACTTTCTGGAAATCCTGAGATTTGCAATTTCTTTTGAAAAAGATACACTCTTATTCTTCTATTCGATTTATGACAACATCACGGACGAAAAATCAAGGAAAGTGATTCGGCAGATCATCAATGAAGAGATCAGCCACGTGGTTAGATTAACTGAATTCCATTCTCAAGGTTGATTGAGATTTTTTAATAGAAAGCGACCCAAGTGGTCGCTTTTTTGTTTTCAGTTCGGAATTATTTAAAATACAGTTTGGTTTATAAAACTAATTCTTTAGTATTTAATATGCATCAAGGGAGGTGCTTATGAAAATATATATCTCACTCGATATGGAGGGCATCCCCGGAACCTATAACTGGGAACATGAGAATGTTGACAGGGCTGCAGTGAAAACCTGCATGTACAAGCACTTGGGTGATGTTGTCGATGGCTTGCTCCATTCTCATAAGGATGTTCGTGAAATCGTCATTGCCGATTCTCACAGAGGTGGGGATAATATCGGTTATGATTTCACTGAACGTGATGAACGTATTACCCTCATATCGGGAACACCTCGCTCCCAATACATGATGCCGGCATTGAACGAAGATTTTGACAGGGTATTTCTCATCGGCTACCATGCCGGAACAGGCTCTATCTTCGGCAGTATGGACCACACGTATGCGAATAAGAGAATCCATAAGATATGGATCAACGACCAGCCGATGAATGAAGCGATCATCAATGCCGCGTATGCAGGATTCAAAAAGGTTCCTGTAACACTTGTCAGCGGTGACTGGGCTTTGCAGGAAGAACTGATGGCAGATAATGCCCTTCCGTGGGTGGATTATATTGCAACCAAGAGAGCAATCTCCAAATTTGCTGCCATTCTGCCTTCCGATTTGACTGTGAGAAAGGACACCCTGCATGCAATCACACAAAATATGAAAAAGGAAAGAACCGAATTTCCACTTTTGGTATTCAAACCCCCAATCAACCTGAAGATTGAGTTCATTGCGACGTCCATGGCGGATATCGCATCCTATATGCCCCACACGAAAAGAATAAATGGTCGTACGATCGAATATATAGATGAGGATTATGGAGTGATCTTCGATGCCATCATGGCATTGGTAACCCTGGCAAGTACGGCTGATTTTTAAAACACAAATTCGATATGATTATGTAGAGGGTTATGAATTTTCGAAAAATAGGAACACTGTTATCAAAAATCAACCATAAACCGCGTCTCACAGGACTCGAGATCCTGAAATTCATCGGTCCGGGACTGCTTGTGACGGTTGGTTTCATCGATCCCGGGAATTGGGCATCCAATATTGCAGCAGGTGCGGGGTATGGTTATCATCTGCTGTGGATGGTCACGGTTGCGACCATCATGCTCGTTATCCTGCAGCACAATGCCGCTCACCTCGGGATTGCAACAGGTCTCTGTATCTCGGAAGCAACGACGCAGTTCGTTCCGTCTGCCATTTCCATTCCTGTTCTCATCACCGCATTGTTGGCAGCAGGTTTCACAGCCCTCGCAGAAATACTGGGCGGTGCCATTGCCCTGCAGATGCTGTTCCACATTCCCATCCGCATCGGCAGCCTCTTGGTTCTCGGCTTTGTTTTCTGGATGCTCTATGCAAATTCATATAAGATATTGGAGCGATATATCATCGGCTTTGTATCCCTGATAGGTTTGTCCTTCATTTTTGAACTGAGCCTCGTACATGTGGAATGGGCTCATGCTTCTGCAGGATGGGTCATCCCTTACTTTCCTACCGGTTCAATGATCATTGTAATGAGCGTCCTCGGCTCCATCGTCATGCCCCATAATCTGTTCCTTCATTCTGAGATCATACAAAGCAGGCAATGGAATCTGCAGGATGATAAGGTGATCAAGCACCAACTGAAATTTGAATTCATGGATACCGTGCTGGCGATGGGTGTGGGCTGGGCGATCAACAGCGCCATGATCCTGGTTGCTGCAGCGACTTTCTTTAATCAGCATATCGCCGTAACCGATTTAAACCAGGCACAAGCCATGCTCAAGCCAATGCTTGGAAATTCGGCAGCTTGGGTCTTCGCCCTTGCCCTGCTTTTTGCAGGTGTTTCCTCAAGTGTGACGGCGGGTATGGCAGGCGGTACCATCTTTGCCGGAATGTACAAAGAATCCTATGATATCAGGGATTGGCACAGCAAGGTTGGGGTTGGAATCACATTGTTGCTGGCAACACTGATCATCCAGTTCATCAGCAATCCCTTTAAGGGACTGGTCTATTCACAGATGCTGCTCAGTATTCAACTGCCTATCACGATTTTCCTGCAAATCTATCTGACTTCCTCCAGCAAAGTCATGGGCAAACATGCAAATTCCACCATCGACAAGCTCTTCCTGTGGCTCACTGGAATCGTCGTTTTGGTGCTCAATGTGATGCTATTTCGGTACCTATTGAAAACGATGTGAAGTTTAGATAAAACTCTACAGATTCTATTTCCCTGAAAGTCAATTACATCCGAATACCCTTGAAACAGCAAAACGACAGCTAATTTACCATACCATATCCATAGAATAAGTGACTTTTAACCAGAGAGCGAAAGCTAAGCCTCCGTTAAACATCCCTTAAGCATCCCTCAACCATCCCTCAAGATTTGAGAGATGGTTAAGATTTTATTTTGAGATTGTTATCTGTCGTTTATATGAATTTCATATCTACATCTCTGGTTATTAATAGAAGCGAACAGCAAATAGGAAAAAGAAAATAGCCCAGAAAGAGGTCCCTTTGCAGAAGGTTTCAGGTTTCTGGTTACAGGTTACAGTTCAGAATTGTATATTCGTATGGTTCAGTGAGGGCTGATGAAGAACAGAAATGCAGATTTTATGAATAATAGCTACTACAGATAAGTCCTTCCCTTTGGATAAAGGGAAGGTGGTACGGAGTACCGGATGAGTTTGATTCGTAGGGGTCAGCCATAGTGCTGACCCGATACCGTAAGGTATATCTCTTTCAGCGTCCGCCGAGAGCTTTCTTGGTTCGTTCTTTTGCGGCAAAAGAATGAACATCATTTATTCAAATGCGAACATGTTGATAATAACATTTCTTTAGTCTTATTTACTTCTTTGTATCGACAAAGAAGTAACAAGAAAACTCTTCTGCCACAATCTCAAGCCATATTCATCCAGATTATGTTATAACAGACTTGAATTAACATTGTACCTGTGCCTTCGATGTCAGCACATTTGTGCTGTTCCCGCTGTGGCAGAATGCAGAGCAGAAAAGAATGCCTTCCCTTTGGACACCGTGCTGAGCTTGACGAAGTATAAAGGGAAGGCGATGCATTGAGCTTGTCGAAATGTGGTACGGAGTACCGGATGAGTTTGAATCCCAATAAGAAGGCTTTCAGCGTCCGCTGAATATTCAATGCCGGCATGGAATGAGACGCCCATATAGGTTGTCTCTACATCTGAATCGACATTACTAAGAATCGATGGGCAATGAAATTGCATGGGAAAGTTCATCAATCAACACATTTTCAATAGATAATCTTAAATGTCATTGACAATAATGTCCATAATTGTTGTTTTATGAGCGTTAATCAATACATGATTGATGAGAACGGAGGAATTATGCGCAATGTCTTGATAATTCTGATAGTTTGTGGGACATTCATTTCTTTATTTTCATATCCGACATACGATTTAAGGGAAAATTTCACTTCACTTGCATTCGATAAATCTCAAGAGCCGCCATATACTTTACAAAGGAATTGTCCATATATGGAGGATTTTGGGAAATCTGTCGGACTAATGCCATATCCTTTGACATTATTTTGGAATCCAGAACTGAAAGTATTAAAATCCTATGATTCAGAGAGGACTGAAATCTATTGGACAACCAACAGACTGACTTATATACCCCGGAATGGCAATATTATGGGAGAAATGATTGATGGTGGTTTTTTTGAAGTATGGACACCAGTTAACAAAAATGGTGATTGTCTTTTACAAGACAGATTTACAAAACGTTATGTGTTAAAACGCCAATCAGG
>Ga0209099_1002871_pt1 | contig 14613 bp, 16 predicted proteins | sample AD_JPNHW2_MetaG_FD_184430 | JGI IMG/M metagenome (GOLD analysis project Ga0209099, IMG submission 184430) | Active sludge microbial communities of municipal wastewater-treating anaerobic digesters from Japan - AD_JPNHW2_MetaG (SPAdes) (version 2) | ecosystem: Engineered > Bioreactor > Anaerobic...
TGCGGCGATACTTCGCACGCTTGGCGCAGAGTTCATCGAGCTCGCGGCAGAGGATCCTCGCAAGGGTCTCGAGCAGTGGGCGGTAGTCGATCATGTTAGTATTCTCCCAGCATTAATTGTTCGCGCCTGATTTCTTCCTCCCACTCGTGGTCATCCTCGCGCGACTTGACGGCCTCAGGTGATCCGTCAACCACACGTAAACCGTGGCACGTGGGGCAGGGGACATCGTAGACCCCGGCTTGCATCTCTTCGATGAAGTCTGGGTCATTAGCAAGATCTCTCTCGAGGGGGACGCCCCGGAAGGCGTCGTTGAGGACTTTGCCCTCACCCTCGCACGTGGGGCAGACGATCCAGTTGGTCATCAGGCCACCACGTCGAGGGTGATGCCGGTGGCGAGGGTGAAGTCGTAGGCAGCCTTGGGGATGACCAGCGGCAAGTGGAGGCTGGGATCGCACGCGCGCATGACGGCATCGTGGAAGATCATGTTGGTCATCGCGTTCGCATGGAACTCGATGATGTGGTAGAAATTAGACGGGTAACGCATAGACCCTCCTATGGGTTTATCTGCAGTCAGTGGGTGCAGGGACCGTTTTGATACAGCTTGAGGGAACGTCGAGTGTTCGACGCTCCCCTAAGCTGCAGGACTGCGCGTCACAGAGTGATCTCGAAACTCGATCCGCGTTGTGAGTCGTAGGAGATCAGCCCGCACTCCTTGAGGAGGGGCAGGTAGTAGCACACGATCCGCGCGACGCTCTGCTTCGTGTGCAGTTCCTCAGGCGTGAGGCTCGCGATGAGGGCGCTGCGGTCGCACTTGCCGTTGACGGTCTTGGCGAGGTTGGCGATGCGGCGCGCAACGATTTGGGCTTGCGGAGGAATGCTGCGCTTGCAGGAAAGGGCAAGCAGGGTAACTGTGCAGACTACGGTAGAGGTAGACACGATAAACTCCTTATTAGGTTGGATTTGAGAGATTTATTGATTGTTTATATAAGGGCATAGTAACCCTCTTTATGTCTCTTTTATGAACCCCCTTTCTCTATGCCCTAAGTGTAATTCATAAATCTAATAATGCTAGGAAATAATTTATAATTGAAAATATTTTTAAATTTTTTATTTATATTCTAATCACGATTATGATGATTAATTCATTTGATTTTATTTATTATTTATAAGCTAAATACAATATCAAATGAATAATTTATAATGCCAATTTACTATGACATTTATCACATTAATTATTCATGAGAATATGATGATATGATGCAAAATGATACACAATTTGATGAATAATTTATAATGCCAATTTACTATGACATTTATCACATTAATTATACATATATTAATAACATATAATATTGAACATTCATAATTGAACATATGAATTCATATCAATCGTTTATATAACTGATATAGAATATCATGAGTAAATTATTAAAACTTATATAAATCGGATATACCGTAACACTTTTGCACGAAGGAGGGCCCGGGGTCATAGTTCAACCAGAGTTTCACCTAGAACCCCACTCCCGTCTCCCTTCCCAATACCTCAATAGCCACGCCACCCGGCCCCATCTGCCATCTTCAGGAACCTCTGTAACCTAATAAATTATTTGTCATCAGCTCTATTTACAAAAAAGAAAATGGAGTGTATATTCGTAGTAACCTATAGGAGGGCCCATGTCCCATGACAAGAACGGAACTCTGCTTAAGGTAGGTGACATCGTCACCCTGGAACTCGAAGTTGAATCGATCTCAGGGGATGAGAATTTCTGCTCCATGAGCGGAAAGACCACCTTGGTTATGCCAGGAAATCAACTCCACTCATTCATCTATGCGATCAGCACAAGACAGGTCGTGTTGAAAGACAGGAAAGAGGAATAAGTGAACTATCAGCCATCAGACAAGGACCGGGCTAAACTTGCCGGGCAACGGGCGTCTGCTGAAGAACGCCAGCGACTCCTTAGGGAAGCCGCCATGTCCAAGGACCCGATTGATGCCTTGGTGGCTCAATACATGTGGCGCGAGCTGATTGCACGAGATGATCAACTTGCACCAGACCTTCATTCCCACGACTGGACCTATTGGATCCCACTAGCAGGCCGAGGCTGGGGGAAAACGAGGGCAGGAGCGGAATTTACGCGGGAGATAAAAGAGTTCATCGGACGAATCGCACTGATTGGACCTACGGCGGCTGACTGCCGAGATACTATCATCGAGGGCGAGTCCGGAATTCTTGCAATCTCTCCCCCCTGGGACAGGCCAACTTACGAGCCGTCGAAAAGGAAACTGACTTGGCCAAATGGGGCCATGGCGTTCACGTATTCTGCGGAAGAGCCTGAGCGTCTTAGAGGGCCACAGCATGGGGCAGGGTGGTGCGATGAGCTATGCGCCTGGAAATATCCAGAAACATGGGACATGTTCCTATTTGGGTTGCGACTAGGAACATCTCCAAAGGTGGCGATCACCACAACGCCAAAACCAACGCCACTGATCAAGCAACTAATTAAAGATCCGCTAGCACGGGTGGTGCGAGGATCAACATATGACAACCTAGAAAACCTAGCGACCACGTTTAGAAAGACGGTGGTAGCCAAATTCGAAGGAACGCGACTAGGGCGCCAGGAGCTTAACGCTGAAATCCTGGAAGATAATGAGCACGCCCTGTGGAATCGCAAGATGATCGATCCGTACAAACTCCAGAAAAAGGAGTTGCCGGACTTTAAACGCGTCGTCGTTGCCGTGGACCCAGCTGTTTCAAGCAATGAACGTTCTGCTGAAACAGGGATCATTACAGCTGCGCTCGGGGTGGACGGGCGTTTCTACGTGATTGACGACATGAGCTGCCAGACGTCCCCAGATAGGTGGGCAAGACGGGTTAAGGTGGCCTATGATCTTTGGCATGCAGATAAGGTCGTCGGTGAAATCAACAATGGTGGGGATCTAGTCGAAAGTCTCATTCGTTCCGTGATCCCTGGGGTGAAATACGAGCGCGTCAGGGCTTCAAGAGGAAAGATTACTCGAGCTGAACCGATTGCAGCACTATATGAACAAGGTCGAGTAAGCCATCTGGGAACACTTGCCTTGCTGGAAGACCAGCTGTGTGACTATGACCCCGTTAATGCTGAACGTTCTCCCGATCGACTTGATGCTCTTGTTTGGGCACTAACTGAACTCTCTTCGGACATGCATCGGACAACGAGCATTGTTTCGCTAGGACGGCGAATTAACAGATAGGAGGGACTATGAAGAGTCCGATATTCGATGGCAATGAGAGAGGTATCTATCCCCCGTTGCCAAGTAATGAGGTCATGGAATACTTTGACCTTCCAGGTGTAGCACGGAATCTAGCCCGCGCGCACAGAATGCTCGAAATCAGGATAGTGGAAAGTTTGGATCACATATATCAATTAAGGGCATCAGGGTGTGGTCAAGAACTCACCTCGCTTTATATGCAGGAAGTGAATGGGCTCTGTTGTGCACTACGTGATATTTCTGGCACGAAATATGTTAATGTGAACTTCTCTTCAAAAGAATGGATGGACGCACATCGAGGTTAACGTGGACAGGTGGGTCCCTGAAGTGACGGAAAGGGAACTCTACGCGCATAGAAATAAATCTGCACAACCAATTACGTATAATTTGTTTTTTGCTCTTCGATTCGCAACGCAAGAAGAATGCCAGCGATGGTGCAACACAAACCCCTGGCTACCGTTCATTCCGCAAAAGCATGAATTTAAAGAATAAAATATTTATTTACATTTGCGCGTTCTGGACTATAATAGAGGATGAGGTGTATCATGGCATGGTGGTCTTTCGCTAAGAAAGGAAAGGACGTAACAGGTAAACCGTTGCCGCAAACTGCTTCTCTATACGCAGATAAAGCAGTAGCTCAGATCATTACCCTCATGACTACTCTGCCAGAGATGGATCAAATTCTACTTCAAGCAGGGGTTACGCGGGCTGGACTTTCAAAGCTTGAAACAGATGATGAGATCTTTCAGGCCATGAGGACTCGTCGAGATGCTGTGATCGCTACTCCATGGCGTTTTGAACCAGGTGAAGGAAACGTTACTGAGTTTCTTGTTGAAGAACTCAAACCGCACATGGAGACCATTGTTGGGAACGCTTGGAAGGCCATTGGATATGGCTACGAGGTCCAGGAATGCATCTACAAAAAACGTCCTGATGGTAAGATTGGGATTGAGCGTATTGTAGAGAAACCTCTTCAGTGGTTTGAACCTCAGCAGGATATGACCTTGAAGTTTTATCCTCCAAGTGGATTTTCTGTGTCTGGAGAAATTGTCGATACGACATTTAAGTTTTTCCTTACCCAGCATGATGCTACTTACGAGAACCCGCGTGGCGAGGCCTTGCTTTCTAGGTTGTATTGGCCTTGGTTCTTCAGGTTCAATAGCTGGAGATTTTGGGGTCAGTTCCTTGAACGATTTGGAACGCCCATTCTTGTAGGAAAAGCCACAGATACTACGGCCATGGCTGAAGCTCTTCTGAAGGCCCACCAGGATGCAGTCATTGCTCATGGGCCGGATGACGACGTTACGTGCCTTGAGAACAAGGGAGAGGGGCGAGGCTTTTCTGCTATCGAACAAGCTCTAGTCATGCGTATCCAGAAGCTTGTGCTTGGGCAAACCCTGACATCTGGAAGCGGGAATGATGGAAGTGGGGGCTCCTATGCGCTAGGAGTGATTCATAATACCGTCAGAGATGATCTTAGAAAGGCTGACCTGAGACTCATTCGAAAGACGGTACAAAATATTGTCAATGCTCTCTGCGCACTAAACTTTCCAACGAGGGTCATTCCTGAGTTCTTTTTTGATGATGGCACCGGTCTAGCCAAGGATCGAGCTGAAAGGGATAAAATCCTATGGTCAATGGGTGTAACATTTAGTAAGCAGTATTTTGTGGATCGTTATGATTTGGGTGAAGAGGATTTCGACATTGACCCCAATATTCGAACAAAGAATCAGTTGATTGAGACTGACAATCTCGATACTCCAAATAATGGAAACTCAACTCCTACAAACACTCCTGCTATAAAAGACAATACCTCTAATAAGGCCAATGATAAGGAACACCCTGATACAGGTAGTCCAAAACGAGCCCCTAAGGCTGCGAAAGAAGGGAGCGTCAAATGACCCTGGACATTAATAACGTTCCAGAAGATGCCAAGTGCTTTAGGATGTCTGCACCAGCCTCCATTGGACATAAAGGCACTGATGATATTCGACGTTTTTCAGCTGTTGGATATTCTGGTGAACCTATCACGGGTCATCCGTTTTGGGGGACTGTAGCTTTTGATCTCAATGGCATGCAAGTTCCAAATCCAATGCCTATTTTGATGGGGCATGACCCCGATAAGATTGCTGGGTTTAGTCAGAACTTCGACCTCAATGGAAAGCTGAATCTCGAGGGTGTGCTTTCCAGGATCACCTCTTTTGGTAAAGAGGTCGCAGATCTTGCTGATGAAGGATTTCCGTGGCAGATGTCTGTGCGCATCACACCCCTGGTACTCGAAGAAGTTGCAGCCGGTGCAACTGCTGATGTAAATGGGCGGATTTTGCAAGGTCCTGCTTTCATCTTTAGGAAGTCAAAGATTTCTGAAACCAGCTTTACTCCAATCGGTTGGGATGATAAAACATCAGCAACCGTCCTCAGTTTTACCACCCCTTCTAAGGAGGATACCATGGCGATGACGCCGGAAGAACTCGCTGCTTTCAACAAGGCCAATGACGATCTTAAGCTCTCGGTTGAGAAGCTTAATGAAGCCGCGGCCAGGATCACCAGCCTTGAGGGTGAGCTCAAGACCTTCAAGGATAAGGAGTTCGAGGCAGCCAAGAATGCCAGGGAAGCCAAAATCACTGAATTGGCCACTCTTCTGGGTCAGTCCTTTGACGACGCGACTGTGGCGAAGTATGCGGCCTTTGATGAGGCTACCTTTAGTCTCGTTTTCGACAACGCAAAGGTCATGGCTGAAAAGATTACCAAGACCAATGAGGAAACCAAGGTGCCTGATACCCTTTTCAGTGAGCAGGCAAAGGGTGATCCTACCAAGGGTGGTCAGCCGCAGAAGTCCAAGCTCGAACTCGATGCCGAACGGCGGCGCGAAGAATTCAGTAAGCGAAGGGGCTAAAAAACACACATCCTTTGTGCAAAAACTCACGCATGGGATGTATAATTAATTAATGGGTTTGCACACTATTCATGGAGGTTTCTATGAGCACACTGAGTGAGGGAGCCCGTCAGGGGGATATCCTTCGGTGGGAACTTGACCACAATTTTAGCCGTGAAAATGTCCAGGTCGTGGCCACGGCCGCCCTTAAGGTTGGGACCGTTCTGGCCAAGAAGACCAAAAGCAGCGTCGTCACGGCCAAGGTCGCGGGCGGGACCGGCAACGGCGTCATCGGCGCCTGCACCCTCGGCGCCAAGGCCATCCCCGGCGTCTACGTGATCAAGTTCACGAAGACCGGCGGGACCGTCACGACCAACGTCAAGGATACTTCCGACAACACCATCGGCAGCTTCGCCACCACGACGGCTTCCGTGGCCGACGTGATTTCGCCCAACGGTGAGATCATTGGTGAGCTGACCGTGGGCACGGCCTTCGTCAGCGATCACATCAACCTGACCGTCGCTGACGGTGACGCCGACTGGACGGCTGGCGACAGCATCACCGTGACCGTGAGCGGCGATGATAAGTATTATATCGCCTCTTATGGCGCAGTGGATGGCACTGGTGAGGCCTGTGCGATTCTGCTCAATGACACGCCCATCACCGCAGGTTCCATTCTGACCATCCTTCGTCAGTATGCTGTTCTCGTGCCTTCGGATCTTATCTATGATTCGTCCTACGACACGGACAACAAGAAGGCTGTTGCAGTTGCCCAGCTCAAAGCCAATTCCAATATCCTCGTGACTCCGGCCACGCGCTACCTGTAAGGAGAACCCCGATGCCGATCCTTGATCCCTTCAATGCAACAGGGTTCAATCTTACAACCCTGACCAACGCCATCAATAAGCTTCCGAATCGATATGGTCGCTTGGAGCAGTTGGGACTTTTCCCGATCAAGGGCGTGTCTACCAGGACCGTCATGGTTGAGGAAAAGAGTGGTGTTTTGACCCTCGTTCCCACCACCCCGTGGGGCGGTGTTCCTGCTCAGAACAAGTCTGGCAAGCGCACGATGAAGTCTTTCGCGATTCCGCACACCCCCCTCGAGGATTCTGTGCAGGCCGCTGATGTCGTGGGTGTCAGAATGTTTGGATCCGAAAACCAACTGGAAACGGTTGAGTCACGGGTCAATGACAAACTGCAGGAGATGCGGGACAAGCTTGACCAGACCCTCGAGTTCCGTCGTTTTGGTGCGCTTAAGGGCATCATTTATGACGCCGATGCATCCACTGTGATCTACAACGAACATTCTGAATTCGGTCTGAGTCTCAAGCAGATTGATTTTGGACTTGACAGCTCCTCTACTGAGGTTCTTCTAAAGTGCCTTGAAGCCAAGCGCTATATGGAAGACAACCTCAAGGGTGAACGAATCACTGGTTATCTTGCCCTTGTTTCGGAGGGTTTCTACGATAAATTGACTACGCATGCGAATGTGAAGGCGGCCTATGCTGGTTGGCAGGCGGCCCAGAGGAATCTTGCGGAGGATCAGCGGTCCGGGTTCACCTTTGGTGGAATCACCTTTGAGGAATATCGAGCCTCTGTTTCCACTCCGTCGGGTTCGTCTACCCCGCTGATTCCTGCTGGACACGGGAACATCATTCCTCTGGGGACGACCAACACCTTCGTCACCTGGGCTGCTCCTGCTGACTTTGTGGAAACTGTGAATACCATCGGTCTGCAGTACTACGCGAAGTCTGAAGTTCAGAAGTTCAACCGTGGGTTGGACCTCCACATCCAGTCCAACGTGCTGCCCTTCTGCCTGCGCCCTGAACTCATCGTGGACATCTACACGGATTAAACGATGGCTTACGCCACGCAAGCGGACATGATTGCCCTGTTCGGTGAGAACACTGTTATCAATCTCACCGACAGGGCAGCCACAGGTTCTATCAATACAGCCGTGCTTGCTTCGGCGATAACTTCTGCTGAAGGAGAGATCGACAGCTATATTGGTGCAGTTTATGAGCTTCCTCTGCCTTCAACGACAGACATGCTTATGACTGTTTGTTGCAATATAGCTCGATTTCGTCTCATGGCCCTTGAGGCTTCAGAAGAAGTTAAGATTCGATACGAAGACAGTATTCGGTGGCTGCGTGACGTGGCCAGGGGTGTGGCAACTCTCGGACTAAAGACCACTGATGTTCAGCCTGTTGGTGGACCTGTAGTTGTTCAATCTAGAACTCAAGTGTTCACTGATGACATCTTTGACAAGATGAATCTTGCATGACCAGGGCGGTCGTTGTATCAATCTCTGTTTCGCCGGCTGGATTGTATCTCAACAATTACAGAGCGGCGATTAAACTATTAGAGGATCCTCGTCCAATTTGGGCGACCATTGGAAAAAAGCTTGTAAAATCAACAATTGATCGTTTTTATTTGGGGAAGACTCCAGAAGGTGATCGTTGGCCCCCCTCTGGCCGCGTTACGTACAACAACTTGATCTGGTCTCGTGCCTCCCAACAGCAACTACTTGAAAATCTTGGCGCTTATCGACAGGCCACTCTTACCCTCATTAAGTCTGGGAAGCTTGTTAAAAGTTTCCACTACAAAACGTCCAAAGATGGGGTGGTAGTTTATACGGACCGTAAATTTGGTCGGGTGCACCAATACGGGGCGATTATAAAGGCGAAGAAAAAAGCTTATATGAAATTCAAGACAACACATGGATGGCGAACGGTTAAACAGTTCATTATTCCGAAACGTAAATTTCTAGGCTTGACAACCCAGGATCGAATCATGATCAGAGACGTTGTCAAAACATACCTCGCGGCTTGTTATACCAAGGCGACTGTGTCAAATGAGTGAAGACTATTTTGCAGCTGAACAACCGATTGTTGACCTTTTAAAGGCAACTATTCCTGAAGTGCAAAATCGCGTTTTTACCATCAATGATATAGACGATGTGACAAATGAATCGCAGCAAACTCCAGCCCTTCACGTTATTCATGGCGGAGATATCCTTGGGAGGTGCGGGTCAAACGGCCAGGCGCAACAGTTTGATCAGGTGTGGGTTGTAGTTCTGGTTATAGCAAATGCTGCAGCTCAACGTTCAGGAACAAAAATTCGTGCAGTTGCAGGACCCATCATCTTTAAACTGCTTAGAGCTCTTGAGGGGTTTGTTCCATTGGAAGGTCACTGTGAAGCCCTCCATCGTTTTGAGGCTGCAGAGCCTATTTATAAGTCAGGACTAGCAGCTTTTCCATTTGCATTTACAACCAAACTCACTATTTAGGAGGCTCACATGCCGTATTTCCGTGGTCAGGGAAAGCTTCTCGCCGGGTTGCGGGATGCCACTACGAGCTATCCGCTCGATCTTCGTTGGGTTGGCAACTGCCCTGAGTTGAAGGTTGGTTTTTCGACGACCAAACTCGAGCATAAGGAGTCCTATTCCGGCAATAATCTGACGGATGTGCAGATTATCACTGAGAAGAAAGCCACTCTCAGTTGCGTGCTGGAAGACTTCAGCAAGGAAAATCTTGCCCTACTGTTCAATGGTGTGGCTGCCCAGGCTACCGGCACGACTCCGGTTACTGGCTACACCCTTCTTGGCTCAAGCACTCCGACTGTTGGTCAGTTTTTCATGCTTCCCCGACGTAACCTCAGCAACGTCACTATCAAGGATTCCACCTCTGGGACGGCCAAAACTCTTACGGCGGACACCAACTATCGTCTCTATACCAAGGAGGGCATGATCGAAATCCTGGATGTCACGACCGGTGGTGCTTTTACCGGTCCACTGCTTGCAGATTTCACTCCTGCTGCGAGCTCTGAAGTGGCCATGTTCAATGCCGCGGCACAGGATATGTGGTTCCGCTTCCTCGGCATGAATATGTCTAACAATGGTCTGCCTGTTGTTGTGGATCTTTTCAAGGTTCAGTTGGACCCGAGCAAGGAACTTTCGCTGATTGGTGATGACATCGCCAAGTTTACGCTTGAAGGATCGGTTCTTATGGATCCTCTGCGGGCATCTAACGATGTTCTTGGGCAGTTCGGCCACGTTACCATCCTGGCGTAATCAGGCATCTAGGAAGGAGAATGAGATGACTGAGCTAGAAGTGCTCACACCTGTAGCAAAAGAACTGGTGTTGCAGAACACGAAGGTCACTATTCGACCATTCAAATTTACCCAGTTTTTCATGGTGGGTAAATTCCTTCAACAGATTCGGGCAAAGATTGGGGACATCAACATGGAAGTTGTCACAGACACTTCTGGTGTCCCCGTCTTGAAGATCGATTTTATCAAACTCATCGCAGAATGCGGCGAAGAGATGAGGGGTTTGTGCATCCTTTCCTCAGAAAAGGACGCTACTTTCATCGATTCACTGGATGCTGATGAAGGAATCGTTTTGTTGGCAACTATCTTCGAAGTAAACAAGGATTTTTTTTTCCAGAAGATTTTGCCCCAATTCGACAAAATCATCAAAAAGATTGCGGTGGAGCGAGTGGCTGGGGCATTGTAGTTTCAGAGCTCATCCAATTTGGGCATCGTTGGTCTGATATTCAGAACTACACACTAGGTCAAATTCTCTTGTTTCAAGATTGCGCTATTAGGGTGGATAGTGCAAGACGAGCTGGAGAGATAAACGATGGGGCTCTTGCTCAGTTGGGTTCAAATGAGCAACGAGCCCGATTTATGTCTAAACTGATCAATCAAGCACAGGGAGTAAACGATGACGGATATGAGGATTAGCCTTAGACTCGACGCATCGACTTCCGGGGCAGAAGAAGTTAAGCGACTCGTCACAGATCTCAACAAAATCGATCTGGCGGCTAAGCAAGCTGCGCAAGACGTTAAGAATACGGGGGCCGCGGCTAACGGGATGCAGTCTCGTGGCCTCTTGGCTATCGCCGCCAGATTTGTTGAGATTCATATGGCGGCTGATTTGATCAGAATGGCTATCACGGCAATTCCCAAGGCCTTGAGCGCGGTGGTAAGTGAAGGTATCCGAGTAAATGCCGAATTTGAAGCCATCAAATATGGCATCGCTTCGGTTATCAACGCGCAGCTAGAATTAGCTAGCACATCTGGTAGACAACTTGAAGGAGCCGAGAAATACAACGCAGCTCTTCAACTTTCCGAGGTATGGTTTACGCGTATTCGTGTAGCGGCCTTGATGACACAGGCAACTACGGAACAGCTTTCTCGAAACTTTCAAACAGCTGTGTCAGTTGCCGCGGGTCAAGGAATCACTGATCTAGAGAAAGTTTTTAAGCTCACTGTTGCAATTACGAATGCCGCTACAGCCATGAACGTAAACATGGCTCAAGTTCCCGTCGCTATTAGAGCTGTACTGACTGGTCGTGAAGCAACGCATAATGTGGTTGCCCGCACCCTTGGCATCACCCTGGCCCAGATCAATGCTTGGAAGGACGAAGGAAAACTCGTACAAAATCTGGAAAAACGACTGACACCATTTAGTGAGGCGGCAGAAAAATCGGCTCGATCATTTAAGGTAATGGCTTCAAACGCGCAAGAAGCCTTTCAAATTTTATCCGCTGATATAACTTCAGGGGCCTTTACAAAAATTAAAGATTCCATGAATACGTACTTTTGGGATCTGTTTGATTTTAAGAACATGAGTCTCCAAAGTCGTTTTCAGCCCTTAGTGGATGTTTTTAAGGACGCGTTTACTGAAATTGGACAATTTGTCGCTACTACAATAACTCAAATAATGGAATCACTTGACAGGATGACTGTCTGGGTGCAGGAGCATATTGAAGATGTAGACAGTATCAAGGCGGCTTGGGCTTCGTTGTGGTCTAGCATTTCAGTGATTATAGGTGAATTGATGAAACTCACTGGTAGTCTATCCGCTGCCGGTGTTGAATCTGGAAGTCTAGCCAATATTATCAAAGCCTTATCCCTTGGGTTTGCTGCAGCTGCGGACGCCATTCGTATTGCGAGTGATATTGTTAAAATAGCTATTGGTTCGTTGACAGATGCTATTAATTTCTGTAAAACGGCCCTTGATGAGGGTCTGATTACGGCTATTAAAAAATACTCAGATGTTTCAAAGACAACAGTACAAAAGGCCTTTAAGGATATTTTTGCTGAAACAGAATATTCAAAAGCTCTTGATAAGATGGATCAGCTTGATAATAAGTTTAAGGAGACCAGAAAAACAATTGATGCAGTAAGAGAAGCTAAAGAACGCCTGGATGAGCATATTGCTGGCACAGGGGGTCTAGGTCGAGGATATTCTAATGCAGCAAATTTTGATGCTAGGGATTATCTTAAACAACGCTCGCAGCTTCCAACGGTAACTGGTCCTGCTTGGGAAACCCCTGTTCGTACAGCAGGTGCAGGGGCCGGTATAAGAGAAGCCAGCATCGAATCTAAAAATGCCTTGGCTGTAACAAAAGAAAACTTTAAGCTCCTGCAAGAGTTAGTTGAGAACGAATATAAGAATAACCGGATGTCAATCGAGGAATACTATACCTGGAGGCGTAGATTCATTAACGAACAACTTGCCCAGGATGTAGCCACGAAGCAACAGGAGCTCAAAGAGATCCAAGCAACTGAAGCCAAAACCCCTGGCGAGCGCGCAAAGAAGGCTAATGCAGAACTTAAGATCGAAGGAGAAATCCACCTTCTTAAGATGCGATCTGTTGGACTTTTGAATAAGGCTGATGATGAACGATTGGCTGCTCTTGAGAAGTATGAAGATGAGATGACCAACCTGAAGAATACATTAGCCAAAGAAAGTGGCGAAGAACTTGGGTCAATTACTGAGCGAGTAGCCTTGAAGTTTAAGGATACGATAGCTAAGATGACAGCCCAGGGGGATAAGGAACTGTTGGCTAAGTTTCTCGGGGTCGAAGAAGCCAAGATGGCCCTTGAAGACCTGAGTTTGACTTATCAGCGGGTGCAAACTCAAATTCAAAATCGACTTTCCATCGTCACAAATGTCCAGGAAAGTGGTGTAGAAGGACCAACTAACTCAGATAAAAAACGGCTTGAAATTTATCGTGAGTGGCTTCCTATTTTGGAAGAGATCCACCAAAAACAACTTGCTATTGCTGCTTCCAATCCTAATAATCCTGAATTTCTTGCAGCGGCACAAGCGACCCAGATTGAGATTCAGGGGATTCAAAACAAGATCACAAGACTGTCTGATGAGTATTATAATCTAAAGGAAGCAGGTGCAGATGCTTTTGCAAATGGGCTTGTTACAGCCATGGATGCCGTGGCTGATGGCACGGAGACTGTTGGGCAAGCTTTTAGGTCCCTGGCCTACACAGTTGTTCAGGCTTTACAGCAAATGCTTACTAAGATGCTAGCGGTTAAGGCTCTTGAAGGTATGATGGGTTGGTTTGGAGCCGGAAGTTCAATTGGCTCTGCCCTTGGTTCTGCTGCCAGTTCCATTGCAGGTAATGCTGAAGGAGGTCTGATTACCGGACCTGGTACAAGCACATCAGACTCTATCTTACGTCGTCTATCCAATGGTGAATATGTCCTTCGTGCTGTGGCTGTTCGGGCACTTGGTGTGCCGTTCCTTGATGCCTTGAATGGATTAAAAAGTCGTCCTCTGTATAATTTTGCTGACGGGGGACTTGTTCAACCAGTTAATTCTTCGACAACAAAAGAACTCATTCATAGTATTAATCTCGGGTTGAGTTTGGATCGTGGAATTATTTATGAGATCATGGAGAGTGATGAAGGTGCTCGAATCAGCATCAATCACGCGAAGAAGAACGCCAAGCGTTTCAACTCTGCACTTGGGAGGTAGGCGATGAGCTGGGAACATGACACCGCATCAGGATTTCTGGACCTACTGAAGCGTCTGAATGCGTTTCTCCTGAAGGGTCACAATATTCCGCCGGTCTACACCGGATCTGGCGATGGCAGAATCGACAACATCATCGGCACGTCTGCTTCGGTGCAGGAGACGATCACCATCACTTTCACTGGACCTACCGCGTTCAATGTTGCTGGCAGCGTCACAGGTGCGCTTGCCGCTGGCACGGTGGGCACTGACTACACGAGCAGCGTCGTGAATTTTCTCGTGTCTCAGGGCTCGACGCAGTGGCAGTCGGGCGACACCATATCGTTCGTCATGACTCCGCCTTACGAGTCCCAGAGCGATGTCGTGAGCTACGCCAGCTCCAGCGTCTATAGCGATACAGCCAGAACGATGTTCGCCTTCGATGGCGATGCGAATACGTATTGGGGAACTGATAATCTTACACTCACTGGCACGCTGGAGGTTGAGTTCGGATCAGCCCATGAGATCGTCCAGTATGCACTCCAGATGAGAGGCGATGTCTCGGCGCCTACGACTTGTCCCGCGGCTTGGACTTTAGAGTATTATGACGAGAATACGTCGGCGTGGGTCGTGGGTGACACGCAGACAGGTCAGACGGCATGGTCCCAGGGCCAGAGGCGATACTTCACGCTGGCTGCGTCCATCACAGCCAAACGATTCAGAATC
>Ga0209099_1002872_pt1 | contig 14609 bp, 10 predicted proteins | sample AD_JPNHW2_MetaG_FD_184430 | JGI IMG/M metagenome (GOLD analysis project Ga0209099, IMG submission 184430) | Active sludge microbial communities of municipal wastewater-treating anaerobic digesters from Japan - AD_JPNHW2_MetaG (SPAdes) (version 2) | ecosystem: Engineered > Bioreactor > Anaerobic...
ATCACAATAAAAGCAACTTTCCTGTTGCGGGCAGCTACCATTGGTGCAATAATTCCTCCTTCACTATGACCGGCAAGCCCAATTTTCTTTTTATTTATTTCTTTGCGGGTCAACAGATAACTGACTGCGGCTTCAGCATCGTTTGCCAAACCGGTTGAGTTCGCTTTCTGAAAATCGCCTGTGGACTGAGCTGTTCCGCGGTCGTCGTAACGAAGTACAGCTATGCCGTTTCGTGTCAGGAAATCAGCAATAACCAGGAATGGCTTGTGACCCATCAGTTCTTCATCCCTGTTTTGAGCTCCACTGCCGCTGATGAGTACTACTACCGGATATTTTCCCTCCTTTTTCGGCATTGTAAGCGTTCCGGCCAGCGTATCACCGTCTATTGAATTGATAAACTTCACGTCTTCGGAGAGATAAGGGAAAGGCGCTTTTGGTTCCTGAGGACGAAGCACTTTTTCCTTTTCAATTTTAGTTGTCGTCAAATCAAGCGGCAGTGACATACCCATTTGCGCAAAAGTACCTTTGATAACCTTGTCTTCTCCAAGTACACCGGTGTAAGTTACGCCTATCATTTTTACCTCAAATTTCAAGGTATCGTTAGTGAAAGTCACCAAATCTACCGGAATGCCTTTCGCTCCCTGATCGGGACTGTCCATGGTGGCTTTGTAGCCGTTTTCAGCTTGCTGAATATTAATCACCAGGCGAATTTGCTGACCCTGTACTTTGAGCAATCCGTTCCACGAGCCCTCCGGACTTTGTGAAAAAAGCACTGCTGAAACAAACAGGGCAAAAATAAAGACGATTTGTTTTTTCATTGGATGTGTGTTTTTTTTCAGATTATAATTGAAATCAAGATTTTCGAAATAACTTCGGCAACAAACAACCCTGCAATAAATCCTACAATCATTTTCGGACCTTTAGCACCGGTTGAAACTTTCCAGGCATTGTACATAAGCGCTATGACCCACACCATAACCGGAATCGTCAGGACGATGAACACTAAAAAACCGGGATTGGTGAAAACCCGATAAGGATTGGCCAGTAAATCAGCTGTTTCGGGTACAGTCACAAACAATCCGGCGAGCGAGAGCACGATGTAAGGTGCGCGGGCAAGTGTCATTGTCCCGAGCAAATCAATAAACCTGAAATTTTTCGTAACGAACAATCCGGCTACATACATGACAATACTCATACACACCACATCGATGACAAGTATTATAAGCGCCTGATAATATGTCACATCATTGCTCAGGTGCGCGTCGATTGCACCATCGAACACCAGACCGGCATGTTTACCTATCCAGCCGGAAAGAACTACGAATACCAATCCATACAGAAGCGCCTGCCAACCGGCAATTTTCTCAAACGGATTGTAGATATAGCGCAAGTTGATCTTATTTTTCATACTTTTCGATGGTTAAGATAATTTCGTTCAACATATTTCTGACAGTTGGATAGCTGAATTTCAACTCGGTAGCCATATCTTTCAGACTTCCGCTGTTTTTCACAAAACTCAGAATAAATCGCTGATCTTCATCCGAAAGACGGGCAAGAACAGGCAAATCATATAAACCGTTTACTTCGGTTTCGCATTGTTCGCATTTCAGCGACCTGACTTTGAGGTGCGCGTGGCAACTCGGGCATGAGGTTGGTAACATTTAATTTTTCATTTACAGATTATGAATAAAACACTCCGCAAATATAGCACAAATTTCAATTATTTGAACATTAAATTTAATTTTATTTATTTTACGTTCAATTTTATTTATTCGTAAATAAAATTATTCATCAAATTCAATACAAAACAAAAAAAGCACCTCCGAAACCGGGGTGCTTTTCTTTATAAGAATAAGAATACCTGAATGAATTTTATTTACCTGTAATAATTCTTTTAATTTCGTTCAGCTTATTCAAAGCCTCTATAGGAGTAAGATTATTCACATCCAGCCCCTTGATTTCGTCGCGGATCTGTTCGAGCACCGGATCGTCAAGCTGAAAAAAGCTCAGCTGATATCCTTCGCGCTGATTGCCAATCTCACCTACCGGTTTGCTCAGATCACCGTTTTGCCGGTTGTCGGTTTCGAGCTGTTTGAGTATCTGATCAGCACGTTTCACGATGCTCTGCGGCATTCCGGCCATTTTAGCCACATGAATACCGAAACTGTGTTCGCTTCCTCCACGCACCAGTTTGCGAAGGAAAATTACTTTTTTATCCACCTCTTTCACTGAAACGTTATAGTTTTTTATCCGGTTGAAGGTTTTTTCCATTTCGTTCAGTTCGTGGTAATGGGTGGCAAAAAGTGTTTTTGCCTTGCAGCTGGCATGTTCGTGAATGTATTCAACGATAGCCCAGGCGATGGAGATGCCATCGTACGTACTTGTACCGCGGCCGAGTTCATCGAACAACACCAGACTTCGGTCAGAAAGATTGTTCAGAATGCTGGCAGCTTCGTTCATTTCCACCATAAATGTACTCTCGCCCTGCGAGATATTGTCGCTGGCACCCACTCGGGTAAAAATCTTGTCCACCACCCCGATTTTGGCACTTTCCACGGGTACAAAGCATCCGATCTGAGCCATGAGGGTAATTAAAGCAGTCTGGCGCAGCAAAGCTGACTTACCCGACATATTGGGACCGGTAACGATGATAATTTGCTGCGTTTTTCCGTCGAGAAAAACGTCGTTTGACACATAATTCTCTCCGACAGGCAGCTGCTTCTCAATCACCGGATGTCGTCCCTGTCGTATTTCAATAACATCGCTATCGCTGATTTCGGGGCGGACGTATTTATTTTCGGCACTCACCCGCGCAAAAGAAAGCAAGCAATCAAGCTGAGCAATCAGATTGGAATTAAGCTGAATGGCTGCGATATAATCCGATAGACTTATGATTAACTCGTTGAAGAGACGTGTTTCGATGGCTAAAATCTTTTCCTCGGCACCCAGAATTTTTTCCTCGTAATCTTTCAGTTCCTGAGTGATGTATCGCTCGGCATTCACCAGCGTTTGCTTGCGTATCCACGTATCCGGGACTTTTTCCTTGTGAGCGTTGCGTACCTCGATAAAATAGCCGAACACATTGTTGTAGCTTATTTTCAGGGAAGGGATACCGGTTACCTCGCTTTCGCGCTGCTGAATTTCAAGCAGGTAGTTTTTCCCCGAACGGGCAAGGTGGCGGAGTTCATCAAGTTCGGCATTCACTCCGGGGCGAAGGATATCTCCTTTATTTACCAGCACAGGCGGATCGTTCTGCAATTCCTTCTCAATTTTTTCCGAAATCACTTTGCAGGGATTGAGCTGATCGGCAATTTTCCGTAATGTCACATTTTCAATGGCCAGACAGGCATTTTTTATCGGTTCGATAGCCTGTAAAGCCACTTTGAGCTGCACCACTTCACGTGGATTGATACGCCCTACTGCCACTTTGGAAATGATGCGTTCAAGGTCGCCAATCAGGGCAATCTGCTGTTCGAGCATGTGTTTCAGTTCGGTATCTCTGAAAAAATATTCCACCACACTGAGGCGTTCTTCGATTGGTTTCACATCTTTGAGCGGAAAAGCCACCCAGCGTTTCAGCAAGCGGCCTCCCATCGGGCTGATGGTGCGGTCGATGACATCCACCAACGTGCGGCCACCTTCATTGATGGTTCCGTACAATTCCAGATTACGCACCGTAAAGCGATCGAGCCACACATAGCGTTCCTCGTCAATACGTGTGAGGTGCGTAATGTGTTCGGTCTGATGGTGATGAGTCATGTCCAGGTAATGCAGGATAGCTCCGGCAGCCACAATCCCGTTTTTCAGATTTTCAACTCCGAAACCTTTCAGATTTTTTGTCTGAAAATGTTTCAGCAGTCTTTCGTTGGTTGTTTCGGGCAGAAATCCCCAGTCTTCCAGTGCAAAAGTGAAGTATTTGGATCCAAAGTTTGTTTCAAACTCGTTTCGTTTTGTACGGTCGTAAATAACCTCTTTCGGTGAAAAACTGTTCAGAAGCTTGTCCACATAATCGAAAGTGCCTTCGGCAAGCAGAAATTCGCCCGTAGAAATATCGAGAAAAGAAACGCCTGCCTGATTTTTATTCATGTAAACACTGGCCAGGAAGGTATTTTCTTTTTGTGTAAGGGTTGTATCGCTGTAGGAAACGCCCGGAGTAACCAGTTCGGTGACGCCGCGTTTCACAATTTTTTTGGTCAGTTTGGGATCTTCCAGCTGGTCGCAGATGGCCACCCGCTTTCCAGCACGTACCAACTTGGGCAGGTAAGTATCCAGCGCGTGATGTGGGAATCCAGCCATTTCCACCGTTTTGGCCGAACCGTTGGCACGGCGCGTCAGTGTGATGCCGAGGATGCCCGCAGCTTCCACTGCATCGGTCGAATAGGTCTCATAAAAATCGCCGCAACGAAAAAGCAATACAGCATCGGGATGTTTTCGTTTAATCTCGAAATACTGTTTCATCATCGGGGTTTCAACAACTTCGTTTTCCATCAGTCAATCAAATCTTATTTATTGTTTGCACCATCATTTTCCAGTCGTACTTTTTCTTTTCTTCCTTCACATTTTTAATAAATTCATCCGAACGGTTATTTTCAAAAAAGTCAACCAGCGCATCCGCGATTTTATTCACTTCAGGTTCTACAACATAACCAACCTTACCGTCGGGAACTATATCGGCCAAACCACCGACATTGGTTACCAACATGGGTTTTTCGAAATGGTAGGCAATCTGTGATACACCGCTTTGAGTTGCCGAGCGATAAGGCTGGGCAATCAGGTCGGCTGCATTGAAGTAGAACGCTACTTCTTTTTCAGGAATAAAATCAGTATGCAGAACCACCAGATCATCCAGAGCATATTTTTTTATCATTTCAAAGCATGGTTCCTTAGGCTCATAAAATTCACCTGCAACAAGCAATTTGACAGGGAACTGCCGCAACCGCACATCAGCAAAGGCTTGAATAAGCAGGTCAAGTCCTTTGTAACGTCGTATAAATCCGAAAAATAAAACATATCGAAAATCAGGATCCAGATTGAGCGCATCCATTGCTTCCGAACGTGGAAGAATAGCTCCATAATGGTCATAAACCGGATGAGGCGATACCAGTTTCGGTTTTTTCTTTGTGTCAAATTTACTGATATCATTCACCACTGAGTTTGTCATGGCAACAAATCCGTCCATCGCTTTCACGAAATATTTGGGAAACAACTTATCCAGCACAGAAGGTTCGTGAGGTATCATATTATGAACCAGCGAAATGATTTTCGTTTTCTCAGTTTTTGCAAACCGGGCAATGGTTCCGAAACAGGGCGCCATAAAAGCCATCCAGTAGCAGAAAATGATTTTATCCGGATTCTTGCCCTTAATTTCTTTGCCTACACTGATCCAGTTCAATGGATTTACACTGTTGATTCGGCGGGTAATTTTCAAGTCTGCCGGTGCTTCGTCATCCGAAAACTGCGTTTTTCCCGGAAAAAGAAAAGAGGGATATTGCAATGTAAAGGTATAGATTTCAACCTCATTGCCTTGTCTGACAAATTCACGTGCCAGACGCTCGTTAAATGCAGACAATCCTCCGCGATACGGATAAGCAGTACCTACAATAATAATCTTCATGTGAAAAGAATGATTTTAATTTTAACCTGTTTTTTGTGGTCATAAACATGCAAAAATAAGAAATAAATTATTGTTAGTGAAATTAATCCGTAGAGTTTTCAGTAATGAAATGATTATTCCGTTGAATATACTGATTTTACAGCAGATGAACAGGAAATATTCGTTGAGTTAATACCATAAATTCAAACAGCGCTTTTTACCGAAAACTACTGAACTGGTTTCAACTTATTGCAATAAGAACGTAACTTTTCCCTCTTGATGAAAAATATCAGCTTTTCACAGGTACAAAAAAAGCGAACCTTACGGGCTCGCTCCGGATTAAAGTATTTTCTACTTTCAAATAAAAAAGATTTTTGAATCTGTACGGCTAATGCGTCTATCCTTCGAAACAATATCCGTAACCCAGGCGCGTAACAATCTGTTTTCCATATGGTCCGATTTTCTTTCTAAGGCGGGTAATATTGACATCGACCGTCCGGTCAAGTACCACCACCTCGTCCGACCATATTCTCGAGAGCATTTCTTCGCGGGTAAAAACACGGTTCATATTTTCCAAAAGCAATTTCAGTATCTCGTACTCTTTTTTGGTAAATGGTATTTCCTGACCGTCCAGCAATACCTTTTTATTGTCCAGTTGCATAGTAAGAGTTTCGTAGGTCAGCGTTGAGGGCATTTCCGGCTCACTGTTTTTGTCCACGCGCCGCAATACCACTTTCACCCGGGCTATTACCTCACGAATGGAGAACGGTTTGGAAATATAATCATCGGCTCCGATATTAAAGCCGGTAAGACGGTCGTTCTCAGTATCTTTGGCGGTAAGAAAAATCACCGGGATGGATGACGTTTTGGGATTCTCGTTCAGCATACGAGCCATGCGGAAACCCGAGATTTCGCCCATCATCACATCGAGGAGCAAGAGATGATAAACGGTCAGGTCTTTCTTCAAAGCTTCTTCAGCAGAATAAGCCACATCCACCTGATAACCTTCCGTTTCCAGATTGAACTGAAGAATTTCACAGAGATCTTCTTCATCGTCGACAACCAAAATTCTGTACGGGTTCATTGAATAATATAATAAGTTTGTTTTTGAAATAAAATCAAAGCAGGATTATTCTCTAAAATTGCACTGCAAATTAACCGTTTTTATGTTTCGATCGCGTGTAATATGTATTACAAATATATGACAAATTCGGTAAAATTGCCTTTATCCCCGTTTAAATTCAAAAAAAACTCTCAGCCAATACATTTACAGTATCACGGCTGAGAGTTTTTGTATTTATAAGCTATTTTATTTTGCTTCGATGGTAATTTTACCATCTTTCACCCCTTTGGCAGTTGCTTCGAGGGTAATGGAGCCGCCCTTTTCAAGACTTTGAACCAGAGCGGTCAGTTGTCCGCTGAAAAGTTTCATTTTCGGAGCCTGAAAACTTTCGAGGCTGGCAGGATCACCATTGGCCACGGCTTTGAAGATGCCCGCCCCTTTCACGTTGAAGCTGATTTCGCGTTCTTCGGTCGGGCAGAAATTCCCTTCCTTATCCACAATTTTCACATTAACGAAGGAGATATCTTTTCCGTCGGCAGTAATAGAGGTTCTGTCGGCTTCCAGCACAATCCGATAGGGTTGTCCGGCAGTTTTCATTACTTTTTCCGCCACCGCTTTGCCATTTTCATCATAAGCCACCACTTTCACTGTGCCCGGCTGATATTTTGTATCCATCCACATCAGGCGATACCGTTTCTGACGGTCAAAGTTTTTGCGTGCTTCGTCAGTATCACTTCCATCGCGTTTGATGCTCAGGTCTTTGGTGCGTTTTCCCTGACTTACCCCATTGATAAAGAGTTCGGCAGAAGGATAGTTGGTATAAACAAATACCGGGGTAACCTGTCCTTCGCGTCCTTTCCAGTTCCAGTGCGGGAGGATGTGCAGCGTTTCCTCATTCTTGTTCCAGTGACTGCGGTAGAGGTAGTAACGATCCTTGGGAATACCAGCCAGGTCGACAATTCCAAACAGGGAGCTATGACTGGGCCAGTTGGTATAATACGGTGTCGGTTCGCCCAGATAATCGAAACCTGTCCATACAAATTCACCGATAGCGTAGGGCAAATCTTCGTGCTGGATGAAATCATCTTCGGGGAGGTTTGACCAGCTGCAATGTTCCACATCGTAGGATGAAGACTGATGGTCGTCGTACTGCGCCATGGCTTTACGTTCAACGGGGAATTTATACACACCGCGTGAACTTACCGTAGATGCTGTTTCGCTGCCGAGGATAATCTGTTGGGGCAATTTCTTGTAATTTTCGGTATAGAGGTGAGGCCTGTAATTGAAGCCAGGAACATCCAGCACCGCCGCAAAATTATTGTTGATCACCGCATTGGAATTATCCATGCCGTTGGTTACAGGACGCGTGGGGTCTTCCCGGTGGCAAATATCCCGCAGGAAACGGTTGCGTTTAGGACCGTTGGCAGCATCACCCTGTTCGGGAACTTCATTGCCCACACACCACATCACCACCGACGGGTTGTTGCGGTAATGATGCACCAGGTTAACAACGTCCTTTTCAGCCCATTTGTCCCAGAAGAGGTTGTAGCCGTTTCCCACCTTTGGTATTTTCCATTCATCGAAACTTTCGGCCATGATCATCATACCCATTTCGTCGCAGGCACGAACCAGTTCAGGAGCAGGCATATTGTGCGAAGTGCGGATGGCATTCACACCCATATCTTTCATAATGCGTACCTGACGACGGATGGCTGCATCGTTTACAGCAGTTCCAAGAGGGCCCAGATCGTGGTGATTGCACACTCCCTGAAAAACAGTTTTCGTCCCATTCAGATAAAATCCGTCATTGGGTTTTATTTCGATGGTGCGGATACCGAAAGTAGTGGAGTATTCGTCAACCAGCCTGTCGTTGGCATAAAGTTTAGACATTGCCTTGTAAAGTGTGGGTTCAGTTGTTGACCACAGTCTGGGGTTCTCAACTATCAAATCCTGGCTGAATTCATTTTCATCGAATTTAGTCAGTTGCTTTTCATTTTTAGCAACAATAACACCGAAAGGATTTACGATATCGGTTGACAGTCGGTAGTTAACATTCGGCGTGTTGTTGCCTTCCACCCTGGTGCGGATATTCACCTTTGCAAAATCCTGCCGGACAACAGGCGTAGTTACATACGTTCCCCATACCGGGATATGCACATCGTCAGTAATGATTACATGCACATTGCGGTAAAGTCCGGCTCCCGGATACCAGCGCGATTGTTCGGGACGATTTTCCAGACGGACAGCCAGTACGTTGGGAGTTTTGTCGCGGTTGAGAAAATCGGTTACGTCAAAATGAAAAGAATTATAACCGTAAGGCCACTCTCCCACTTTACGGCCGTTGATAAAAACCTGTGAATTGGCCATTGCGCCATCGAACAGCACAGTTACGCGTTTCCCGGCCTGGTAAGCAGGCAGATTACCGGTATTCCGATACCAGCCCACACCCACAAAAGGCAGTCCTCCGGTACGTCCGGCATGTTCCATCGCTTCTTTCTGTCCATCCTGCGTGATGGCTATTTTTTGCTGGTCGTTGTTAATACTGAAAGGTCCGTTGATAGCCCAATCATGAGGAACAGTTACGGACTGCCATTTGCTGTCGTCATAAGCGGCATTCATTTGGTCGGGTTGGTCAGTACGGATAAACTTCCAGTTCTTTTCGAGCAGATATTCCGTGCGGTTTTGTGCCCAGACACCGGCTGAAATAGCAGCTATCAGTACGGCTGCTAACAAGTTTTTTCGTTTCATTGATAATGATTTTATAGTTTATTGATTATTATTCTGCGATTTACAAAGTTAAATTATTTGGGCAGATATCAGAAACGGAATAACTTTTTTTGAAGTATTTTATAAAACAGACAGTAACCGTGAAAGTTACAGCGCGGGATTTATCTGGGCATTATAAAGCCATTGGCATACATCCAAACTACATAGCGTACAAATTTACCCAACAGCATGGATACTGCCACAATCCACCAGCGACATCGAAAAAAACCTGACGCTACGGCAATGCCATCACCGATACCTGGCAGAAAAGAGAAAAAGGCAAACCAGTCGCCATACTTATGAAGTTTAGCTTCGAAACTATCCATTTTTTCCTTCTTTATACGCAGGTATTTTTCTATCCATTCCACTTTACCCAGCATACCCAGGTAATAACAGGACATGCCACCCAGCCAGTTTCCCAACGTAGCAACCAATACGCATTGCCAGGCATCAAGACCTCCGAAAACCAGGGCTGAGAAAACTACTTCTGAACTGAAAGGCACCACCGTTGCAGCAAGAAATGATGCAATAAATAATCCCAGGTAACCCCACTCGGCAAATTCGGCCATAAAACAGTTTTATTTATTAGAAATATAACTGATAGACAACATACGCCAAACTCACAACACACAACACAATAAACACAATGTAATAAAACAGGTTTTTGACGAGTGTGAAAGTATATGCAGTTAGTATAGCAAACAATGCAGCAATCAGCGGCAGATAATATGTATAACCTGAAAATCTGAAAATCAGCAACATCAACAATCCGAAAGCCATCACCCTTAAAAAAAAGAGCATATTTCTCGCCTGAATAACATCATGCCGGGTATTGCCTGATAAACCGGTCATGGCAAGACTAAAAATAAGGAAAATAACTCCAAAGTAGATGAGCTGAGGTATATTATCGTAATTAAGAAACTGAAAATCAAAAACAACACCTTTCATATCTGGAATCAGAGTATTCTGGTTCATTACGAAAAACATGATGCTGAAAACAAAAATCAGAGGTGTAATAAATCCAAAGACAGAAGCAAAAAAAGTGCGAAATGAGAAACACCGGAGAAGTATAAAACCAATCCAGAAAAAAGGAAGCAGATAAACCAGATCGTGAACTAAAAGCGAACCGAGAGACACACAAAAAAAAGCCAGAAACGCCTGCTCGACTCCCCAAGTATCCTTATACATCTGAAGAGAAAGAAATACAGCAACTAGCAAAAAGAAAGATGCAATTACCGCAAGATAGTTACCATGAATCTGCAGCCAACAAGTCGATAAGAGTAAATATATGAATACTGGCATGAATGTACGCGTCCTGATAAATGCAAACTTATTGTTCATCTGAGCAATCAGCAGCGAATTCAATACGGTAACGGCAAAGGTGATCAGATATGCCAGAACAGATCCTGATGAAAGAATATTTTCAGCGACAACTCCTGCAATACCAGGCATAGGATTGGGATATCTGTACAAAAAACACATGCCCATCCACAGGCCAAAACTCACCGTATAAGTGAGCGCGGTAACAGCAAATGAGGGAGCTATAATCTTTTGAAGACTTAATTTCATACATTTAGTATTCTGTTGTGCAAAATTACGCTTTTTCTGCAAAGAATAATGACAGATATAAAATAAAAACAAGAGACAGAAAATTAATCTGTCTCTTGTTTTGTCTTTTGTCAGGTATCTTATTATTTCAGTCCCCGTTTTATAAGTAATGCATCGGGATTGGGATCGGCACCTCGGAACGTTTTATAAAGTTTCATCGGTTCATCGGAATCACCTTTTTCCAGGATGTTTTTGCGGAATTTAGTTGCCACATCCTTGTTAAAGATATCGCCTGTTTCCTTGAATGCCTGATAAGCGTCGGCATCCAGAACAGCTGCCCAGGTATAACTGTAGTATCCGGCAGAATAACCGCCTTCGAAAATATGTTTGAAGTACGTACTCCGGTAACGCACGATGATTTCAGGTATCATGCCGATACGTTTCATCGTGTTGGCTTCAAACTGGTTAACATCGATAGCTGCCGTATCTTTCAGCGTATGATAGTCCATATCGAGCAGCGAAGCAGCTAACAATTCAGTATTAATGAATCCCTGATTGAATGTTCCGGCTTTACGGATTTTTTCCATCAGCGCCTCCGGCATCAGTTCACCTGTCTTATAATGTTTAGCATAGGTTTTCATCACTTCAGGCTCCCAGCACCAGTTTTCCATGATTTGCGAGGGCAGTTCCACAAAATCGCGTACTACACTTGTTCCCGACAATCCCGGATAGGTTGACTGCGCCAGCAATCCGTGAAGTGCATGACCAAATTCGTGGAACATGGTTTCCACTTCGTCCATTGTGAGCAGCGAAGGTTTATTTGAAGTAGGTTTCGTGAAGTTTCCAACATTTACAATAATCGGCCGGTGATTAACGCCGTCCTTGATATATTGTTCGGTAATATTGTTCATCCATGCGCCGGCAGCTTTTCCTGCACGGGGGAAATAGTCGGTATAAAGAATACCAATCAACGATCCGTCGGCATCGAGGACTTTGAATGTTTCCACATCCTTGTTGTAAACAGGCATGCCGGTAAGTTTTTCAAATTTCAGTCCATAAAGACGTGTTGCAAGTCCGAAAACCCCTTCACGAACATTTTCGAGTTTAAAATAAGGTTTCAGTTCTTCTTCGTTGAGATCGAATTTTTGCTTACGAAGCTTTTCGGTATAATACCACCAGTCCCAGGCTTCGAGTTTTTCACCCTTATTTTCCGCATCCATTAATTTCTGCAAATCGGCTGCTTCAACTTTGGCTTTTGCCACTGCGGGTGTCCAGATAGTTTCGAGGAATGTATAAACAGCTTCGGGCGTTTTGGCCATTGTATTATCGAGAATAAAAGCAGCCGGAGATTCAAATCCAAGTAACTGTGCTCTTTTAACGCGAAGTTTCATAATGGTGTTGATTACCTTTTTGTTATCGTTGGCGTTATCGTGGTTGCAACGGGTGGTGTAAGCCATCAGCAGTTCTTTGCGCAATTCGCGGTTTTCGGCATATTGCAGTACCGGAATAAAACTTGATTTCTGCGTAGTGAACAACCACTGACCTTCTTTACCAGCTTCTTTTGCACTCTCGGCTGCTGCCTGAATAACGCCTTCCGGCAATCCTTTCAATTCATCCTTATTACTTACAAACTTTTTATATGCATTGGTTTCCGCTAGCACATTCTGCGCGAAGGTAAGTTCGGCAGAACTGAGTTCTTTGTTTATTTCGCGTAACTGAGATTTCTGAGCATCGTTGAGTGCTGCACCGCTGCGAATGAAGTTCTTGTAATATTTCTCCAGCAAGCGGTTTTGTTCTGGGGTAAGACCCAGATTAGCCCGGTTATCGTAGAGTTTTTTCACACGCTGAAAAAGTTTGTCGTTCAGGTAGATATTATCGTTATGTTCTGTGAGAACGGGTGTAATTTCCTGGGCGATGGAGTCCAGATCGTCGTTGGTATCGGCTGACTGTACGTTGAAGAATGCAGATGATACTTTCTTTAAAAGCACTCCGCTAAAATCCATTTTTTCGATGGTATTTGCGAAGGTGGGTTCCTCCGTATTATTGGCAATACTGTCAATTTCAGCCTGATGCTGTTTGATACCTTCGGAAAATGCGGGCATATAATGCTCCGTTTTAATTTTGTCGAATGGCGGTGCGCCATACTCATTTTCGTAGCTTTTGAAAAATGGATTGTCCGTTTTTGAAGTACAAGCCATAACTACTGTTCCAATCATCATTGCAAAAAATAGTTTTTTCATAGTTATATTATTTTTTAATTTATTTTTATGCTGTAAAGATACATTTATTTTTTAATACAAACACTTAAACACCTTATTATCAATAAATTTTTTATTTGTTTCCCTCAATAATCCATAGCTATTACGGTGTCCTTATCTTTTTCCAACTGAATGATGAGTTCATCCACACTGCTGAATTTCATTTCATCCCGAATTTTAGCAATAAACTCAATCTTCAGATTCCGGTCGTACACATCTCCCTCAAAATCTAAAATATGTACTTCCAACGATTTTTCATCGGAATGACCCATGGTGGGTCTATAGCCGATATTCATCATTCCGCGGAAGGTGTGATTATCCCATTTTACCCGCACTGCATATACTCCTGTCGCCGGAATAATTTTATCCTTATCGGATGGTGTAAGATTAGCTGTGGGAAAACCTATTTTCCGTCCGACCTGAAAGCCGCTTTTCACTCTGCCTGTGAGTATAAACGGATAAGTGAGCAATTTATTGGCCTGTGCTATCTCTCCCCGTTCAAGCGCATGCCTGACCTCCGAACTGCTGATGTGATGCGCTTCATCGGTCGTGTATTTTTCCACCTGAATCAAATTCATCCCAAGTGTTGCTCCAAAAGCTCGGTATTCATCGAAACCCTGTTCACGATTGTGTCCGAACCGGTGATCGTGACCCACCAGCAGTGTGCTGACTTTCAATGTATTGTGGAGTACATCCTTCAGAAAGCTGAAAGCCGAAAGCTGTGATAAGTCTTTGGTGAAGTTCAGAACCACACAGGCATCGACACCGGTTTCGGACAGAACGCTTATTTTTTCGTCAAGGGTGGTGAGTAGTTTGGGCTGAAAATCGGCATGAAGGATTTTTCGCGGATGGTTATCGAAGGTGATTACCACCGAGATTTTATGTTCATCGCGCGCAATATCCCGAACCGACTGAAGCAGATACCGGTGACCGGCATGTACTCCGTCGAAAAAACCGACAGTGGCAACACAGTTGTCCCACGGAATTGTATCATTGTATCTGAAGATATACATAATCAATAAATACCGGCATTATTTTTTTAGAAATCATTTAAACTCAGCGATGTATAAGGTTCCACCAGCCAGGTCTGCATCCCGAGTTCACTGGCAGTCTCGATGTTGTGAATGCCATCATCCAGAAACAGGCACTCTTCTGCCTTTACCCCAGCATCTTCAAGCAGAGCTTCGAAAATTTCGGGTTTCGGCTTTGCCAGTTTCATCTTGTATGAAAGATAGCATTTATCAAAGAAATCGTTGATGTTTTTTCCGTTTACTTCAAACATTTTTTCGGAATAGCGGAAAGATAAATTATTCGTATTGCTCAGCATCAGAATTTTGTATTTTTTCTTTAGTTCAGACAGTAAATTCAGTTTTTCTTCCGG
>Ga0209099_1002876_pt1 | contig 14575 bp, 12 predicted proteins | sample AD_JPNHW2_MetaG_FD_184430 | JGI IMG/M metagenome (GOLD analysis project Ga0209099, IMG submission 184430) | Active sludge microbial communities of municipal wastewater-treating anaerobic digesters from Japan - AD_JPNHW2_MetaG (SPAdes) (version 2) | ecosystem: Engineered > Bioreactor > Anaerobic...
CGCAGCAATCCGCAAAATCGGAGATTACAGCCTTATTGTCTGTGCCGAAGGAGCCGCAGATACATATGCCCACCAGGTAGGGCCGAGAATCGGGGCCATTATGGATATCCCGGTAATCTCATTTGTGAAAGAAATGAAACTCGAAGGGAATAAACTCATTGCAGTGAGAAAACTCGAAAACTCCCTTGAGCAGGTTGAGGTTGAACTCCCCGCGGTAGTAACAGTATTGCCTGAAATCAACGCAGCTCCGATTCCCGGACTTAAGGCTGTTCTTGATGCGGGCAAGAAACCGGTAACTGAATTCAAGATACAGGACCTTGAACTTGATAAAGATGATATCACCAGGAAAACAGAGGTTTCGTCATTTAAAGGATGTTCAATGTCACGAAAAAAGATCATGTTCACTGAAGGGGATGCGAAAGAGAGAGTTAATGCCCTGGTAACTGCATTAAAGAAAGAGGGGGTGCTGTAATGGCCGGTATTTATGTGTATTCAGATAATTCAGAATTAAACGGGGAACTAATAGCTCTAGCCAGAACATCAGGTCAGGAGGTTTGTGCAATAACATTAACTGATGCTGATGCGGAAGAGATCGTCAAGTACGGTCCGGACACTGTTTTTACACTCAAAGGACAGAACACTATTGCTGAGAGTTATGCAGGCGCGATGGCAAAACTTCTCACAGATCAGGATGCGTCAGTATTTCTTGTAGGCGCCACTGTACGGGGGCGTGATATAGCAGCACAGGTTGCGGCTAAAGTAAGATGCGGACTTATAAGTGAAGCTGGAAGCATAACATTTAAAGATGGAGCGGTTCAGACGGTAAGGTTTATGTACGGCGGACTTACAGAGCAGACTGAAAGTTGCAGTTCGCTTACCGCAGTTACTGTTCCTTCAGGAAAATACCAGTCTGTAAGAAATGAAGCAATCAAAAGTGTAGTTGTTTCCATGACTGTTGATACAGATCCCAGGGTCAGGCTACTCGGGTCATCACCAATTGTTAAAGAAGGTGCTGATCTTTCGAAAGCAAAAAGAATCGTCTGTGTCGGTATGGGTTTTGACAGGAAAGAGGATCTGAAAGTAGCAGAAGATCTCGCTTCATCATTAGGTGCTGAAATGGGATGCACAAGATGCATCGCTGAAGACCGTGGTTGGATGCCGGCTTCGACATACATAGGCATTTCAGGAGCCGTTGTAAGGCCGGATCTTTACCTGGCACTCGGAGTTTCAGGACAGATTCAGCATACTTTTGGTGTCCGTGATTCAAAGGTGATAGTCGGCATCAACAATAACGATAAAGCTACTATCTTCAATGTTGCTGACTATGGTATTGTCGGAGACCTTTACGAGATCGCTCCTCTGATTGCTGAAGCAGTAAAGAATAATTAAGATTCGCAGGATTGTCTGGAAGGAGGTAATTTCAAAGTGAGTGAAGAAGATAAATTTGATGTGATAATTATCGGCGCAGGTCCGGCAGGAATTGCATGTGCTTATACTCTTGCCAAGGACGGGAAGAATGTACTTGTCATTGAAAGGGGTACAACAGCCGGATGCAAAAATATCACAGGCGGGAGGCTCTACACATACGCACTAGACCTTGTAGAGCCGGGACTCTGGAAAGATGCCGCTCTTGAAAGAAAGGTAACACATGAGCAGATCATGATGATGGATAAAGATACATCCATCACAATAGATTACTCGAATCCGTCTTTCAACAAGGATGGAGAGATACCCCTGTCATTCACAATACTGAGAGCGGTATTTGACGAATGGTTTGCTGCAAAAGCCGAGGAGAAGGGAGCCGTAATAGCATGCGGCATTAAAGTTGACGGCCTCATCGAAAAAAACGGACGGATCATCGGAGTAAAAGCAGGAGGCGATGAGATGTTTGCCGACCTGGTTATTGCTGCGGACGGCGTGAATTCCATGATTGCAAGAGAAGCGGGACTTGTTCCTGAACTCTCCGGTGAAACAATTGGAGTGGGGGTTAAGGAGATCATAGAACTTCCGTCTAAAACTATTGAAGAAAGATTTCATCTTAAACCCGGTGAAGGTGCAAGCCTTCTGATGCTGGGATGTACAGAAGGAATTCACGGAGGAGGGTTTCTTTATACCAATAATGAAAGCATCTCCCTCGGATCTGTTTTTACTCCGTCTGAAGCTGCTCATAATGGAAGGCAGATTCATGATATTTTCCAGGATCTGAAAATGCATCCATCTATATACCCGCTTATTGAAGGTGGAAAAACGGTCGAGTACGGCGCACACCTTGTACGCGAAGAGGGTTACCGTGGAATTCCGAAAAAATTATATCGTGACGGACTGATGGTGATTGGAGAAGCTGCAGGTTTTGTCCTGAACATCGGTTATACAATTAGAGGTATTGACCTTGCGATCATCAGCGGTGTAGCTGCTGCACGCGCTATAATCAGCGGTAAAAACCCGGGACCGGAATATCTTGAGGAACTCAACCGCATAAAACTCCTCCCTGCAATGAAAGCAGTAGATGGCTACTTTGACCTTCTGGAGATACCAAGATTGTACGCAGCATATCCTAAAGCCGCAACCGGTATTTTCAACAAGATGTACAACATCGGACCAGATGTTCCTGTCAGCATTAAAAAAGGAATATGGAATGTATTAAAGGAAAATAAACTTTCTCTATGGCAGCTGGCTAAAGACGGAATAAGGGGGTTTAGATCTATATGAGTATACAACAGATTGAAGCAGCTGAACTTCTCAGCCTTAACAGATTTAACGTCGATGAAGAAGAGCCTCATATAGTCCTCGATAAAGAGATCTGCAGAACTAAATGCAAAGAGAAACCATGCCTCATTGTCTGCCCTGCTGTATTATACAAGCTGGATAAAAACGGCGAGATAACTTTTGATTATGCCGGATGTCTTGAGTGCGGCACATGCAGGGTTGTATGCAAAGAAAAAGGAATAACAAAATGGGAATACCCCAGGGGAACTTTCGGCGTCAGCTACAGACATGGCTGAAAGATTTCTTAATTAAGCAAAAAAATTAAAAATAAATTTTTGGAGGATTTGCATTATGTGGTACATGAATGAAGAAAAAGAACTGATGCTCAATGTTGTAAAAGACTTTGTCGATCAGGAAGTCAGACCCGTAGCAATGGAGGTTGACAGGACTTCAGAATTCCCGACAAAGCTTTTTAAAAGAGCCGGAGAACTTGGTCTGCTTGGAGTTACAATTTCCGAAGAGTTCGGCGGCCTTGGAAAAGACCACACTACAAACTGTCTGATCATGGAGGAAATCGCCAAAAGCCTTCCGGTACTTTGCGTGGCCATGGGAGCGCATACTCTTCTTGCAGGCGGTCTTCTCAACATGCTTGGAACACCTGAACAGAAGAAGAAATATCTTGCTCCAGCTGCAACCGGCGAGATCATTCTAGCATGCGGTTCAACAGAGCCTGCGGGCGGTGCAAATCATATCGAGCATACTACCAAGGCGGTTCTCGACGGAGATCATTACGTAATCAACGGCGGAAAAGTTCTTATCAGCAACATCGGAGTTGCAGATGTATATGTAATTCTTGCAGTAACTTCCGAAAAAATGGATCCAATCACAAGAGAAGGAATGAGCGCATTTATCGTTCCTGCAAACACACCAGGTCTTGAAATAGGAAAACATGAACACAAGCTGGGCTGGCACGGTTCTGCAACAGGAAGCATCTCATTTAAAAACATGCGCGTACCGAAAGAAAACCTGCTTGGACCGCTAGGCGGCTGCATGAGAGCTCTTTTTGTAAGCGCTACTGACGAATTCGTAAGCTGCGGCCCGGTAGGTCTGGGAATGGCGGAAGCGGCATATGACATGGCTTACAAGTACAGCATGGAGAGAATGCAGCGCGGACAGAGCATGTATGACAGACTTCAGGTTACAAGACACAAGCTTGTGAAAATGTACGGTGAAATTGAATCACTCAGGGCGCTTGTTTACCATACTGCTGCAATAAAAGACAGCGGCCAGCTCCCTCTTAAACTTGGAAGAATGCTCAAGATAAAAGGCGCCCAGGTTTCTGAATATGTAGCAGGAGAAGCTATTCAGCTCTTCGGCGGCGTGGGTACTATAGTTGATACAGGTGTAGAGCGTTTCTGGAGAGATGCAAAGGTTCTTGCAATCGGCGGAGCATCTGTTGAAGCGCTGACTGAAGATATTTCTGTCATCAGCAAAATGAACATGAGCAAATACTAATCTGTGCTTAGAAATAATAAGGGGGAAATAGAATGAGTAATTTTGAAAGCAGGGTAGTGGTCATTACAGGCGCAGCTAATGGTATCGGCAGAGAACTTGCCAGAAGATTCGCATCAATGGGATCAAAACTTGCGCTCACTGATATCGATGAAGTAAACCTCGCGAGAGTTGCCACTGAACTCAGGGGAAAAGGAACAGAAGTATATACTGAAATATTTGATATCAGCGATTATACCGCAGTAGAAAATTTTTCAAATAATGTGTTTAAGAAATACGGGTCAGTTGATATCCTTTTTAATAATGCAGGCGTTATCGCTGCAGGTTCAATATGGGAAACTCCTATTAACGACTGGATCTGGCTTAATAAAGTAAACGTCATGGGCACAGTTCATGGTATTAAAGCTTTTGTTCCTGCCATGATAAAACAGGACACCGTCTGCAGAGTGGTAAATACTGCCTCTATCGCAGGCCTTGTAACTGTTGAGAATTCACCGGCTTACGTTGCAAGTAAATTCGCAGCAGTATCTCTTACAGAAGTACTGGAACTTCAGCTTCAGGAGGCCGGTGCCAAGGTTAAAGCTCACGTAGTTTGTCCAGCGGTTGTTCAATCTGATCTTAACAATTGTACACGTCACAGATCAGCAGCTATTTATGATGCTGATGATCCCGGATATAAGACAGACGATTTCAAAAAAAGAAATTCAGTTGTTCAGATGTCAATGTCATTCGGTATGCCGACAGAAACAGCAGTTACCAAAATAATTAACGGAATTGAAAAGGACCTTTTTTATATTCTTACCCACAACGAAGCCAGTCCATTAATCGGCCTAAGAAATATGGGTATTATGAGCGGCAGCAGACCGAAGAAGATAGTGAGGTAAACCGCTTTAGAAGACTAACAGCTGATGAAGTATCTCAGCAATCAATATCTGTTACTTGAAATCAGCCCATAGGCTGAAAGTCAGATTCAGTCAGCATGTTTTCCGGAACTTACTGATCCGGTTATCTGCTGAATATTCAACAATAGGAGGATTAAGAATGTCAGATTATAAAGACAAGGTAGTAGTTATAATAGGCGCTGCCAATGGAATCGGCAAGGAACTTGCATCTCAATTCGCAGCCAAGGGTGCTAAACTCGCACTCGCTGATATAGATGCGGCAAATCTTGCAAAATTTGAAAAAGATTTAAAAACAAAAGGTACTGAAGTTTTAACATCAATTTTCGATGTTACCAGTTATGCTGATATGGAAAATTTCGCAAAGAAAACTTTTGATAAATACGGTTCAGTGGACTATCTGTTCAACAATGCAGGTGTAATAGCAGCAGGAACCATATGGGACCTTCCGCTGAAGGATTGGGACTGGCTCTTCGGTGTAAATGTCATGGGAACTGTACATGGTGTAAAGGCTTTTGTTCCGGAGATGCTCAAGCAGGACAAAGAATCAAGAGTCATCAATACTGCCTCTGTTGCAGGTATGATTACCGGAACAAATCTTCCGGTATATGTTTCAAGCAAATTCGCAGCTTTATCATTAACTGAAGTTTTTGACATCCAGCTGCAGGATTCCGGATCAAAAGTAAGAGCACACGTGATATGCCCTGGAGTAGTTCAGACTGATTTGAGTAACTGCAGCCGTCACCGTCCGGCAGCTCTTTTTGATACAGATGATAAGTATTACAAATCAGATGATTTTAAAACTAAAAATACAACTCTTCAGAGCTCTTTTGCAGCTGGAATCTCCACAGAAAAAGCTGTGGCTACAATCTTTGAAGAAATGGAGAAGGGAACATTTTATATTATGACTCATCCCGAATACAATCCTCTAATCAGTTTAAGGGTTATGGGGATTCTTAAAGGAGCCCGGCCGGTATTCAAAAAGCAGGGAGCCTGAGAGCAGAGGCCGGCCAGACGGGATACCGGCGTTCCCGGATGTCCCGGCCATCTGTTTAATAAAATTAAATTTCAAAGGAGAATAAAAGATGTTTCCATATGAAAAAAAATACGACCATGTAGTCAAATATGAAGCCGCCAACGGCATTGCTACAATAACACTGGACTGCCCGCAGAATATGAACAGGGTGACGATCCAGCAGATAGATGAACTTACCCAGGCTCTTGAAAAAGCAAACTGGGACCACGATATCCGTGTTATAGTTCTCAGAGGTTCAGGTGAAATATCATTCGGCCCTGGAGACCTTGAAATTATTCAGACCAAACTTGCCAAAAATCTCCTGGAGGCCCGGGAAGTAATGGTTGAAATCGCAGACATGCTTAAAAAAATGTACAGCATAACAAAACCGATCATTGGCGTCGCCGAGGGCGGATGTATGGGCGGAGGATGCAACATCCTTCTTTCCTGTGACATCGTTATCTCTTCTGACATAGCTTACTTCCATGAACTTTTTGTAAACTTCGCACTATCTCCCGATTCAGGCGGATTATGGGCGCTTCAGAGACTCATAGGCCCGATGAAAGCAAAAGCGATCTGTATGTGCGGTGATGCAATCGGCGCAAACGAAGCGCTCTCCATGGGTATGGTTTATAAAGTCGTACCTATTGACAGAGTATACGAAGAGGCATACGCGCTGGCAGCGAAAATTGCATCAAAATCTCCTGTTGGTGTTAATCACATCAAGCAGATATCCAATAAACTACATGATTACACACTTGATACATATTTCCAGGTTGAGGGGGATTACCTTGCACTTGGCGCATTGAGCGCTGATTTTAAAGATACGACAATTGCAATGATGCAGAAAAGATTCCCGGAGTATAAAGGATTTTAATACTAAAAAATTCCAGTAATTCTTAGAATAAATCAGGTTTATGAAATATAAATCTGAAGTATAAAATCACAATAGTTATCGGAGCATGGGACGGCCTATCAGATTTATGTAAGCTGCACCATTTTTTAAACGTTAATCCTTAATTCATAAATGTTTATCCGAAAGTATTCATACTGCCTGGACTTATGCGAGCCGGACTTGTGTCCGGCTCTTTTTTTTTAATTCATCATTAATGTTAATTTAGATAATAGAGAATATTCGGAGTTACATGCCCTAATCTGCAATAAAATACTTGTAAAGAAACCGCTAACCCTTATTTTAACATTAATGTTAAGGAAATCATTTTGAAAAAGAATAAACTGATAATAATCTCAATACATATTAAAAATTCGCCGCAGGCGATGCCCCTTGCTGCGGGATTACTGAAAGCACAGCTCGATTCTATTCCTGAAATTAAAAACACAATCGAAACATCCTTCATGGATTTTTATATCGGCAACACCGCTGAAACCATTGCAGCAGACATTATCAATAAATCTCCGGACATGATCGGTTTCTCAACATACTTATGGAACCGGAAAGTGACAGAGGAAACATGCCGTATAATTAAAAACCGATTCCCGGGCATATTAATATTCGCCGGGGGCGCAGAAGCTACAGCCCTTCCTGAAAATCTTCTGAGCAGCGCTCCATTTGACTTCGTCATTAAAGGTGAAGGAGAACTTGCCCTGACTGAAGTGATTGGAAAAATATTGAAAAATAAACCATATAACGATTCAGCCGGAGTTTTTGTTAAAGATGAAATAATCAGCTCTGAAAAAAAACAATGGCCTGTTATGAAGCTTGATGAAATTCCCTCCCCTTTTCTGACAGGAGTTATCGATATTGAACAATACCCGGGAGTTCTCTGGGAGCTTTCCAGAGGGTGTCCGTTTAAATGCAGTTTCTGCTTTGAATCACGGGGAGTTGCAGGAGTAAGGCAGTTCTCTCTTGAGAGGCTTCAGAAAGAGCTGGAACTCTTCGAATCAAAAAAAGCGAATCAGGTATTTGTGCTTGATCCCACTTTTAACCGTGACGCAAACCGTGCAAAAAAAATTCTTCGCATGATTCAGAAGATTGCTCCGCTGATGCATTTCACATTCGAGGTTAGAACAGAATTTCTCGATGAGGAAATGGCTGAGCTTTTCGCCATGATTAACTGCAGCCTCCAGATCGGACTGCAAAGCGCCATCCCGGAAGTACTATGCAATGTGAATAGAAAAATTGATCCTGATAAATACTCGGATAAGATTTCTCTCCTTAATTCTGCAGGAGTAATTTTCGGACTAGACCTTATCTACGGGCTCCCGGGGGATACTATCGACGGATTTAAACATAGCCTTAATTACGCCCTGACACTTCAGCCTAATCACCTGGACATTTTTCCGCTGGCAGTACTTCCCGGAACTTCACTTTATGACGAAGCCTCTTCTTTCAATATGAACTATCTCAGGGAAGCTCCATATACTCTTATCTCTTCACCCGGCTTTACTGAGCAGGATATGACCACAGCAGAATCCTTAAAGAATTCATGTAATATTTTTTATAACCAGGGGGGAGCAGCAGGATGGATGTTTATGATTCTTGAAACTCTTGACATTGATCCCTCTGATTTTCTGGAAAGCTTTATGGAGTACCCCGCTTATAAAAAAATAACAGCTGAACCTTCCAGAGAAGAGATAACAGAGATTCAGGCATCCTTTGTAAATATGCTTTTCAAAAAATATAATAAGCTTAAGCTCTTCCCTGTAATGGAAGATATAATAATGTTTCACGGAGCAGTGAACAGATCACTTTATGCAGGCCCATACACAGGTGTAAGAAAAAAATCGTTTGATGAAAACACTATTTTCAAAATATCCTCCGGTACAGTGTTTCTCACACTTAAATATTATTTTGATGACCTGATGACTGTAGGCGAGTTTACGCTGGAGGAATTCCTGGATCAGTACCATCCCGAAAAAACTTACATTACTGTTTATAATTCCGGCGGAGAAATCAAACCGCTGATTACGGATAAAAATTTTCATAAACTGCTGCAGATGTTTACAGGTAACTTGCCATTAAAGGAAATTCTTAAAAATAATTCCTCAATCAGCAGAAAGGATATTATTGAATTTGTTGAGCATGCGGCTGCTGAAACTATTATATTTTCAGTTTAAGTTTTAATTACAGGCATCTCAATATTTTTTCTCTTCCGATTTTGTTAATCGGCAGTTAATTTTATAAAATAATTTTATCTCATAAAAATCTGGGAAATTTCCGGAGTATACTGTATATTCTAAATAGAAAAAATTTAAACTGGTTTGAAATGAAATGAATCTATGCCGCTGCAGTGACGGCTTCAGCGAGGCTAAGAATTCCGGAAGCCTTAAACTTATTAATAGTGTAACTACATTGCAAAACAGCGATGGTGATAATTGCTGGTATGAAAACTCATATCAATGCGCCAGATGCAAGAGTATCTGGATAATAGATTCCCGCACCGAAAACGGAAAAGAGATTGAAGAAGTAAAAGAATTCAAAATATCAAAGAATAACGATGAATCACAAACCATCGATCCTGAAATAATCAGCGGTTATACCGGCAGCTGGACTGATAACAACGGAGCTGTCATAAATATTTATTACGAATCCGGCAGATTTAAAGCGGATTACTTAAGAACCGTTACAAACCATGAGAACAATTTAAAGAATTTTACCAGAAAAAATCTTAATGCCAGATTAGTTGAAACTACACTGATTATTGAACTTGATACAGAAGGATTTGGAACTACACTGGAATTATCTCTCGTTAAAACCGGAGATACAGGTATTTTAGCCCCTTCTTTAAGTATGGGATTGTATGATGATTTTTCGGAAGACCTTGGTGTACCCTGGGCTCAGCCATTAAAATTTTTTGAAAAAATTTCCGGATAATATTACATAATTCATTTATATGATCTCATGCTCTTTTAATTGATTGACACAATATAGTTTTATGTAAAACTTTAAAAAGTTATGATCATAATTTTATAAGCAGGAATTCCTATGAAAGTATTAAATAAAATTGTTTTAATTTTAACATTATTGATCACGATATTCATTATTTCTCCGGTCAACGTCTTTGCTTCAGATATTAACAGCTCCAGCATCATAATAAATGATAATGATTTTTTAAATACAGCTCCCGCTTATATGTATCTCGCTGCAGTAGATAACACGATTGCAGATCAGAATTCAGGCACTTCCTCTGACAGTAAAAGCGATTCCCAGATTAACTGGCACAAGGTACTCGGGTGGAGTACACTGGGGATGATGGCTGTCACGATAGGTTCCGGCTTTGTCATTCCGGATGGTGGGCATTGCGCCTTAGCAGGTGTTACAACAGGACTTGCAGTTGTCACATGTGCTGATGGAATATATGAATATGGCGGTTTAATCAGTTTAGCTGATGGAGACTGGAAGTATAATACGCATGCGATTATGGGTGTACTCGCAACTGCAGGTTTTATAACAACACTTGTCCTAGCTGATGGAGGAGCGCATGTAGCTACCGGCATAGCTTCAGGAGCTGCATTTACAATTGCGCTGGGAGTTATCTATTTTTAATAATTAAGCCTTAACCCCGGTTTGAAGAATAGTCTATTGAATCCCCCCTGCTGCGTTATTTGCAACGCAGCATTATTTCATATCGTTTTAATTTAAAACTCAATATAATAAAAATTTTCCTGCTTTATTGAATCCTTCATTTAAATTAAGTATCTTATTTATCATGGTTTTACAATTATTCATCAACAAAATCTGATGACTGCAATATTTAAAATAATCTAAGGTAATCTCTTAATATGAGCGAATCCGATAAAAAAGCAATACTTCTTATTGAGGATGAAAAAGTTACTGCAAAAACTATAACTAAAATTCTTGAGAAAAACAATTATACTGTTCTCCATGCCCACTCCGGAGAGGAAGCCGTTGCAATCGCGAATAATTGTAATAAAATAGACCTGCTCCTCACAGATATTGATCTTGGCGGAGGAATAGACGGAACTGTAGCTGTTGAAGAGATTTTAAAATACAAAAATATTCCGGCACTTTTTTTATCAAGCCATACCGAACCTGAAATAGTTGAAAAGACCGAAAAAATAACATCATACGGATATGTAGTTAAAAACACCGGCGAAACTGTTCTTATTGCATCATTGAATATGGCTTTTAAACTCTTCGAGGCACATGAAAAAATCAATACTCAGAAACAGGAACTGGAAGCTTCAGCCGAAAAGATGCAGGCATCCCTTGAAGAGCTTGAATCCGCGAATGAAGATCTTACCACAACTCAGAAACGTCTTATTGAAAGCGAATCAAAAGCCACACTGAGTGAAAAACTCATGGCTGAATCAAACAACATGCTTCAGCTTGTTCTCAACACCATACCTGCCCGGATATTCTGGAAAGGGCTCGATTACAGATATCTTGGATGCAACAGGCTGGTAGCAATGGATGCGGGTTTCTCAAGCCCTGAACAGCTTATAGGCCTTGATGATTTTAATATGCCATGGAGGGAACAGGCCGAACAGTATAGAGCCGATGATCTCAGTATTATTAATTCCGGAAATGCAAAAATAAATTATGAAGAAAGGCTTACACAAAGTGACGGAACAGTTTTATGGCTTAATACTACCAAAGTCCCGCTTCGGAATATCGAAGGCAGAATAATAGGAATCCTCGGAACATGGGAGGATATAACCGCTAAAAAAAACGCAATGGAATCACTTCATATCAGCGAAGAACGTTTCAGTTCCATTATTCAAAGTTCCTCCGACATGATTTTTATTATAAATCAGAATTATCTTATATCTTATGAATCTCCTTCGACTGCAAAAATTCTTGGGTATCCTGAAGGATTTTTCCTCGGGAAATCGGCCTTCTCGCTGATTCATCCCGATGATTTAAATATTGTTATGCAGGAGATGGACCAGGTCAGCCGATTTAAAAATGATGGATTGCCTACTGAATTCAGATTAAAAAAAGCTGATAATACATGGGTTTTCCTTGAAGCAATTGCATCAAATCTCCTTGAAAATCCAGCAGTAAAAGGTATAGTGATAACTGCACGCGATATATCTGAAAGAAAAAAATCAGAAGAAGTTATCCGTCTAAGCGAAGAGAAGTTCAGAAATATATTTGAAACTATGAGTGTGGGTTATTTCAGAACATCCATAGATGGAAATCTAATAGACCTTAATCCTGCATGTCTCCATATCTTCGGGTATGATTCGCTTGAGGATGCTAAAGCTGCTCTCAACGACAATTCCAACAACGTATATGCAGATCATGATGAATGGGTTCGTATGAGAAATAATATTTCCGATAAAACAGTTCCGGCTGCTTATACTGTAAAATTATTGAAAAAGAACGGGAGCGAATTTTTCGGTAACGTCAGCCTCAGGCATGTGAACTCATCAGACGGCACACCGCTTCATATTGAGGGGCTTGTCGAAGATATTTCTGAACGTATAAAAACTCAGGAGATACTTATACAATCCGAAAAAATGATAACAGTAGCCGGTCTCGCTGCAGGGATGGCGCATGAGATAAACAATCCTCTAGGAATTATTATGCAGAATGCTGAAAACGCAAAAAACAGAATTTTCGGAGACCTTCCGGGAAATATCAGCGCAGCAAATGAAGCAGGCACAGATATCGGAACAATCAGGAAATATGCTGATATGCGGAGAATAAATAATTATCTTCAGGAGATACACGATGCCGGCACAAGAGCGGCAAAAATTGTAAGCAACATGCTGCAGTTCAGCCGGAGGACCGAATCAAAATTCAGTTATCTTGATATAAACGATATAATGGAAAAAGCCATTGAACTCGCCATGAATGATTATGACCTGAAAAAGAAATATGATTTCAGAAAAATATCAATAACAAAAAATTACGGTTCACTTCCGGAGATACAGTGCCAGGAGACTCAGATCGAACAGGTTTTTCTGAATATTTTCAAGAACGCTGCGCAGGCGATGGCCAAAAAAGAATTTTCTGAAAATGAAGGACCATCCCTTAATATCAGAACTTTTTCAAATAACAGTAAAATCACAATTGAAATTGCTGATAATGGTCCCGGGATGGATGAAAACACGCGTAAAAAAATATTTGAACCATTCTATACAACAAAAGAACCGGGAAGCGGAACCGGTCTTGGCCTCTCAGTCTCATTCTATATAATTGTAACCGGCCATAACGGAACAATAACAGCGGAATCATCTCCGGGAAAAGGCTGCACTTTTATTATAACTCTTCCGGAAAAAAAAAGGAATATTTAAAATGAATATGAAACTTATCGTTATTGATGATGAAAAAAATATCCGTGATACAATAAGGGATTATTTTGAGGACAACGGATGGAGTGTTATTACATTCAGTTCCGGTGAAGACGCCCTTGAATTTCTTGAAAAGGAAACAACGGAATATATAATTGTTGACGGGCGTCTTCCCGGCATGACCGGCACGGATTTTATAAGGAAAGCATCCCTGATAAGATCAGGAATTAAATATATTATATATACGGGATCATATGATTTTCAGATTGGTGATGATCTCCGTGCGTCAGGAATTACAGAAAAAAATATTGTGATGAAACCAGTCATGGATTTTACTGATCTGCACAATGCTCTTGAACATATTAATAAATAAATTAACGGTACACGAATGGAATGCGGAGATAAATTAGTTCTCATTGTTGATGATGAAAAAGCTATAAGAGAATCTATATCTGATTTTCTGGAAGACACAGGATGCAGACCCGACACAGCTGCCAACGGCCTCGAAGCAGTTGATATGATACGCGCAAAAAAATATGATGCTGTCATTATAGATCTCAATATGCCGGAGATGGATGGATTTGAAGTTCTTGAGAAAGTCGCTCCTGAGAATCCTAACATGCCTATCATTGTACTGTCAGGAATCGGTGTCATAGATAAGGCCATTGAAGCTATCAGAAAGGGCGCATGGGATTTTCTCCCAAAACCTATCAGCAGTTTTTCTGTACTGCAGTTAACGCTTAACAGAGCTTTTGAAAGAGCGAGGCTCCGGGCAGAAAACAGGTTATACCGTGAGCATCTTGAAGAGGAGGTGAAGAGAAAGACAGCGCAGGTAATTGAAATGAGCCGGTCTCTCATAGCTGCCCAGAAAGAGATAATTCTCAAACTTGGAGATGTTGTAGAGACGAGATCACATGAAACAGGCAACCATGTTCAGCGGGTCTCTGAATATACATATCTTCTCAGTAAACTTTACGGTATGACTGAGGGGGAAGCTCTTGATATAAAACTGGCTTCTCCGATGCACGATGTAGGTAAAATAGGCATACCGGACAATATATTAAATAAAGCCGGCGAACTTACGGAAGAAGAATTTAATATTATCAAATCTCATACCACAATAGGATATTCCATTTTCAACACATCTGAACTTCCGGTTTTAAAACTTGCCGCTGAAATAGCTCTTTACCATCATGAACACTGGAACGGAACAGGGTAT
>Ga0209099_1002878_pt1 | contig 14561 bp, 13 predicted proteins | sample AD_JPNHW2_MetaG_FD_184430 | JGI IMG/M metagenome (GOLD analysis project Ga0209099, IMG submission 184430) | Active sludge microbial communities of municipal wastewater-treating anaerobic digesters from Japan - AD_JPNHW2_MetaG (SPAdes) (version 2) | ecosystem: Engineered > Bioreactor > Anaerobic...
AATCTGTTCCAGCGGAATAAAAGTAAGCATACGAATGCACTTGAGAACATCAGCGTCATCAATATTACGCCAATACTGATAGAACTCATAAGGCGAAGTCTTTTCAGGGTCAAGCCAAACAGCGCCCTTGGCAGTCTTACCCATTTTATTGCCTTCGGAGTTCAACAGCAGAGTAATCGTCATGGCATAAGCATCTTCGCCCAATTTTTTGCGGATCAATTCCGTGCCGAACAGCATGTTGGACCACTGATCATCACCGCCAAACTGCATATTGCAGCCATAATGCTGAAACAGATAGTAGAAATCGTATGACTGCATGATCATATAGTTGAATTCCAGGAAAGACAGACCCTTTTCCATTCTCTGCTTGTAACATTCTGCTCGCAGCATATTGTTTACGGAAAAACAAGTTCCAACCTCGCGTAACATCTCCACATAATTAAGCTGTAACAGCCAGTCTGCATTGTTAACCATAATGGCCTTGTCTTCTCCGAATTCGATGAATTTTTCCATCTGTTTTTTGAAGCAATCACAGTTATGTTGAATAATTTCCGAAGTCATCATGGAACGCAGATCACTACGGCCGGAGGGATCGCCGATATAGGCAGTTCCGCCTCCTATCAGGACGACCGGTTTATTGCCTGCCATCTGCAGACGTTTCATGAGGCAAAGAGCCATAAAATGACCAACGTGCAGAGAATCAGCAGTTGGATCAAAACCTATATAAAAAGTTGCTTTGCCCGTATTAACCAGTTCCCTGATTTGTTCTTCATCCGTAACCTGTGCAATCAGGCCGCGGGCTACCAGTTCTTCATAAATATTCATTACAACACAACCCCTTTTCCAAACTTTTAATAGAAATGCCCTCTGCTCCGAACGGAATAGAGGGCAAAAATTGCGGTACCACCTCTGACTCGAAAATTCCTCACGAAATTTCCCTTTACAAGTGCAATCACACTTTCACGCTTTATCGGGCGTACCCGTCTAACCCTACTGACAGTTCAGGCAGCGGCTCCGGGGTGTATTCATATCAGCGCGTCTGCACCCTTCCACCATCCGGATGCTCTCTGAATGACGTATACTGAACTACTATTCCCTTTCATAGCCTTTAATAATTGATTTCTTAAATTTTAGTTGAGAAAACAAACAAAGTAAAGTCACAATTTACATTTTCATATTGCATCAACATTTTAAATAATATACTAATTATTATTTGTCGGAATATGCTCGGTCCTCATATAACTAAATGTTGCGATCATTCATTTATTAATTCGGTATGTTACGCGAAGAACGTCCCGGCGTAACGACCGGCGTAACACCCACTGTCAATCGTTGATTGCCTCTATGCCGAGACGTTTAAGTTCATCAAGATGATCCCGCATGTTTTTGAGCACTTCCGGAGAGTGTCCCACCCAGTCCAAAACCTCGTCTACCACTCGCAATGGGTGTTGAGTTCGGTAGGACCTCGTTGGGTTTCCCGGAAACTTCTTGTCCGTCAGATTGGGATCATCCTCAATGGGACCAGTGGGCTCTACACGAAAAATTCGACCGGGTTCATCACCCACCGCCAGTTCCGCTCCCCATATCGCCGCATCTAGTGTCGCAGTCAGATAAACGTAGTTGGCCTTCTTTCGCTCGCCATAATTAGAACTATAGCCGGGTTCCAGCAAGTCTCCCGGCTTCAGGTCAGCTTTTGTGCCGTGGTAGAAAGGTCCCGGGTCCAAAGGGCTGTTGCCCTGCAATAAAGTAGACAATTTTATCACTCTCCTCAGCAACTCCATTTAATCTTGGCCGGATTCGGCTCGTCTGCCACAGCCATGGCTTGCAGTGCCGTGGTCATATCAGCACAAACCTCTTCGGCGATTTTATCATATACATCAGCTGTTTCATTCAGCCCAATTTGGTCATAAGCAACCGCAGCCGCCGTATAGAAGTAAAGCCCAATGGAATGTGACAGTGTGTGCACGACCGCAGAAGCTTGCCCGCATGCCCGTGCTGCTGCCTGTGCAGCAGGGTTTGCATCAAGTTCGCGAGCAGCGGCATGGCACTCGTTCAGGATGATATTCTTGACCACAGGAAACTTCACCTTGCCTGCAAGGTATTCGCGCGCAGCGTTCAGCGCGTGTCTTGGGCGATCATCGTTCGGGCAATGCTTCTCGAATATCGGCAGAACATGTGCTTCGGCGTACCCTATACACCAATTGCAGATTGTCGCTTTGCTTTGCGTATCAATTAAGCGCATAAGCGCCACCGTCGACGGCGCATTCACATCGCCAAGCATTTTACGAAGTTTCTTTGCCATAAACAACCTCCAACTCCTTCGTTATCAGTGCTGCCGCTATTCCAAAGGCTTTTAGGCGCCTTACTACTAATGTCTTTTGCGAACTGCCATCTTTAAATTTCGTCAGCAGCTTCTCGCATTTATTGCTTAACAGTTTATGGGTATTTCTGGCGTTTTTCAGTTCCGTTTCTGCATAATGCACCGCCATGTTCTGCTCTTCATGGAACGAATTTTCTAAAAGCGTTACTGCAATGTAAAAAGCTCCAAGTTGTCTGTCCACCCATTTCTTTTGCGAACTGCCCTCTTCCAGTTTTGTCTGTACTTTTTCGCATTTGCTTATCGATGATTTAAATGCTCTAATGGCTTCCTCTAACTCTTTCAGTGTGTAATCTGTGTTCATTTGTTTAATATTCTTGACATCTTAACTACCGTCTCAACGTGGCTCGAGAGGACAGAATGAATGTCATTTGAGCGTATCCGTTCTCGGAAACATATCCACTACGTTTTTGGCACTATCGGTAGGCGGGAACATATCGACCTTCAACTATCACACCATTAAATGTGTTTAGTTAATAATATCGCCTTTGTTTTTAGCTAAATTTTCATGCCATTCTCGTCGCTTAGTAGCTGTCGGTTTCGTCCACTCTGTTTCTTCACCAATAATTTTTAAAGGTTCTTGTGAGCGATAAGAACGCGTTAAGTTACCAGGGAACTTTTTGTCAGTAACATTTGGGTCGTTTTCAAATTCACCTGTAGGTTCTACTATATAAACGCGTTCTCTTCCTTTTCCTTTTGCTAATGCTGCTGCAAGACCTGCCCCATTGACATTAGCAGTGAAATAAATATGGTTCATTTTAAGCCCAGGTTTGTAATTTGAATTTCCACCCGCTATCAGAAAATCACCAACTTTCAAATCTGCCTTTGTCCCATGGTAAAATGGGCCTTTATCTGTTAGTGCACCATTATATGATTTGGCCAATTCATAATTTCTAGTTGCCTGTTCAGAATCACCCAACTCCTCATAACAGTTGGCAATGTTTATATACAACGTGGAGTAAGCACTCTTAACGTTATCATCATCTATATTTTGTGCACACTGTAAGGATGTTTCCATCCATTTTAATTTATCTGTAATATTTTCTTGTATACGAGCTAAATGATAAGCTGCGATAAATCTTTCATAGTCATCCGTTGCTTCGTGCCATGCTTTATGAAACATCGCAATCGCACCCTCACTGTTTCCACAGTCCTCCAATCCCATCCCACTCATGCAGATTTTAATAATAACGTTATTTGGATCAAATTTTTTATTCATCTAATCTTACCTCCAAATTAATTGAATGTTATGATGAGTATATCCAGAACTTCAACTGCTCAAGATCTTCTCCATTGGCTTGCCTTTTGCCAATTCGTCGATTAATGAAGCAGACCAAAATAATCACTATCCCAAATCCCCCAACAAATCTCACTAATATACTATCGAAGTATAGCAGTTGAAATTCAGAACGAACAGTCTATATTTGCAATTTTGTATATGTTATAATTAAAGTGAGGAAGAGTATATTATCAGTGAAGTTAAGCTTTTATTGTTTCGGGGGTGCCTAGCACAACCCGAAATTAGCTACGCCAAACATTCACCAATCGTACCGTTTACGAAAAGGGCACTCTTAATAGGAGCGCCCTTTTCGTAAACATTGATGTAATTAATAGTCTTTTTTCTTTACTGGAATCCAAATTTCGCTTCTATACTTAGGATTCCCAGTGTCTGGACTCTCACTCCATAAAATTTCAGGACCTTCAACCGCCTCGTATCCTGATGATGGAAACCACTCTGAATATATCCTACCCCACACATTTTGAAGTGTTTCCGGGAATGGTCCAATCGATTCAAATACAGCCCAAGTACTAGCATCAATTTTTAATACATCAAATTCTGCTGTTTCATCACTTGAAGTTGCTACACCGATGTAATGATCTAGTTCTCCTCTTTCTTCCATTCTTCCTTCCGAGAAATTAGTGGAAGCACTAATAATACCTGTTGGTTCTACATTTGAAATTGCTTTTAATTGTTTAATAACATCCGTGGTTAAAAGTTCAGTCATTTTTGCAATCTCTGGATTGACACCTTTAAAAATAATTGGAACTCTCTTCTTAAATCCTACTAACTTAAAAGGTCCTTTCTCAACAATACGATAGTTCATTTCGCATCCTCCTTTAATTGATAATTGAAAGGTCATTCGAGGATAAGCTTTTAATTGTGTATTCTCACTCCTTGCCTCAGAAGGGAGAATGCCATGCAGGGAATGAAAAGCACGGGAAAATGAATCAGCCGAATTATAGCCATATTTGACGGCTACATCAATTATTCTCAAATCCCTATCTTTCAGATCAAGTGCAGCCAACGTCAGTCTTCTTCTCCGAATATATTCTGATAAACTTATGCCTGCTAAAAAAGAAAACATCCGCTTGAAATGATACTCTGAACAATAAGCGATTTTAGATACTTCACTATAATCAATTTCCTCTGTTAAGTGCTCTTCAATATATGCCAATGCATTATTCATACTTCTTAAAGAATCCATCAAACAACCTCCTTTCATCATCAATATTATCAGAGGATGCATTTACCCATCCGACAATCTGTGCACAATGTAGTCGACTCACCTTATTCGGGAAACCCTTTAGTTTACATTTGTTTATTCATTAATTGCTCTAACCCTGCTTCGGATGTTAACATTTCAAGATTATTAAATATTTCCTCTTCGCTCCAATTCCACCATTGAAGCTTTAGCAAGAATTCAATCTTTTCGTCACTAAAGCGTTTTTTGATAAACTTAGCTGGATTCCCACCATATATTGAATAGGGTTCAACACTTTTTACTACTGTTGAGTTAGCAGCAATAATCGCACCATCTCCAATTTTAACACCTGGCATTATGGTTACATTTTGACCTATCCACACATCATTGCCAATCACTGTGTCACCCTTAAAAGGAAGTTGTTCTATTGTAGGAGTCACTTTTTCCCATCCACAGCCAAAGATATTAAAGGGATAGGTTGTAATTCCATCCATTCTATGATTTGCACCATTCATGATAAACTTAACACCCGCTGCAATTGCACAGAACTTGCCTATAATGAGTTTATCTCCAAGAAATTCGTAGTGGTGCTCTATATTATCATAAAATTTCTCAGGAGATTATTATTGTCGCTGTAATAAGTGTATTCACCAATCTCAATATTTGGTCTTTTAGGTAGATTACTTATATAGCAAACCGTCTTTATATTTTCATTCGGATAAAGCTTTTTCTTATCTGGCCCCGTCATTGAATATGGGCTCCTTTCAGGTATTCAACCTCATTTACTAGTCTTTGAAGAATCTCTATTCCTTTTCTTGTACAATCTACATTAGTTGATATTAAGGAAATAACCTTATCGACCCTTTCCTTGTAATCGCTTGGCTTGATCTTAAAATCCTCGATCATCTTAACAGCCTTTTTTTCATTTATACAGTATTCTTTATTTACTGCAAATAAGACTTGATTAAGGGAAGATATGCTTCGAAAGCAATGCCCGCAAACATAGGATACATCGTCTTTATCTATATTGTTCTCAGCAAACATTAAAGAGAAACCTGCCTCAAACATAAAAAATTCAGTTAATCCTTTCTGCAAAGCGGTTGGATAACGTTCTGCTTGCTTTTTAAACTCATAAAAGTTTTCATCATTAGCATATAGTATTTTGCTAATCGCTAATTCTCCTCGATACATAGCACTTATATATCCATGGGGATGCCCCGTCTGATAATTAGCAGTAGCAATTCCTTGCTCCGTATCTTTGATTATTTGTACCACCCGTTTAATATCACGTAAAATTAAGTCCACATGATATCCGTTTATGACTAACCATCCGCCGCCATTAATCCAATCACCCCATGCTCCGGGAGGTACAATAAGGTTGCTTCTATTCTCATCATCCAACTCTGTAGCAAGTTGATTAATTACTGTAATGTCAAATAACTCTGAATTGTAATAGATTCCGAAATCTATATCAGAATCCTCTGTATGGGTGCCTCTTGCACGAGAACCCCCTAATACGATGCCTTCTATATAAGGCAAAGAGGATAATTTTTCTGTCACTGATTGAATAATATTATCTATCATACTGAATCACTCCTTTCAATATCAAAAGCTATATCTCATGTTGAGAAACACCTTTTTTGCCATATGTTCCTTATGCTTTACGTATATTTATATGGAAAGGGGGGCCTTCAGAATTCATCTTGAAGGCCTTATTTTCCCTGATTAGTGATCTAAACTACTTAGCGCTTAGATAAAATCCATAATCTTTTTCACTGCCCTACTTACGATCTGTCAAATAAGAAAAGTAAAATAATTATCGGACTAAGTTTAATTTCTTATCTTTGATTTCATAAATCACATTAGCCACATTATCAAGTAGCCGATTGTCATGGGTGATAAATACTATAGTTCCGGCATACTCCTTCATTAGTATTTCCAAAGCCTCTAAGCTTGGTATGTCAAGGAAGTTGCTCGGTTCATCCATTAGTAAGATGTTATATCTACCCATAAGCATTTTAGCTAGCAATAATTTAATAATTTCTCCGCCGCTTAAAACAGATAAGCTTTTTCCAATATCATTCTGTTTCACCCCCATGGATGCTAGCACTGAACGAATTTCCGATACATTGTAATCACAATCCTCCTGCATAAACTCTAGGACATTCTGATTACTGTTGTACTTGTAACCATTTTGTGCAAAGTAACCTATTTTTGCCTTAGGTGAAATAGAAATTCCATCTTCATGGTTTAAGATCATTTGGATTAAAGTTGTTTTTCCGGTTCCATTACTACCAGTTAATGCCACTTTTACTCCAAGCGGAATTTGAAAAGATACATTTTCAAACAATACCTTATCTCCAAATATTTTATTAATTTCCGTACCAGCAATAGGATATGGATTGTGGAGCTCCAATGCTTTACTTTGCCTGAAACGAATCCTACGAATGTCTTCTGGGGCTTCTACTTTTCCTAAGGCCGCAATCCTATGTTCTAGGGACTTAGCGGCATTATGCATCTTTTTTTCCTTACTTCCCATTGATTTTTGATGAGCTAAACGCCCTCCGCCTTCAGTACTTTTTTTCTTTGAAGCACCTTTTGCCTTTTTTTCTATTTTACGGGCCTGCTTTCGCTTTTCCTCCGCAGCCCTTTCCAATCGGGCACGTTCCGCAATAAATTGTTCGTATTCTGCAGACTGGCTCTTGCGTTCTTCCTCTTTTTGGCGAATATAATCAGAATAGTTTCCCCAATACTCAGTGATTTTGCCATCTTTCAGTTCCCATATTTTATCTACTACCTCATCAAGAAAATAGCGGTCATGGCTAATAACTAACAGTGCACCTATAAAATATTTTAGCTGTCCGATTAGAAAATCAATTCCTTCACGGTCTAAATGACTGGTAGGTTCATCCGCTAAAATACCATGAACCTGTGCCGATAAAGCTTGTGCTATTTTAAGCCTTGTTTCTTCACCGCCGCTCATGGTCTGAATATCTAATTGATTAACACCAAGCTTGCCTACAAGTCCAAAATCTTTTTCCTCTTGCAAGGTTACCTTGTCCAACTGAGGGATATAGGCAAGTTCACCTAGACGATTCATTTTACATCCTGGAGGAGTTAATTCTCCTAAAATCACCTTAAATAAAGTGCTTTTTCCTGCACCATTTGCTCCTACTAAACCAATACGGTCATAATCATATACTTCTAAATCGTCTATATCTAAAACATCGCGTCCTTTAAATTCCACACGAATGTCTTTTGCTTTTAATATCAATTCCATAACATTTTCCTCCTGTCTATAATCGCATGTTTTCATTTGCTTGTACGCAGGGAAAACCCTACGATTTAAGCAGGAAGAATTACATGAAAATTAAATACATAAATATGTCCCTCCTATGAATTTTGTTTTAAATCTAATTTTCTAATCTCGGTCATCATCGGGCAAACGATAGCAACGCCAATAATTAAAATACCTGATAGTAAAAACCAATGATTTACACCGATTCTATCAGCAAAAAACCCAGAAAGGATTAAGCCAAGCGGCATAGCGAATGACATAATACTTCCGGTCAAAGAAAATATACGTCCTAAATATTCAGGCTTAATTTTCTCCTGAAAAAGAGCTGTTTGCACACCGCTATAAAATGGCACCGAAAGCCCCATTATTGCACAGCAGACTACAAACATTACAAATCCATTTGAAGGAAGTAATCCTGCAATGGCTAAACTAGCTCCCATCATAAAAAATGAACCCGTTATTAATAGTACACGCTTTTCGTAACTTCCCAATCTTCCTAATATCAAGCCTCCTGCCAGCATACCAGAGGCAAACGCAATTTCGGTGATAGAAATATGCATCGGTGTCCCATTAAAATATTCCATACTGAATAAAGGGTATAGTGCATTAATTGGCATATAAACAAATGTATATAGTGTGCCTAAAAGTAATAAGGCAAATAATCCTTTGTTTTGTTTCAGTACGACAATTCCATCTTTCATTTCTTTTATGAAATTTGGTTTTAAACTTTGCACTTGATCGCCAAGCTTAGGAATACGTACAATTGCTACCGTAATAGACGCAATCACAGCACCCAATACATCGATGGCAATAATAGCATTTAATTCCCAAACAGAATATAACAATGCTGCAACCGCCGGACTAACAATATAGCTTATAGACTGCAAAGACTGACTATAGCCTGCACATTTCGTAAGCTGTTCTTCTGGTACTAAAAGTGGAGTAACCGCATTGAGAGCCGGGGTATGAAAAGCTGTTCCAATGCTACGGATAAACAATACTACCATAACCATCCAGATAGGTAACTCCATATACAATGCAACAATAGCTAGCACGGCCCCAGCTGCTGCGATAATTAAATCAGCACCAATCATTATCTTCTTCCTATCATGACGATCCACTAATACACCAATGGCTGGTCCAAAGACCGCATAGGGTAAAAAACCTACAAGTGAAGCCATAGACAAGACCATCGCAGATCCTGTTTTTTCTGTAAGGTAAAAAATAATCGCCATTTGCAGGATGGCACTAGTGATTAATGATACTGCCTGCCCTGCCCATATTGTATAAAACTTAAGTTTCCAATTGTTGTATTTTTCCATTTATATTATCTCCTGCATATTATTTTGCTTGAATTTCTATTTTGAATAGCATTCTAGGCAATAAAAAATGCAGGCCTAAATCCACAATGTGGCTTTTGGTCTGCATACATACAATATGGAAACATTCATAATAAAGACATAGTTAAATAAAGGTATAGTTAAATGACCTATATCCTCACCGTAACTAATGAATGCTCAATATCGTATAAATAAGCACAACAAAAAAGCCTATCATCGGGGATAGATTCTGCTTTTTTTATTGCCAGCTTATCTTAAACGCATTGAGGCTGTCATAGTTTCGGTTCCTCCTAAATTCTTATTTGTATCAGCGTATATTTTAACACAACAAGTCGTTTTAAGCAACTTTAAAATTAAAAAAATCCAATATTAACCGCCAAAGGGTGCTAGCCCCTAATTGGCGGTTAATATTCTATATCTCTTCGTCAATCTCAATCCCAGACTTGAATTCAACGGTGAGCTTATCTTCATATATCGTTACTTTCTCAATAAGTCGCCTTACTAACTGTTCATCATATTCCTCCAACTCACAGGATTGTTCATTCAAGAAATCAGTCATTTCAGCGATTCGTTGCCTTTTTCCTTCTCGCTCTGCATTTTCAACTAGTGCATTTTGCTTCAATTCACGAAGCCGATAAATTTCATCAGCCACATCTTCATAGTCATTCTTGGACTTTGCTTGGATTAGAAGCTGTTGTTGCAATTCTTCCAATTTGCCATCAATATCAACGGTGGCATTATCATTTTCTTCATTAAGTACGGTGGCTATATTTTTCTGTAACGTTGAGAGGAAGGGTTCTTTGTTAGCCAAAAGTTCGTTAATAGCCTTGACCACTGCTGTCTGTAATATTTCCTCGTTTATGGTAGAGGCCGTACATTCAGACCCTTTTTCCTCCAAACGGCTGACGCATCTCCAAACAATAGACTTGTAACCTCGGTTATTCCAGTGTACTCGTCGGTAAATATCGCCGCAATGACCGCAGTAAACAATACTCGATAAAGCATACTTGCTGCTATAGACTCTCTTTTTACCGCCTTTGCCGCCCCGAAGATTTGCTCTTCGAACCATCTCTTCTTGAACCTGCATAAAAAGGTCGCGTGGAATGATAGGCTCATGGCTGTTTTCTACATAATACTGGGGAACGATGCCGTTATTCTTGACTCGCTTTTTAGAAAGGAAATCAACCGTATATGTTTTTTGTAGAAGGGCATCACCGATGTACTTTTCATTTTGTAGTATTTTTTTCAGCGTTTCTGGCCTCCATTTTGATTTACCTGCCGCTGTTAGAATATCGTCTGCTTCTAGTCCTCTTGCTATCTGTAAAAGGCTCGCCCCCTCAAGGTACTCCCTATAAATCCGTTTAACCACCTCAGCTCCCTCTGGATCAATCACTAGCTGCTTGTTTTCATCCTTGGTGTATCCAAGGAAACGCTTGTGGTTGACCTGAACTTCACCTTGTTGATATCGATACTGAATACCTAGCTTTACGTTTTGGCTTAAGGATTGGCTTTCCTGTTGGGCAAGGGATGCCATAATGGTCAACAAGACTTCACCCTTGGAATCCATGGTGTTGATATTCTCTTTCTCGAAGAACACAGCAATGTTTTTATCCTTTAACTGACGGATGTATTTAAGGCAGTCTAACGTATTTCTGGCAAATCGGCTGATAGATTTTGTGATGATCATATCGATATTGCCTGCCATACACTCTTCAATCATGCGGTTGAATTCATCTCGCTTTTTGGTATTTGTACCTGTGATGCCATCATCCGCAAAAATCCCTGCCAATTCCCATTTCTTGTTTTTCTTAATATAATTTGTATAATGTTCAATCTGAATGTCATAACTTGAAGCTTGCTCCTCACTATCCGTTGAAACACGGCAGTAAGCAGCCACTCGTATTTTGGGTTTGCTTTCACCATTTTTATTATTTCCGATTCGTTGAATTGCCGGAATGACTGTTACATTCCTACTCACTGCCACTTTTTACACCTCGCTTTCTATCAAACTGTAGGCATATTCCGCCTGCTTGTATGGGTCGTCATATTTTTGCACTAGAGGTTTTGCTTTGAACTTTATAGGATAATCCGTTTCCGGTTCATCTTTAGGTTCCCATATCCTTCCTAGCTTTTCTGCTCGTTTTCGTTTTTCTACTCTTGCTTTTTCAAATGTCTCCTCATCAATAATTGGAGGGTAGAATTCATCGCCAAGGTAGTGCTTGTTTTGCAACATCTTACTTGCTGTGGCGTGGTAGCAGTCTATCCCAGCTTTTTTAGCAACATCCTTCAAAGAAAGTCCTGCCAAGTACCCTGAAAATAATTCCCTTACTTTTTCCGCTGCTATATCATCTACAACAGCCTTTCCATCTTCAATTCTATATCCATAGGGTGTGTGACCCATCTAATTCACCAACCTTTCCTTCAATGTGATGCCACATTTTAATTCAAATCCAACTTCCTCTCGTGAAAAAACAATAATCTTCTCTACATAAGCGATGAACTTAATGAAGTTGCAGAAGAAGACATCAACGATGAACCAGATGAAGAACCTTTATGTGAGGAGGTCGTTGTTTAATGCACACCAATACTAAGGAAAATGGTTTTGAAACCCTTATTGTAAACTGGCTTGTTCAAAAAAATCATTATGAGCAAGGTTTAAACTCTGATTTCAATCAGGATTATGCAATTGATGAGGCGCGCTTATTCCGCTTTCTTGTTAATACACAAGCAGAAGTGATAAAAGAACTTCATATTCTAGACAGTGCATCTGAAAAGAAAAAATTCCTCGACCGCCTCAGCAAGAAGATTTCTGATGATGGTGTTGTTGAGGTTTTGCGTAAGCCGTTTAAATACAAACATAAAAGTTTAGATTTATATATGGTTTTGCCTTCTGATGGAAACAAAAGAGCTTCAGAACAATATGAAAAGAACATATTCAGTGTAACGCGACAATTGCAATATTCTAAGCAACATAGCCGCCGTGCACTTGATATGACTATTTTCCTAAATGGATTACCAATTATGACTTTTGAGCTTAAGAACCAGCTCACTAAACAAAATGTCCAGGATGCAATACACCAATATAAAACTGATCGTGAACCATCAGAACTTATTTTTAATTTTAAACGTTGTCTTGTTCATTTTGCAGTCGACGATAACGAGGTCTATATGTGTACCGAACTTAAAAAGGAGAAGTCCTGGTTTCTGCCTTTTAATAAAGGTTATAACGATGGTGCGGGTAACCCTCCAAATCCAAGCGGAATAAAAACGGACTATCTTTGGAAAGAAATTCTAACCAAGGGTGAGCTTTCAAACATACTTGAGAACTATGCACAAGTGGTCTGCGAGGAAGACGAAGAAACAAAGAAAAAAACCTATAAACAAATTTTCCCTCGTTATCACCAATTACAAGTTGTTAAATCCCTTTTGGCTGAAGCAGCACATCAAGGGGTCGGACAGCGTTATTTGATTCAACATAGTGCAGGAAGCGGTAAATCCAATTCTATTGCATGGCTTGCTCACCAGCTTGTTACGTTGAGAAATGCAAACGGAGATGTGTTTGATACCGTCATTGTAGTTACGGATCGCATTAACCTTGACAAACAAATAAAAAATACGATTCGTCAATTCATGCAGGTCTCCTCTACGGTTGGCTGGGCCAAGGATTCCTCTGAATTGAAAAAGCTACTTGATGAGGGTAAAAAAATTATAATCACAATTGTGCACAAGTTTCAATTTATTCTAGACGACATTACTAATATCCACAAAAATAGTAAGTTTGCCATAATTATTGATGAGGCCCATTCTAGTCAAAATGGCAGTCTCTCTGCTAAAATGAATATTGTTCTTTCTGGTAATGTTTATAGCGAAGATGATACAGTTGAAGATAAAATCAATAGTTTAATCGAAGGTAAAAAGATGGCTTCTAACGCCAGCTATTTTGCCTTTACTGCCACACCAAAAAACAAGACACTTGAGATGTTCGGTATGCCTTTAGTCGATGAGAATGGTAAGCCAGTCTATAACGAGGACGGTACAAGAAAAGCAAGACCACATTATATTTATACAATGAAACAAGCTATTGAAGAAAAATTTATTTTGGACGTATTAAAATATTATACGCCATACCAAAGTTATTATCATATTATCAAAACCGTAGAGGATGACCCCCTATTTGATAAAAAACGTGCTCAGAGCCGTCTTAAGTACTTCGTTGAATCGAATGAATTTGCTATTCAAGAAAAAGCTAATATTATGGTAGAACATTTTCACACTGATGTACAAATGAAAATTGGTGGTAAAGCTAGGGCTATGGTTGTGACTAGTGAAATCAAACGAGCTATAGAATATTATCATGCAATTAATCGTTCTTTAAAAGAACGTAAAAGTCAGTACAAAGCCATAATAGCGTTTTCCGGTGATGTTGTTTGGGAAGGGCAAACAGTAAATGAAGCTTCTCTCAATGGTTTTCCTAGCACAAAAATAGAAAAAATGTTTAAGAAAGAACCATATCGCTTTTTAATTGTCGCCAATAAGTTTCAAACAGGTTATGATGAGCCTCTGCTACATACCATGTATGTAGATAAAAAACTAGCAGATATTAAAGCTGTACAAACACTATCTAGGCTTAATCGTTCCTATAATGGTAAAAACGATACATTTATTTTAGACTTTGCGAATGATCCAGAAGATATCAAGAGTGCTTTTGAAAAGTATTACAAGACCACTATTCTTTCTGGTGAAACAGATGTAAACAAACTGTTAGTGCTACCGCATACTGTCCAGCAATAGACGGTGTAAGTTGTCCGGAATTTGACGGAATTACTGGCCAAGGAACACCGCCTTTTTGTTGCTTAAGTTAATTCACCCTGAATAACCAACTTGACCATATGATCATCAATAATCCTTTTCCCATTCTGGGCGCCATATAAAAGGCAATGCGTGCAAACCTTGTTGATCAACCGTGCAGTTCCGCTGGAAAACTTGAATATCTCATCAATTGCGTTATCCGTGAAGATATCATGGTCAGCACCGGCGTAAGCAAGATGTCTTTGAATATATTC
>Ga0209099_1002879_pt1 | contig 14561 bp, 20 predicted proteins | sample AD_JPNHW2_MetaG_FD_184430 | JGI IMG/M metagenome (GOLD analysis project Ga0209099, IMG submission 184430) | Active sludge microbial communities of municipal wastewater-treating anaerobic digesters from Japan - AD_JPNHW2_MetaG (SPAdes) (version 2) | ecosystem: Engineered > Bioreactor > Anaerobic...
TTGCGTTCAACTCAAAAATTGTAAAATCATACGCTAATGTGCTGAGGTAGCCTCCTCCTGCCAATAAAATATTATTATTAGGTTTAAGCAACATTGCGAACGCCCTGTCGTGTCCATTGAAACTACCATTATAAACATTAACTCCATCGCTGGAAAATGTAACGTCCATTGTTCCATCACTGTTAATGCGGCAAGCCCAATAGTCAGAGTCCCACTGTAAACCAGGGAAATCTCTCCAACCGACTGCACTGATTTTGCCATTTGCCTGAACTGCTAAATCTTCTACTGAATAGAGATATTGATAATCAAGACTTGTTATCCATAACAGACGAATTCCATTGCTGTTGAAAGTGTTGTCAAGAGTTCCATTACTTAAATATCTTGCAACTACTGGTTTAGAAACTGATGAACTGATTATTGTTGCGCCACCAACAATGATGTTACCTGTAAGTTGGTGTATTTTCACAACCTTTATTTCGTCTTGTTGTGAATTTTCAAAGTCTGTCAGCACAATACCATTGCTACCAAAAGTGTTGTCCAAAGAACCATCATTATTATATCTAACCAAAGCCGCATCTTTATTACTTCCATTGTCGCTGTAACCTGCTAAAACTATTTTACCATCAGATTGTAGCGCAACGCTGTATGCTATATCATCACTGCCAGTTTGCAAGTCGGTAGTTATTATGCCATTGTTGCCAAATGTATTGTCTAATGAACCGTCAGAATTGTAACGGACTACCGCAAAGTCTTTGCCTGTTACAGTGCTTGTAGAATGACCTGCAACAATGATTTTTCCGTCAGTTTGAATAGCAACACCGTATGCTTTGTCTTGTCCGGGTGTTATTGAGGTAACCACTTTACCCCCGTTACCAAATGTCGGGTCAAGTGTCCCCGCAGGTTGCGCCAACACGTTCAACGTTGTCAACACAGTCAAAATTGAGATGATGTTTTTCATAGCTATTGATTTTTATTGTTTGCAATTTTATGTTCGTCAAAGTTAAAAATTCTCATTGTTCAATCGTCTTTTCGAGGTGGGGTGTCGCTCTTAACTTGCCGCCAACGGTTTGCAGCTTGACGCAGTGCGGGTTACCTGAACTTTCCTGCGGGAGATGAACTCCAAAATTCCCACTCACTTTCTGCGGGGTTACACCCGCATTGCGTTCAAACTGCTTGTTGTGTGCCGTTTTATCATGCTCTCATATACCACTTTGCAAAAATACCATTTATTTTGTTTGAAACTCTGCTTTTTAAATGCTTTTTTGCTCATCTATTATTTGATATTTTACTATTTCTCCACATATACTTTTTGGTATTTTACCCCTTTATCATCGTCAGCAACATTTTAAATTGTTTTGTTGCGTATAGAGCATGGGGAATATTTGCGGGCATAATGATTGATTGTCCGGCTGTGAGTATCATCGGTTTTCCTGCAATTGAGATTTCGGCTTCTCCTTCGAGTATTTCGACCATTGCATCGAATGGAGCGGTGTGTTCGCTTAGTCCTTGCGCTTTGTCGAATGAGAAAAGCGTGATATTTCCGGCTTCATTTTTTAGTATTTGTTTGCTGATAACTCCGCCGGCGGCGTATTCTATCATTTGTGCCATGTTGAGTATGGCTCCTTTTTCGAATGTATTGTCCATGTTATTCATTTTTAAAATTGTTTATTTTTATTCCCATTCTCCTGAACAGGCGCATTTTGGCATTTCTTTTTTTAGTATTTGTGTAATGTAAAATTCGGAGATTTTATTTTTGATTTCAAATCTTGTGCGGTAGAATTGGTCTTTGATATATTCCGGTGTTCCTTCTGCTTTTGATGGGTCGGAAAATGCTAAATGTATGCGATGTTTTACTTCGCCTATAAATACGGGACACGTTTCGTTTGCTTCGTTGCAGACGGTTATTACATAGTCCCATGTTTGGTTCGTGTATTCCGTGATATTATGCGGTTTGTGGGCGCTAATGTCAATCCCTGCTTCTGCCATGACTTCAACGGCTATTGGGTTTACTTCGATAGCCGGTTCTGTTCCGGCTGAATGGACTTCGAGTGATTTGTCGAATGATTGCAGAAAGCCGTGTGCTATTTGACTGCGGCAACTGTTGCCTGTACAAATGATTAGTATTTTCATCTTTTTCGAATTTATAAATTATATCATTAAAATATTTGTCATAACCGATTCTGTTTTGTGATATTTTGTTATGCGTTTATTCAGTACAACAACTACCGCTTGTTTGGGTAGATTCTTCCGTTGAACAACAATTGTCTGCGGCTGGTATTTCGGAAGAACTTCCTTCTTTAAACCCAATAAGCAGAATTATGATTATCGCCACAGCGCCTACCCAAAGGAATATCTTTTGAAATAAGATTGATTTTGATTTCTTTTTGGGAGAGACTGTAGAACAACAACTATTTTCTTCTACGGTTTCGGTACAGCAATTTTTCTTTTTTCTAAAATAGATTTGATAGAATCCGAAAAGCAAAGCCACGATTGCTAAGCCGATAAATAACCACCTGTATTGGGCAAAGAAACTTAGTTGAGATGCTCCAATTCCTAAAGATGCGAGTATTCCCGCTAAAATCGGCAATCCGCAACAACTAACTACGCCAAGTAAAGCTAATATTGATGAGAATATTCCGATAAGGGTTGAACCTATGGTTTTTGATTTTCCTGTGTTTTCTTTTTTAGTCATACATATTATTGTTTAATTTATTGGATTTGGGCAACAAGCATCATTTTCTTTTTGCTTTTGCCTGTCTTTCTTGTTTTTAAATTGAATATTTTGAATAACACTTAACCGCAAAGCAAACGTATTGACCAATTGTATTTCCTCAACTTTATGAAAAACGGGAATTTCTCCGGAACAGGCAATATATGTCTGCTTAATTTTAAAAGTAAGATGAGGTGTTAAAGATATTACGTGATAGCCTGTTCCGTATAGTTCCTGATTGTTTTCTCTTTGGGAACGCCCTTTGTACTCGTATCCGGCTTGCAAACCAACAGTTAGAAACCTAAACGCTTTATAATTAGCATCTACAGACAGATATAGTGTATTTCCAAATTTGTAATCAAAGTTTTTGGATTTAATTCTTTGAGCGTATTCAAAGAAATTGAAAGAGGTGAGAAAAAAATCATTTGGCAGATTGGCGTAAAAAAAGATACCGCCCGTATATCTGAAACTTCCTGATGATGGTTGCATTGTAATGGGCAGTTTTATGTCGTCAACTTCCTGGTCAAATTTACCAATTGGAAATTTGACACTTACAAAAGGAGCTAATTCAATTCCTTTTTTCTTATTCAGATAAGCTTTATAGCTTATATTTATATCCAAATCGCCCAATCCATGTGCAGTAAGATTGTCAAAACCTTCATGTTTAAAATTTTCGGTTTTGTTGATGTAAAACCCTAAGTCGGCTTTTACCGATAAACGTTCCGTAATGCCATATCCAACATTTAAACTCAAATAGTTATAATTGGAATTATCCAATACCGCCGGAAAATCTATATCGGTTTTCTTGGTATTTTCAAAATATCTGTTTGAGTAATTATATCGGTAATTCAATCCGATTTTCAGATTGTTTTTATCCGTAGTATTATCCAATCCCGAAACCGAAATCGGATTCCCTGCGCCACAACACTGTCCGAATGAATGATTAAAAGACAACGAGATTATTGCGGTGCATAACAATATTTTCAGAAAAATATTTCTCATCGGTAAACTTCTACTTCAACGCTTTTACTTTTTTCGCCTGTACTGTTAGATGCTGTGCAGGTTATTGTATTTTTGCCGATACATGAATAACAACCCCAATAAATTACTTCATTGGGATTGTCTGTTTTTACCATTGAGCCGCTGTTTTTCTGCCATTTATATTCGAGGCTGTCTCCGATTACGGTTGCCTTTATCCAAATGGTATCCCACACCTTTGCCCGATAGGTTGACGCTTCCAATGAAATAAATTCAATTGATTCTGATGTGTCTTCCGGTTCTTCGATATATTCCTTATTGCAGGAAAATATTATCAAGGATATAATTATCCCAAAACTTGCTACAAATATTTTTGATTTTAACGTGTTCATTTCTTTTTTTCTTTTAAAATTTCATATATATCCAATTCATAACCGCTCTGAAAGCCTGTCCTTTGCGTTATAAGTTCGCCTTTAGAATCGTAAATGAGTATATAAGGAATGTTCGGCACACTCAATGCTCTTTTAAAATCTGAATTGACGTCTTGCAAAAATTCCAATTCCCAACCTTTTCCGTTTACGGTTGGTTTTACTTTGGCGGAAGTACGACTGTCATCAACAGAAACGGCGTAGATTTTTACGCCAAATTCATCTTGCCAATCTTCGTAAACTTCGGATAAAGCGTCCAACATTTTTTCATTAACAGGACAACAGGATTTCCAAAAACAGATAATCATAGGTTTTCCGTCTGCTTTGATGGTTGAACTGCTGATACTCTTTCCGTTTAAGTCTTTTAGGTTTACTTCGGGGAATTGTTGTGCATTCACTATCCCGAAAGATAAAACAAAAAACATGAATATTGATAATTTTTTCATCTTTGTATTATTTGAGATTTAGAAAAACGTTCCGTAAACCATGCCCGAAATAGTCGCCATAATAATGACAAGAACTACAAAAACGATTGTTTTTTGTGTTCCCATTACGCTTTTTATTACCAACATATTGGGTAATGACAAAGAGGGTCCTGCCAATAATAAAGCTAAAGCGGGTCCTTTTCCCATTCCCGAAGCCAACAGTCCTTGAATAATCGGCACTTCGGTTAAGGTTGCAAAATACATAAATGCTCCCACAACACTTGCAAACATGTTAGACCAGATAGAATTTCCACCCACCGCCCAACTTATCCATTCGTTGGGAATAACGCCCGCAATGGAAGTGTCACCATGTGTAGAACCCAATAAAAATCCGGCTGTTATAACACCCACCGCCAATAATGGCATAATCTGTTTGGCAAATCCCCAAGCTGACAACGTCCAAGCCTTGTTATCTTCGTCTGTTTTATCTAAAAGTGTCATAATGCTCAATGAGGCAATAGCTACTACCATAGGAACCAAAGGTACAAAAGCAGGATTTGAAATAAAGATATTCGATAAAACAGCAGCTAAAATAGTTGCTCCAGCTCCACCCGCGACCCAAAACCATTTAATTTTGAGGATAGCAATCAAAGAATAGCAAAGCAATAAAGCCAAGCCTCCTGTGATAACCCATTTGTAGGTAAAAATGTAATACCACAAACTACTTGTATCGCTTGCGGCTGGTGCTCCCCAATTGGCAAAGACTAATATCAAGACTAATGTAAAAAAGTGAAAAGAGGTTTTCCACATTGGACGTTTTTCAGGAACGGGCGGAAAGTTCATCTGCTCTTCTTTTTTGACTTTTTCCTCTTTTCGATAAATGAAAGCCATTACTAAACCAATAATAATGGAGAACGAAATAGCTCCAATCATTCGAGCAATGCCCATTTCAAAGCCTAAAATTCGTGCTGTTAATATAATTGACAGAATGCTGATGGCAGGACCTGAATACAAAAAAGCGATGGCAGGACCTAAGCCGGCGCCTCGTTTGTAGATGCTCGAAAATAACGGCAAAATCGTACAAGAACATACCGCTAAAATAGCTCCCGAAACGCTGGCAACAGTATAAGAAAGCCATTTTTTTGCATTCGCTCCAAAATATTTTAATACAGCTCCTTGAGAGACAAATATTGAAATTACGCCCGCAATAAAAAACGCAGGCAGCAAACATAAAATTACATGTTCTTGTGCATACCATTTCGATAAGTCGAGTGTTGCCTCAATGGCGGTCATAAAAATGGGATTCCCTACAGGGAGAAAGAAAACTGCTACAAAAATAGCGATAATCCAAAAGAGGATTTTTATTTCTTTTTTTGTTTCCATATTATTCTACATTTAAAAGTTTACGAATTTCCGCTTCCGAAGGGACATATCCTTTGATTTTTACAACTCCATCTACGACTACTCCAGGTAAGCTCATCACATTATACTTCATAATTTCCATAATGTCCTCTTGTTTGGATAGTTTTATGTCTAATCCGTTTTCTTCTATTACTTTTTTTACTGTTTCGTAGGTTGTTTTACATTTGGCACAACCAGTACCTAATACGATGATTTCCATATCTAATATTTTTTAAAGTTATATACTAATGACGATATAATAAATTCCGATAATGATAAAAATAGCGGCGACAATTCGTTTAAACCACTTTTGGAAACTGCTCATTTTGTTGTAAAACTTACCCACGTTTGACATGCTATAAGCCAACAGATAAGCAATGATAATGACAGGTAATCCTGTAGCTATTGCAAAAATGACCGGTAAAATCAATCCCGAAGGACTGGCAATGGTCATCGGAATTAATACTCCGAAATACAAAACTCCGCTGTATGGACAAAATGCCAACGCAAATAAAACACCTAAGAGAAAAGCATTTAGATAGTTTTTCTTGCGTTTTTTTTCGCCAACATTGGCGGTAAGTTTATTTAGTCCGGGAATGTTGATTTTAATAATGTCTAACATCAAAATCCCAATGATTACTAAAGCGATACCCAACCACATTCCACCGATATTTTGCAAAAAACGAGCAACTTGGAATTGACTCGCTCCGAAATAGAAAATCATTCCTAAAGCGGTGTAACTGAAAGTTCTTCCTAATGTATAGAAAATGCCATTCAGAAATACTCGTTTTTTATCGCCAATATCTTTGCTAAGATACGCTGTTGCAGTAATGTTTGTAGCCAACGGACACGGACTAAAAGCAGTCATCAATCCGAGAATTAACGCTGTGAAAATAGGCCAGTTAGAATTGTCAACTAATTGCTGTAGAAATTCCATGTCATTTCAATATTTCGTTGATTTTGTCAACCAATTCTGTTTCAAATTTTGTTTTGTCGCTTGACCTTGCATAACTTCTGATAATATCCGAAATGTCGGTTGAAGTTTCTTTCTTTTTGGCAGTTTTGACGATTACAACAGTTTGCGATTTTGCGTTGTATTTTGCTACCAAATCTTTGTTGGCTTCATCTGTCAACGCAACTTGTTTGAATGTTACATTTCCGTTCGGGAAATTCTTTTCAATAATGGCTTTTACTTCGTTTTCCAAATTGTTACAGGCAGCCGCTTTACAACATGCTAATTGTGCTTTGAAATACAGTACTTCTACATTACTTTTTTGTGCGAAAACGCCGATTGTGATTAGTGCAAAGAAAGCACTTAAAATGACTTTTTTCATTGCTATTAATTTAAAATTTCAGTTAATTTATTGATTTAATCTTTTGTTTACTTCGTTTTTTATTAAATTGGTAAGGCTTTCGGGATTGCTTACCGCTGTTGCAAATGCTTGTTCGGTAATATCGACAAAGTCATCTCCTTTTGCGATAATCAAGGCATTCCAACTTACTTCATATTTCTCAAACAGGTTTTCGTATTCCTTTTCAGTTGTAAGAATTTCTGAAAACTTTACATTCGCGTTGTTGGAATATGCTGTTTCAACAGTTTCTTTGGTAACGTTTCCAACGGCGATACAGGTTTTGCAACGCTGTTTTCCGTGGAAATAATAGACGTTTACAAGGTTAGCATCGACAACTTCGGAAGAAGTGCCTTTGTTCCTTTCGGTAGTTTTCGTTCCGCTTCCTCCGCAGGAGGCTAATAATACGAAGGCGATAAAAGCCATTAAAATATTTTTTTTCATACAATTACACTTTTATATTTATACAAGTTTAAATTTTATTTATTAGCAACAACCTCCACAATCACAGACTTTCTTTGGCTTAACTCCTGTTACTGTGATAGAAAATATTCCTGCCTGATTGGTTTTAAATTCATTGATGGCTTTTTCGTCCAAATGTTTCTCCAAAATTTCATCGGGAATAAGGATTGTTTTTTCTTTTCTGATTTCGATTTTTTCAAAACCTGCATTGGCGATTTCTCCTAAATAATCACTCTTTTGAATAGCGCCCGAAACACAACCTGCGTAAAATTCAGCAACTTCTTTTAGTGAATCCGGTAATTGCCCCATCAATACAATATCTGAAATACAGAAATGTCCGCCCGGTTTTATTACACGAAAAATTTCATGGAAAATCTTGTCTTTGTTGGGAAGCAAATTCAAAACGCAATTGCTGATGACAACGTCTATCGAATTTCCGCCAATGGGCATGTCCTCAATGTCGCCTTGACGGAAAGATACATTATTATATCCCATCTTTTCTGCATTTTTGCGGGCTTTTTCCAACATGGCTTCCGAAAAATCAATGCCGATTACTTTTCCTGTTTCGCCCACTTCGGCACGAGCAACAAAACAATCGTTTCCTGCTCCCGAACCTAAATCCAAAACCGTAGCACCCTTTTTAATTCCCGCAAATTGCGTAGGGAGTCCACAGCCTAAACCTAAATCGGCGTCAGCATTATATCCTTCTTCTTTTGTATAATCTTCGTTCATGATGTTGTAAACTTCAGTTGGATTTCTCGAACAGCAACATGATGAATTATTTTCTTCTCCTTTTAAAGCAATTTCGGTATATTTTTGTTTTACCATTTCTTTGATTTCGTTTTCTTTGTTATTCATTGTATTTATTATTAGTAATTCGCAAAACTACGAACATTTATTCTAAAAAATATATTGATTTAACAGCAAGTTTCATTGTTCTTTAGATCCGAAAAGAAAGCGGAAAATTCTTTTTGCGCAATTATCCAATTTTCTTTGTTGATACAATATTTTACTTTGGGCGTTTCGATTTCTCCTTGAATCAATCCCGCTTCCTTTAATTCTTTTAAATGTTGTGATACGGTTGCTTTCGCAATAGGCAGTTCATTATGAATGTCGCCAAAATAGCAAGTATCCAATGAAGCTAAGAATTTCAGTATAATAATTCGCGTAGGATGTCCCATTGCTTTGGCAAAGCGAGCCAATTGTTCTTCTGTCGATTTGACATTTTGTTTTTCACTCATACCATATAAAATTTCTGCAAAGATATAACTATTTCTTATATGTTCGCAGATTTACGAACATTATTTTTTGTGAATTTATTTTTCCTCTTTTTTCAGGTTACGCACTTCGCTCGCAAATGGCACACAACGTTTTGCAGCTACAAGAAGTTGGCGATTTCGATGCACTAAACTGTCTGCCAGCACAGAAGTTGATACGAAGCACAAAGCTTCATTTAACCACTGAACCGCCAATTTCTTGTAGGTGCTGTTATGCACAGGTATTCCGTCAGTTTGTGATGTCATCAATTATAGTTATTATTTTTTCAGCTCTTTTTTCTTGAAATGTCAAGTAGTCATTACCTTGATAAATTGTTTTGTCAATTGGTAAAATATTACTTTCTAGAATGTTTTTAAAATCAGCTTGCGGTATAAGGTTGAAGAAATAATCTTTCGGTTCTTTTTTACTGATTTTTTTATTAGAGTCCGAAGGGAGAAAACAAAAATTAATCAAGCTATTAATTTTATTACTTGAAAGTCCTTGTCTGGTTAGAAACGCACGTGGAAAAACGTGATGGTACTCTTTTCTGTTAAATTCCGCTAATGAAATATCTAAATCAACTTTTGTTCCTTTCATTAAATCTAATGGTGCTTTTTGAGCCATTAACAATAGAAAAGCACGAGATAAGGAGTTCCCCTTACTAAATTGAGTCACAATAAGTTCAGACTTTGTTACATTGTAGGAATAATTAACTATATCGGAAAAATCATTATTTCTTATTTTAATAATAGTCTCAATGTCAGCATTCATTTTGCTTGTTGTCATACCCGTTGAATACCTATTCGAAAATGAAGTTCTCCAGAACCATTGTTTAAGTGCTTTTAATTGTTCCGCTTCAATTGTTCCTGTAATCGAATAAAACTTTGTAATTGCTACAAGTTGTTGGATAAAAGGTAAAAAGTCTGAATTTATACAACTTAAATCTGTCGACAAGAAATCTATTGCCTTTTTTATGGAAGTGCAGAATACATTCCAATTATCTCTTACACTTTCACCTGTCAATTTAAGAACTGACTGTGTTGTTGTGTCATCCTGTATAACTCCTGAAATAGCTTGTAAAATTATGTTATATGGGATTGTCCCAAAACCTTTTTCTTCAAGTTCAGTCGTTAATACGTTAGTAGATTCTAATAAATGAAAATCATCCGTCCAAGTCCAAGCGGTCATTAAGTCAACTGTAGAAAGCTTGGTGCCAGTATTGTTTATTCGCTCGAAAATAATCCCAACTTCTTCTTTTGTTCTGTATTTTATTGTTACAACTGGTATTTCATAATTCAAAAATTTAGAGCAAAGTTCACTAGCTTCTGTGTGGTATTTTGAATTAAGCTTACTAAGAGCAGGAATGAGCTTTGTTGTGTCGATTAAGTTTTTTAGAGATATGATGCTTTCGCTAGTATTGTCTACTTCAGATAGTGGTAAAAATTTCCTGTTTTCAAAATCGTAATAAATCTCAAAAATATTTAGGTTAGGGTTATACTGTTCGGTTTGAACGTCTTGTTCAGCACGGTCGCTAAAAACGGCATAAATTGAAGATATTCTTTGTTGTCCATCCAATACGTAATTAACTGGATATTCGATTTTTGTATCTGGAATTAGGTATCCAGCAATGTTTCTTGTATGTTTTAGTCTGTCACTTGTGTACCATAAAAGAACACTTCCAATTGGGAAATTGGTTACAATACTGTCCAATAATTCGAGTATTTGATTCTGTTTCCAAACATAAGCCCTTTGAAAAGCTGGAATCCTTACGTCTCCTGAATCAATTCGTTTAATCAGTCTATCAATTTTTTCGGCTGTGGGAGTTAGTTCCGGTGCTTTCATATTATATTTTGTTTTCTGTTTTTATACTTGTGCATAACGTTTTGCCGCTTGCCGCAGTGGGGATTTCGGAGCACTTCACTGTCAACCAAGCACAAATGTTGATAGAAGCACTGCAATTGATTTAACCACGTCAGCCCCCATTGCGGCAAACGGCTGTTGGCGGCTGCCTTTATTTTGTTTGTCTTTTAGCTTGCTTATTTAGGTCATACAATAGATTTGTTAAGTTTTGGTCTTTTCTAAAACGGTCAACTTTTTTTATTATTTGATTTACGAAGCTCTCTGTTTGATTTCCTGCAAACCAAGCAAGTTTGTCAAGCTGAGAATTGTCAAAATTAGAATCGTAAGGACTACCAAAACTGTAATTCCTATATTCCATTGCTTTGGTATTTTGCTCAAACTGTCTATCAACTCGGTCAAAAGCTGAGAGTAAAAGTGAATATTCTCCTTTTAGTAAGTCATTTATTTTTTCTGTATCGAAAGCAGTGGTGTCTTCAATATGTAGATGGAATTCAAATGTCCAACCAATGGCCAATGCTAATGAAGATTTACCAAAGTCTTTCAAATACCAACGAATGTCGTAAGATTGATTTCCCCAAGGCTCGCACACCCATCCTTCAACAGGATTCGAATTGAAGTAGTTTAATAACGGCTGTTTTAATTTCTGAAAATAAAGCCATTTAATTGTTTCTTTTTGGTTCGCCAATTCAACAAAAGCGTTCCATTTTTCGGAAGTGTCAAATATTCCGATTGCTTGATTGAGTAGTTCTTTTTGCATATTTTTTAGTTCCAGTATTCAATATATTGTTTTACATATTCTCTAATCCTGTGATTGTCTTTGGGTATTTTATCCAATGAAATTTGCAGCCATTTACAAATAAAGTCGCTAAACAAAATATGTTTCGCTTTTAGAGGAATTTCATTTGGTAAATCATCTCCCCATTCAGTAGGTTTTGATAAAGTGTTTGTTGTTGGTATTTTCCAATGTTCTGGCGATAAATATAAAAGTTGATAATATCGTTCAGGTGGATTTAAAATATAATCGTTGGGTAAATGTCTTTCAGATATTGTCCTATAAATTTCTTGATACCAATATCTGTAAAGTTGGTTATTTTGGTCTCCTGCGTAATTAGATTTATTTTCTATTACTATAACAGAGTGAGGTTGCACTCTTTTTAGTAAAACGTCTATTCTCCCTTTTTCCGATGTAACTATCCAATTTTCATTTTCGCTAAGACGTTCAATTTTTAACAAGTCTAAAAATTCGTTTAAAAAGAGATGTCCTTGCCCGTGTTCAGCATTAGGGTTTAAAAAATGAGCTAATAAAAAACTATGTTGTGTTTCTCCAATACTAAACAAAGACAACATATTAAAGTCGCAACTTGTTTCTTTATTTTTTATGATTGACTGTGTGTTTATTTCTAAAATATTTTCAACTAACTCAGTCGTTTTTTGAATAAAAGTTTTTTTATAGTCAGACTGATTTTGTAAATGGATATTAGTTGTTTTCTCTATTGAAGAAATTACATTGTCCAAAAAGTTATGGCTAACTTTTGTGAACTCATTTATTGTGTTGTCTGCAATATGTAAATTTATTTCTTTCAAATCTCTAAATTGTCAATGTAAACGTGTCTATTAAGGTTGCCGCCAACGGTTGCGTGTATGAAACGTTTGGCATTCGAAGCGATTACCTATCAAGTTACAACTACTTTTGATACGAGCTGAAACGCTTGATAAACCACTTACTGCCAAATGTTTTATACACGTTGTTATGCGGTCGGCTTTCTATTCAAATGCCTTGTTGTCATATAATTGTTTATGTATTGGTTTTATCATTTCAGTTTCGTCAATTCCATTTAGAAGCCCGTATTTTGTCACTAATGGTTTGAACCCTTTACCCTTCTTAAAAAGACAATTATACATCAATAATTGAATTTCTGGTGTCGAAAGTTGAGCACGCACTAATTTAGAATAATGATTTTTGTCAATTTCTTTACTATCATCTATGTATTTAATTAGATAGTATAAGTTTCTGAAATAAAAACCAAATTTCTTTCCCTCCTTTTTATACAGTTTTGAGAAGGCATTGTCAATTTTTTGCTCTTCGTCAAGGTGCGGATTTTGTTGCTCAACTTCTTTTAAATATGTCTTTAAATACTTTTCATACAAAAACTCAAATGCTTGCCTTCCTTCTTTGAATTTTGTTTCCTTAATATCGTATGAAATTTTTACGTTGTTACATATGTTGTGATGAAATTCAATATGCTTGATGATTCGGTTTTCAGTTTCTGCTTTATAGTTTTCTGAATTTTGATTTGCAATAGAAAGTAAAACACCAACAAAAGCTAAAAGTCCTAGCAATGGACCAATCACTCCGCCAAGGTATTCACCAAAGTTTGACCATTCAGAAGATTGGTCAGAAACACTGAAGCCAACAAAAATGGGATAGATAAATGTCAAAACGAGGCAAAGAAATATAAGTATTCCAGAAGCCCAATAGTAGTATTTAATATTATTCTTCATAATCGTCAATTTCTGTGTCTGTTAAATAAGTTTGATAATCAGGCTCTTCAAGAACTATACAACCTTCTTCTTTATACTCGGAATAATTCAAAGCCATAGCAGGGTATTCCCAAAAGTGAAATTCAGCAATGATGTGATTTTCGCAATTATCACAATCAAATTCCAAAATACCTTCGTATTCATTCTCTGTTCCCATTTGTCTGTCTGGGTCAGAAGCAATACATTCATACTCCAATTCGTTGTTTTGAAATTCGTGTATTTTATCGCAGTTGTTGCATTTAAGTCTTATCATAATTTTGGTTGGATTAATTTTTATAGTTTTTGCATCCTAAACTCATAAGTTTCTAACAAGAATGTTGTCATTGTTCCAGCTAAATTTACAGCAAGCTCAGCGTGTCGTGAAGTAGGCTTAACTTGTGAACTCTTTTTTCCGTGAGAGTCACTAAGTTTATTTCTTAATGCGCCTAGTCCTTCTACAACTGTTTGGCATCCACCTAAAATCTGTTTAAAAATTTGTTCCGTGTGTTGGTCTGGTGCAAGGTTTAAGTTTTCTGCCGTCATTTTATAAAGTTTTGGCAACTCTAAGTCGTCCTTGTAGGTAATATTTAAAGTGTCAAGAATAAATTTACAAGTCGTTTCAATTAAAGTCCTTGCGGTGGTAATTGCACCTTCTGGGTCATCAACTTTTCGTTCTAAAGCTTTTAACCACTGTGAGTTTATATATTCTTGGCTGAACTTTTCAATTGTTTTTGAAGTACTTTGGTCAATAATTCCATTTTGCTTTGTTTCAATATAGTTAAGAACATTTGAAAACTCATTCCACAAATAGTGTCTTCGTTCAGCGTAAGTAGAAAATTTGAATTTAATAAATTGCCAAAACTGTCCTGTCGTTCTATTAGTCTGTAAAAAATCAGGAAGGTAACTTTTGATTTCAGTGTTATTAAGTAATTCTGTTCTCAATTTTTTAAACTCATCGTCATCACCACTACCACCAGTCGCTATTGCGATAAGTAAATTTTGTAGTGTCTCTATTTTGATTTGTAAATCAGTCATTATTGTCGTGTCGTTTTAAGCTGCCGCATAACGTTTTATTTACGCAATTTCGTAAATACATACAAATTTATAACATGCGTATATGAAGTTAGCTTTAATAATTATATATCTGATAATAATATATTTATGTAATAAA